>ERZ779851.2619-NODE-2619-length-13277-cov-4.501210_pt1 | contig 13277 bp, 11 predicted proteins | sample MGYA00511094_ERZ779851 | MGnify/ENA primary metagenome ERZ779851 (study PRJEB29588, sample SAMEA2155512) | human gut metagenome | biome: human gut; feature: human-associated habitat; material: faeces | place: Denmark | collected 2008/2010 ...
AGCTCCTATCGTGACGGGATCACGCTTCAGGATCTTTTAGACCGCGAGCGCGAAAACTATTCAAACGACTATATCATATAAAAAAATGTGGTGAAGCCCAGTGAGCTTCACCACATTTTTTTATATAACTCCCGTCATGGCGAGAACCGAAAAGAAGATTGCCGCTCCGACGATGATTCCGAAAAGCGCCGCGCCGGAAACGTGCCTCCTTCTTGCTCTTTTGGGATAAAAAGCATATCTGCACCGCCTTGTGTAGTTTTCGATTATTTTTTCCGCCTCGCTCACCGCGTCAATATTCTCAGGGCGAGGCTCTTTTAATATGAACATCGCCTGCTCGATGCAGTCGGATTTTATGTTGTCTAAAATTATCACTTTCTTATCGCTTCGCATACCCTTTCAAGCCTCCTTTTTTCCCATATTATTCCCGCCTCTCTTTCTTTTTATACAGCCGGCCGCAATGACTGTCATATCGTCCTTCATTTTTTTGCCGGTTGCAAGATATGCGTTTTTCGCGATAAATTCGGCCAGCGCCTCGATGCTCCCGGGCGTGAAATCTGAAAGCGTTTTAAAAAGCTTTTTTTCGCCGTCCGGCCCGAATGCGTCGCTCACCCCGTCGGACACCATTATTAAAACATCACCGTCCGAGAGCTTTAATTTTTTGACCTTCATCTCCGCTTCGCCGACCGCGCCAAGGGGGCTTCCCTCGCCCGAGGCGATCTTGACCTTTCCGCCCGACGTGTAGACGCATCCGGACGCCGCGCCGCTTTTTAAATATTCCGCCTCGCCGGTAAAAACGTTTATCAGCGCGAGGTCAAGCGTCGCAAAGCTTTTCCCGCCGCAACGGCTAATTAAAAGCGAATTTATCATCTTCGCGACGGAGGCAATGTCCATTCCCGACGCTAAAAGCCTCATCGCCATATGCGCAGCGACACTGCTCTCCCTCGCCGCCGGAGCGCCCGTGCCCATTCCGTCGCTTAGGGCGATGGCATAGTGCTCCGAATCCACACGCGCGAAGGCCGTGCTGTCGCCCGAGACCTTTTCAAGCGGCATTTTGAGGTTCACGGCGTTGATGCCGACGCGCTCGACCTCCTCGCCGATCACGCTCTCGACCGCCTTTTTTATTACCGTGTCGCAAAGGTGCGAGCCTTTACAGGGCAGTGAGTCGAGCCTCACCTCGAACGCGCCGGTGTGCGTTCTCCCGGCCGACAGTTTTTTGACGGCGACGCCCTCTTTTTTCAGCGCGGCGTAAAGGCGCATTTCGGCCTCCGCGTCGCGCTTTATGAAGGCCTCGTTTTCTCTTATCAACTTCTTGAAAACGCCGGACACGCACCGCATCTGCCCGGAAACGGCCTCGCTTTCCTCATTTAATCTTCTCTGCCACATCGTCTCCATTCGCGAAAGCTGGTAGCACCTGATAAATTCGGAGAGAAGCTCGTTCTTTTTTCTGCACCCGTTATCGATCGGCTCCGGAATCGTCATACCCTTGCCGTTCGCACCCGTTTCAAGCGCCAAAAGCTCCTCCCCGGCCCTGACGTGGCAGCTGCCTGAAAGCGGACAGGGCTTGCAGACCTTTTTCACCGCCTCGCGCGCCGCGCTTTTTTTGCTGTCCGTCCTCCGGACGGAAACGGAATCGAACGTCTCCGCTATCGACAAAAAAGTGTCCGATAGATCGGTCAGCCGGTCGGAAATGCGAAGGTAATTTTTTTCGTTCGCCGATGCCGGGGACAAGAGATTCACCTTGTCGAGCCAGCTTTCCGGGAGCGCGAGAAACAAGACCGATGAAGCCAGAATGTCAAACACCGTGAAGGGCGAAGAGGCCATTTGGCCGGGGAAAAACACGAAAAGCGGCAGAAAATACGCGATCGGGACAAGCGCCTTCCCGTGCTTTTTTAAATATGCTCCTGCCAGTCCGGACAGCGCGAGGGACGAGACAGCCCACGGGTTTTCGGGCGAGAACATAAAAAAGAAAAAGCCCATTCCCATGTTGCAAAGAGCGCCGACCGCCGGAGCGTTTTTATAGGCGGCCGCCTGTCCCATAAATATCATGATCACCGCAGAGAGCGAGATCTTCCAGACCTCAAGGTCGCCAAAGCCCGCCGCGACAGACAAAAACGCGAAAAAAAGAACCGAAAATTCCGCCTCGTTGAGCCGTTTTAACTTGCCGGGGCTTTTAATAATTTTCCCGGCCTCGCGGAAAAGGAAGAAAAATGCCGATGAAATGAGCGCCTCAAAAATCGAATGCAGAAAATAAAACGAACCGGCGTTAAAGAAAAGCCCTGTCAGAGAGCCGGCCAGAACAGAGAAAAAGAGCAAAAACGCGTCGCTCGCCTTGCCGCGCGAAAGCTTTTTTAAGCCCATGAACACCGCCGCGCCGGCAATGTGCCTTAAATATGCCAAAAGCCCGGGGTCGCCCGTCGCGGTGCCGGTGACGAAGGCAAGGAGCGCCAAAGGGTTATACACCGCGCCCGTGCCGGAAAGCGCCGCAAAGCCGAACGGCATTATATCTGAATATATGTGCACCCTCGACAGCACAAAAATGCACAAGGGCAGAAAAAGCGACTCGCCCGGGTGCAGTTTATTGATCTTCTCCGTGATTTTTTCTTTCGGTGACAAGGTCCATCAGCTCCTTTGAACTAAGTATACCACACCGAAAACAAAAAATCTGTCTATTTATGGAATTTATTACCAGAATTTTCCGACAAAAAAACACCGTTTTTGCCATAACGGTGTTTTCGCTTTTATTTTGTTCTGCCTTTAACTATCTGGGTGAAGCTTCTGCCGGAGCCGAAGATCTTCCCCGCCGCGGAAATCACGTCGTCCCCGGTGACGGATTCGACCTTTTTTAGTATCTCCTCTTCCTCGCGCACTTTGCCCGTTAAAAGGATTCCCTTACCGAGCGCGCTCATATGCGAGCCGACGCCTTCGCCGCCAAGGATGACCGACCCTCTTATCTGCTCCTTTGCACGTTCAATCTCGGCATCGGTGAGCCCCTCGCTTAAAAGCCTCTCGATTTCAAGATTTATTATCTCGCGCGTTTTTTCAAGGTTTTCATCCGAAAGGCCGGCATAGACCGTGTATATCCCGGTGTCCTTATATGTCGCTATCGAAGTGTAGACAGAATACGCAAGGCCGCTTTCCTCTCTTATTTTCTGAAAGAGCCTTGAGCTCATTCCGCCGCCGAACGCGTTATTTAAAACCAGAAGCGGATAGCGCAGTTCGCTCATACAGCCCGGCCCTTCAAAGCCGATCGCGAGGTTTGCCTGCTCAATGTCCTTTTCCAAAATGTTTTCGCCTGTGTGAAATTCGGGCTTTATGATCTCCCCGATCTCGGCCGGGCGCGATTCAATGTCTCCGAAATACTTTTCAGCAAGTGCCAAAAGCTCGTCCTCCGAGAAATTGCCGGCAACGGAGAGCACCATATTGGAGGGCACGTAGAATGAACCCATATGCTCCAGTATTCCGTCGCGGGTGATGGAGCGCACGCTCTCGCGCGTGCCGGTGATGCTTTTGCCGAGCCCGTTATCCAAAAAGGCGTGCTCCTCCAAAAGGTCAAACACCAGATCCTCCGGCGAATCCTCATACATCGCGATCTCTTCGGTCACGACATTTTTCTCAAGCTCAATATCGCTCTCGCGGAACACCGAGTTTTTTATCATATCGCCCAAAAGCTCGAGCGACTCTGTAAGCTTGTCCGCCACGGTGACAGAGTAGTAAACGGTGTATTCCCTCGTGGTATATGCGTTTAGCTGGCCGCCGGTCAAATCCATCGTCTCGGCTATCTGCCTTGCGGTCTTTGTTTTCGTGCCCTTAAAAAGCATATGCTCGATAAAATGCGAGATTCCGCCCGTTCTTTCACAGCGCGAGCCGGATAAAACCCAAACGCCCGCTGAAACCGAGCGGGCGTAAGGCAATTTTTCATATGCAATTTTAAGTCCGTTTGAAAGAACTTTAATATTGTACATTACTTCGTTTCTTCTTCCTTCTTTTCAAGGTCTAAGAGCGCGTCCTTCCTGGAAAGGTTGATTCTGCCCTGCCTGTCGACCTCGATAAGCTTAACCTGGATCTCGTCGCCGACGGAAACAACGTCGGAAACTTTCTCTACTCTCTTGGTGTCAAGCTTGGAAATGTGAACAAGGCCTTCTTTTCCGGGGAGATATTCAACGAATGCTCCAAAGTCCATTATGCGCATAACCTTGCCTGTATATACCTCGCCGATCTGGGGCTCGCCGGCGATGCCTTCAACGATCTTTAACGCCTTCTGGCCTGCCTCATAGTCAACGCATGCGATAAATACGCTTCCGTCGTCCTCGATGTCGATCTTAACGCCTGTCTCGGCCGTGATTCTCTGGATCGTCTTTCCGCCCGAACCGATAACTTCTCTTATCTTATCGGGATCGATCTTTGTGGAGATAATCTTGGGAGCATACTTGGAAAGCTCGCTTCTGGGCTCTGCGATGCGCTTTAACATAACGTCGTCCAAAATGTGAAGTCTTGCAACTCTTGTCTTCTCAAACGCAGTCTTGATGATCTCGGGAGTCAGACCGTCGATCTTAATATCGACCTGAATAGCGGTGATACCGTCCTTCGTTCCGGCAACCTTAAAGTCCATATCGCCGAAGAAGTCCTCAAGACCCTGAATATCGGTCATCGTGATGAATCTGTCGCCCTCGGTGATAAGACCGCAGGAGATGCCGGCAACGGGTGCCTTGATCGGAACGCCGGCCGCCATTAACGACAGTGTGCTTGCGCAGATACTGCCCTGAGATGTCGAACCGTTGGAGGAAAGAACCTCAGAAACCAGTCTTATCGCATAGGGGAATTCCTGCTCGGACGGGATCACGGGCAAAAGCGCTTTCTCGGCAAGTGCGCCGTGGCCGATCTCACGCCTTCCCGGACCTCTGGACGGGCGTGTTTCGCCGACCGAGTATGACGGGAAATTGTAGTGGTGGATATAGCGCTTCTCCTCTTCTCCGTCGATACCGTCAAGCATCTGAGCCTCGGAAAGAGTCGCGAGCGTCGTCGCGGTTAATACCTGCGTCTGACCTCTTGTGAAGAGCGCTGAACCGTGAACTCTGGGAAGAAGGTCAATGTCGCAGGAAAGGGGACGGATCTCGTCCATTCCTCTGCCGTCAACACGCTTGCCCTCGTCCAATAGCCATCTTCTTACAACATATTTCTGGAGCTTATACAAAACTCCGTCGAGCACTGCCTGTCCCTCAGCTTCGGGATACTCGTCCGCAAAGTGCTCATAAACCTCGGCGGAAACCTCCGCCATATTTTTATCTCTCACGCGCTTATCGTCCGTATCGAGCGCCCACTTAACGCGGTCGATCGCGAAATCCTTGACTCTCTCAAAGAGCTCGGGATCAACAACGATGTGGTCGTAATCAAACTTCGGCTTGCCGATCTGGCTTGCGATGTCCTCGATCCACGCGCAGATCTTTTTGATCTCCTCGTGCGCCATCATAATAGCTTCAAGCATCGTGTCTTCGGGCACACTGTCCGCTCCGCACTCGATCATATTAACCTTTTCCTTTGTTCCGGCAACGGTTAAGTTAAGCTTGCTCTTCTCTCTTTCCGCCTCGTTGGGGTTTAAGATGAGCTTGCCGTCGACGAGTCCCACATTCGCGCCGGCGATGGGGCCGTTAAACGGAATGTCGGAAATCGAGATGGCAACGGACGCACCGATGAGCGCCGCGATCTCGGACTGGCAGTCCGGATCAGCCGACATAACGGTCGTGATAACCGTAACGTCGTTTCTTAAATCCTGCGGGAAGAGCGGGCGGATCGGCCTGTCAATCGAACGCGAGGTCAAAATCGCATGCTCGGAGGGACGGGCTTCACGGCGTGTGAAGCTTCCCGGAATCTTTCCGACGCTGTAGAGCTTCTCCTCATAGTCAACGCTCAAGGGGAAGAAGTCAACGCCTTCTCTGGGCTTTGCCGAAGCGGTTGCTGTGCACAAAACGGCTGTTTCACCGTAGCGAACCATTGCGCTTCCGTTTGCAAGCTGTGCAAGCTCGCCCACTTCAACGCTGAAAGGCTTGCCTGCGACAGTTGTTGAAAAAATCTGTTTCATAGTTTTAATTCCTTTCTTTTTTCTTTGTGCCGTAGGCATTTAGCACTTAAATCTGCCTTTTCCCCTGAAAAAGCACATCTAACTGCTAATCGCCCGCGGCGGCTTTGATAAGAAAACAGGCGGCCGGAATTAAACATGCCGCGACCGCCGTGTTCTTTTTATTTTCTCATTCCGAGCTTTTCAACGATAGCACGGTATCTCTCGATGTCAGTTCTCTCAAGATAGTTTAAGAGACTTCTTCTCTTACCGACCATCTTCAAAAGACCTCTTCTCGAGTGGTGATCCTTCTTGTTGACCTTAAGATGCTCGTTAAGATGATTGATTCTCTCAGTCAAAAGAGCGATCTGAACCTCAGGCGAACCGGTATCCGTCTCGCTCATGCGGTAGGTCGAAATGATCTCCTGCTTTCTTTCCTTTAACATAAAATACACCTCCTATTTAATATCTCCTTTAACAACGCCGAAGGCGGTGACCCCTAAAGCCTTGCAAAAGGTTCGGTTTTCACAAACCAACATATATTTTACCATACAAAATGCGTTTTGTCAATTATTTTTTTTGCTTCGTCCGAATCCTTTTTGATCCGGAGCATAAGATCCTCCACGCCGGAAAATTTTATCTCCGGACGAATCCATTTATAAAGGAAAACTTTTATCTCCTCACCGTAAATATCCCCTGAAAAGTCCATTATATTCGTCTCGATCTTCGGCTTTGTTCCGTGCTCCACCGTCGGGTTTAATCCGATGTTGGAAACGCCGGGATACATTTTTTTGCCGATCAGGACCTTTGAGGCATAGACCCCGAAAGGCGGCAGTATGAGCCCTTCTTCAGGATAAATGTTCGCCGTGGGAAAACCGATCGTGCGGCCAAGCATTTTCGCGCGGAATACCCTGCCCGAATAAAAGTGCGCCCTTCCGAGCATTTCGTTGGCCTTTTCGATTTTTCCTTCTTTAATATAGCCCCTCACGGCCGTGCTTTTGACCGCCTCGCCCCCGATTTTCATTTCGGGAAGAATTACCGCGTCAAACCCGAACCTTTTACCGAGCGCGCAAAGATCCTCCGCTTTTCCGCTCCCGTTTTTTCCGAACGTGAAGTCATAGCCCACGAAGACCTTTTTTGCGCCGAGTTTTTCCTTTAATACGTCTTTGCAAAATTCCTCCGGGCTTTTTGATAAAAACGCCTCATCGCACTTTTGGCAGTAATAAATGTCAGCCCCGAGCGACTCGATGAGCCCTTCCTTATCCGCCTCGGACGTTATCTTTTCCTGCTTTTTGCCGAAAAACTCGTCCGGATGCGGATAAAACGTGTAGACGGCGCTTTTAAGCCCTTCTTTTTTTGCCCCGCTCACGGTTTCTTCGATGAGCCTCCTGTGCGCCAGATGCACCCCGTCAAAATTGCCGATGCAAACGGCCGTGCCCGAAAAGCTTTCCCCGTTAAACGCCTTTATCATTTGCCTTCCCCCCAGAAGCTTTTGACCAGCTTTAAGCAATTTTTCCCGTCGATCACAACTATCTCGGACACCGAGAGGAATTTTCCCGACTCCGAATAGACTCTGTAGAGCCCCTCTTCGCCCTCGCAGTAGGCCGCGACGCCGTTTTTTATGAGGTATTCCTGCTTGCCGGTCGCCTTAAACTCAGGGTAGTCAAAGAGCCTGTCCGTCGGCACTAAGTAATTTTCGGCGTTCTCCTCGTTAAGCTCTGAAAGCTTCACCGCTTCGTTTTCGGTGAAATTTCCGCTCGCGGTGCGCCGAAGCGCCGCCATGTGCGCAAAACAACCGAGTTTTTCGCCGATGTCGTTACAGAGCGACCTTATATATGTGCCCTTGGAACATATTATGTCAAGCGTGACATCGTTTCCGTTTCGTCCTAAAATCTCGAGCGAATGTATCTTAACGCTCCGCGGTTCAAGCTCGACCGTCTTTCCCTCGCGCGCCAACTGATAGAGCTTTTTGCCCCCGTGCTTTATCGCCGAATACATCGGCGGAACCTGCATTATCTCGCCGCGGAAGGCCTCGACCGCGCTCTCTATCGCCCCATCCTTAATTATTGACGCGTCGCCTGTCAAAGTCACCTTTCCCGACGCGTCAAACGTGTCGGTCGCGCTCCCTAAACGCATCAAGGCTCTGTAACGCTTTTTGTCCGCCCCGGTCATAATGTCCGCCGCGCGGGTTGCGTTACCGATGCAGACGGGAAGAACGCCCGTCGCGTCCGGATCAAGCGTGCCGGTGTGGCCGACCTTTTTCGTTTTGCATATTTTTCTCATCTTCGCGACAACGTCAAAGCTTGTCATATTTTCATCTTTGTCAATTACAATAACGCCGTTCATAGATTTTCCTTTTCAACTTCCTCGGTCAGCATATCAATGAGTTTTTTCTCGAGTTTTTTTATGTTCGTGCCCTCGGGCAGTGAAAAGCCGGCCGCCCTTTTGTGGCCGCCGCCGCCGAAGGACGCGGCGATCTTCGCAACGTCAACATAGCGTTTTGACCTTAAGCTGACCTTGACATTTTTATATGCCGTGATCGAATAGGACGCTTCGACCCCGGCGATTCCTCTTCCGATCTGCGAGAAGCCCTCGCAGTCGGACTCTTTCGCCCCGGTCTTTTTAAAGTCCCTTTTCGTTATCACAGAGCCCGATATTTTTCCTCCGGCATAGAGCTTTATAGAATCTAAGCACCTTGACTTTAATTTGAGCTTGGAAAGCGAGTTTGACTCGTATATCTCGATGCAGACGCTGTTTATGTCTGCTCCCGCTTTCAAAAGCTCACCGCTTATCGAAAAGCACTCAGGCGTCGTGTTAGAATATTTAAAGCCGCCGGTGTCCGTGATTATACCGGCAAAAAGCTGGTTCGCCTCACGCGGCGTAATATTTGCCCCAATGTATTTTATGAATTCAAACACGATCTCGCTCGTGCTCGAAGCCTCCGCCCTTATCAGGTTCACATCGGCAAAGCCCTCGTTTGAAACATGATGGTCGATGCAGACGGTTCTTTTCGCGCTGTCGAAAATGCCCCGTCTTTTGCCGAGGCGCATTTCGTCTCCGCAGTCGACGCTCACGGCAAGGTCAAAAACCTCGTCCGACTCCTTGATATAGTCGTCGCAGAGGCCTTTTAAGTATTCGGGCGGATCGTCCTCGATCGCAACCTTAACGTTTTTTCCGGCGCGGGACAAGACCGACGCCAAGGAAAACGCGGAGCCCACCGCATCCCCGTCCATATTAACATGGTTTAAGATCACAATGCTCTCCGCTTTTTCCAATTCCTTTTTGATTAAAAGAAACTCACTCATCTGTTTTTCTCCCCCACAGCGTCCGAGATCATCTTGCTGATGCGCGCCTCGTGCTCGATCGCGTCGCTTATGACGAAATTGAGCTGGGGCGTTATTCTCATATCCACACGGTGTGAAAGTTCCCTTCTTATATATCCTGCGGCCGATTTAAGCGCCGCGGCGGTGGAGCGTTTGTCCTCCTCTGAGCCCAGAACGCTCACCGTTATCTTGGCGTATGACAGATCCTTGGTGACGCGCGCGTCCAACACGCTTATCATGCCCTTCATACGCGGATCCTTTATCTCGCGCAGAATACCCGAGACTTCACGCATGACCTCGCCGGATATTCTGTCTGTCCTGTCAAAACTCATTTATCTTTCAACCTCTTCCATAGTGAAGCTCTCGAAGACGTCGCCCTCCTTGATGTCGTTGAACTTTTCAACGCTCATACCGCACTCAAAGCCTGCGGCAACCTCTTTTGCGTCGTCCTTGAAGCGCTTTAAGGACTCGATCTGTCCTTCGTAAATAACGATACCGTCACGCACTATTCTCACGCTGTTGTTTCTCGAAACCGATCCGTCCGTTACATAGCAGCCGGCGATCGTGCCCACGCTCGAAACCTTGAAGGTCTGTCTTACCTCGGCGTGGCCTGTCACCTTCTCCCTGAACTTGGGAGCGAGCATACCCTTCATTGCCGCCTCGATCTCGTCGATCGCGTCGTAGATGACTCTGTACATGCGCATATCGATGTTCTTTGCCTCAGCCGCAACGCGCGCGCCGGAATCCGGGCGGACATTGAAGCCGACTATGATGGCGTTCGACGCGGAGGCGAGCATTACGTCAGACTCGTTGACCGCGCCGACAGCACCGTGAATTACTTTTACCTTTACCTCGTCGTTTGAAAGCTTTTCAAGGCTCTGGCGAACCGCCTCAACGCTACCCTGAACGTCCGCCTTGACGATGATGTTAAGGTTCTTCATCTCGCCCTCGGAGATCTTCGAGAAAAGATCATCCAAGCTTACCGCGGACGCGGCCTTGATGTTTTCGTCCTTTATCTTCTGCTTTCTTGCCTCGACAACGTCGCGCGCCGCTCTCTCATCGTCAACCGCGAAGAAAAGCTCTCCGCCCTCGGGCGCCTCGGAAAGTCCGACTATCTCGACGGGAACGGACGGGCCCGCCTGCTTGATCTTGCCGCCCTTATCGTCCGTCATAACTCTGACTCTGCCGACCGATGTGCCGGCAACGACAACGTCGCCCTGATGAAGCGTTCCGTTCTGAACCAAAACGGTTGCGACCGGTCCTCTTCCCTTATCAAGGCGCGACTCGATGACCGTGCCCTTCGCTTTTCTGTTCGGGTTCGCCTTAAGCTCCAGCATATCCGCGCTTAAGATGACCATCTCCAAAAGCTCCGAAATATTCTTGTTCTGCTTTGCGGAAACCTCTACACAGATAGTATCTCCGCCCCACTCCTCGATTAATACATCGTTTTCGGAAAGCTCTCTTTTAACTCTTTCAACGTCCGCGTTGTCCTTATCGATCTTGTTGATCGCGACGATGATTGTAAGTCCCGCCGCTTTCGCGTGGTTGATAGCCTCGATAGTCTGGGGCATAATTCCGTCGTCCGCCGCGACAACGAGTATCGCGATGTCCGTTACCTGCGCTCCGCGCGCACGCATTGCGGTGAACGCCTCATGGCCGGGCGTGTCCAAAAACGTAATCTGTCTGTTGTTTATCTTAATTCTGTATGCACCTATGTGCTGGGTGATTCCGCCCGCTTCGCCGGACGCTACGTTTGTCTTTCTTATCGCGTCCAAAAGCGAGGTCTTACCGTGGTCAACATGACCCATAACGACAACGACCGGGTCGCGCGGAACAAGATCCTCTGGGTTATCCGGCGTGTCGTTGAACAAAAGGTCTTCCTTTGTAACGATGATCTCTTTTGAAACCTTCGCGCCCATATCCTCGGCGATGAGCGCCGCGGTGTCATAGTCGACGGTCTGGTTAAGGTTCGCCATAACGCCGATCAGCATAAGGCGCTTAATAACGTCATTCGGCGTAGTTTTAAGCTTTTCGGCAAGCTCGGACACAACGATCTCATCGGGAATCTCGATCTCCAGCTTTTCCTTTTTCTTGGGCTCTGTGTGCTTGGGAACGAAAGCCTCTTTCTTCGCCTGCGACTTATTCTTCGGGCCCTTTTTGATCTTCTGCTTATTCGTCACAGTGTCCTTAAGCTCGGGAGCAAGCTCCTCGATCTTTTCCGAATCCTTGTATTTATCAAGATCCACCACGTTCGCTCTCGTATCGACATAGCGCTTCTCGTTCGAGTGGTTGGGCTGTTTTTTGGGATCTTTTTCTTCCTTGACTTCCGCCTTTTTCTCTTCCTTCTTGGGCTCCTCCTTAACTTCGGGAACAGCCGGGCAGAGCGACTTCATAAATTCATATATATCTGTTCCGTCGTCGTAAAGCTTTGTATAATGCTCCAAAACGATGTTCATATCCATATCGCTCATCAGGCTCGAATAGCCTTTAACGGCCGAGCCGGCGCTCTTTAAAAGCTCCACCAGGTCTGAGCTTTTGACACCCAGAGTCTTTGAAAGCTCATTTACTTTAATTTTTGCCATAGATACACCCCCACGATTAGTCATTCTTATTCAGAGCGGCAAGCTCCGAAAACAGTTCTTTTTTAACGGGTGCTGAAAACGACCTCTCCAGCGCCTTTTTCTTCTCCGCCTCGGACGCGCAGCTGCCGTCCTTACAGATATAGGCTCCTCTTCCGTTAGCCTTCCCCGTCGGGTCGATAAAAATTTCGCCCTCTTTATTTTTCACGATTCTTATAAGGTCCTTTTTCTCTTTGCTTGCCCTGCATACAGTGCACATTCTCAAAGGTACGCTTTTTGCCATAATTATTCCTCTTTTTCAGCGGATTCGGAATCGCTCTTTATGTCGATCTTATATCCGGTAAGGCGCGCGGCCATTCTCGCGTTCTGGCCCTCCTTGCCTATAGCAAGCGAAAGCTGATACTCCGGAACGGTGACGAACGCGCTCTTCTCCTCGTCCGAAACGGTGACGGACGATACCTTCGCCGGGCTCAATGCCGACGCGATAAACTCCGCCGGGTCTTCGCTGTATTTAATGATGTCAATCTTCTCGTCGCCCATCTGGCCCATAACAGCGTTGACTCTCATGCCCTTCTGGCCGACGCATGCGCCGATCGGGTCGATCTTCTCGTCGGACGAGGAAACGGCCATTTTCGTTCTCGAGCCTGCCTCGCGCACGATGGCGTTGATCGTTACAGTGCCTTCGGAAATTTCGGGCACCTCCTGCTCAAACATCTTCTTGATAAGGCCGGGATGTGTTCTTGAAAGTATAATCTGCGGTCCGGAATAGCCTTTCTTTATTTCAAGAACAAAGAACTTCATTCTGTCGCTATAGTGATATTCCTCGCCGGGTATCCTCTCGCCCATGGGAAGGATTCCCTCCGCGTTGTCCTCAAGCGAAACGATGAGACCCTTTCTGTCCTCCTTCTGGATAACGCCTGTCAGTATCTTGCCCTCTTTTTCGGAGAATGCGTCAAACAGATGTCCTCTTTCAGCCTCTCTGATCTTCTGGATAACGACCTGCTTTGCCGTCTGCGCCGCGATACGGCCGAATCTCATCGGATCGACCTCATAGTCAACGAAATCCTCTTCCTCATAGGTCGGCTTTATCGCCTGTGCCTCCTCAAGTGAGATCTCGTTTACCGGGTCTTCAACCTCCGAAACGACTTTCTTCTGCGTGTACGCACGGATCGCGCCGGTGTCCGGATCCATCTCGACCTTGACATATTGGTTGTCAAGATAGTTTTTCCTGCATGCCGCGGTGAGTGCCGCCTTGATCGCCTCGATCGCGACCATGTAAGCGTCATAGCCCAGCGCCGAAACCGCCGAAACCACGTCGTTGCC
>ERZ779851.2625-NODE-2625-length-13256-cov-8.398076_pt1 | contig 13256 bp, 9 predicted proteins | sample MGYA00511094_ERZ779851 | MGnify/ENA primary metagenome ERZ779851 (study PRJEB29588, sample SAMEA2155512) | human gut metagenome | biome: human gut; feature: human-associated habitat; material: faeces | place: Denmark | collected 2008/2010 ...
CGCCCCGGTCAGGGGCGTGCGGGTGACCCGGCGCAGGAAGCCCCGCAGCCGCTCCCCCGCCGCTTGCTGCAAAGCCCGGCTCATGGTCGTCATGCCGTACAAAAACAGCGCCAGCCCACCGGCCAGCCCAAACAAACTGCGGACCCAATCTTCCATGTGCGATCCCCTTTCCCAGTCGGATAACACAAAAATACTCGCCTTCCAGCGGGAAAGCGAGTACATTTTGGGTCTGATTTACTTGTCGGTGCGGACGCAGCGCAGCGCATACCGCGCCTGACCGCCGGTGGTGCAGGTGAAGAGGGTCAAGTCCCAGTCGTCGCCGGAGGACTTGACGGTCATCTTCTCGATCTGGGTCGGCTGCAGGACCTCCCCCGCGCTGACCTCGTAGTGCCACGTTTTGCCGTCCATGTCCACGAACAGCACCTCGGTGCCGACGGCCAAGTGCTTGATGGGGCTGAAATGGCGGGCGTAGTTGTGGCCCGCCACCACCAGATCGTCGGCGGCAAGGGAGCCGGCATACCGCCCCGGCGCGATCTTCAGGCCGGGATAGCTCCACTGCTTCATCACCGGCAGCGCCAGCCCGATGGACGGGATGGAGACATAGCCGATGTAATCGTAGCCGTCAATAAAGGTGACGGTCATACCGTCCGCTTCTTCCTCGGCGGGCTCTTCGGCGGTGGCCGACGCCGCTTCGTTCTCGCCGGGCAGGATGGTCTTGGGCTGCTCAAGGGTCTCTTCCAACTGGTTCAGCACGGCATCCGCCGCCTTCTCGGCGCGGGCATTGTCCCACTGGTTGTAGCCGAAGAGGCCCGCAGCCCCCAGCAGCGCCAGCACGCCCAGCGCAATAAAGAGGGTACCCAGCTTACTTTTCATCCTTGCGGGTCCCCTTCTTGAGCCTGATCCCCGCCGCTACCAGCACCACACCGGTCACTGCCAGCACCGGGATCGGCCAATTCAACTGGCCGGTCTGGGGCAGACCGTGGGCGCCCATGACATGGCCGTTGGGGTTGTCCGGACTGGGGGCTTCCGGGTTCCGGTAGATCTTCTCACCGTTGGCGCCGAGGACCCAGCCGTCCGGGTTATCCGGGCCGGGAGCCGCCGGGGTATTCGGGTTCTCCTCGTCCGGCTTGTCGGGGGTATCGGGGGTGTCCGGAGTGTCCGGGGTGTCGGGCGTGTCGGGGGTCTTCTTGGCCGCAGTGCCGACCTTGGGCAGGGCGTCCACATCGTAGATGTAGCTGCCGTTCTCCTGAATAGGGACCGACACAAGGAACGGGCTGATGACGTTGTAATTCTCCGCCGCCGTGGTCTGAACGACCAGATACAGGCCCACCTCAAGATCGCCGAACTCGGCTACGCCGAGGTCGCTGATCTCCACGGTAGTGGACTCGGCAGTGGCGGCGATCTTTTCGACAAGCCGGCCCGCCAGCTCCCCCTCCGACAGATCCCCCAGCTCCACGCCGCAGTCCTCGAAGCCGTTGGTGTACACAAAGCTCAGGTTGGCGTTGTCCTTTTGGACCTTGGCCACGCGGTACAGGGTCAGCGTGCCGCCGCCCACCGCCTCGGATGTTTCGCTGTCGTAGAGCGACACCTTGATGGAACCGGTGCGGCTCAGATCGACCACTTCGAGGGCAAAGGCCGGAGCCGCGCACCACACCAACAGGGTCAGCGCCGCAAGCACAGCGGCCAGCCGTTTACGGATGCTCTTCATGATGGTTCTCCTCTCGCTGATTTTTGCGTTTGCGCAGATGCGGCACGGCCAGCATGACCACCAGCATCACCAGCAGCATGGGCACAGCCAGTGCCGGGGCCACGATAATGGGCTCGATGCGGAGCGCGTCCGCCGTTACGCGGATGTGTTTTTGGTTTTCCGCGTTCTCGATCCGCTTGCCGCGCACCAGAAGGCGGTGGGTGTTGATGCCGTAGGGGGTGCAGGTCATCAGGGTGACGTAGTCCTTGCCCTCCACCGGCTGCAAAAGATCGGTCTCGGTGGGCAGGACGATGGAGATCTGATCGACCTCATAGTTCAGCACCCGGTCCAGCACCGTGATGGTGAAGGTGTCGCCCACTTCCAGCTCATCCAGATTGGTAAAGAGCTTGGCACTGGGCAGCCCGCGGTGGGCCGAGATGACGGCGTGGGTGCCCGCGCCGCCCACCGGAAGGCTGCTGCCCTCCAGATGGCCCGCCGCCACCTGCAAAACGCCGTCGCTGGTGCCGTGGTAGACGGGCAGCTCCACGCCGATCTTGGGGATGGTGATGTACCCCATGATGCCGGTACCGGAGACGTCGAGGGTGTCGGTGTAGCCGCTCACCTCTTCGGGCCGGTAAAAGGCATCGGGCGTTTCGGCCAGCCGCCGGTTGTAGTCGTTGGCGGCGTCAAAATAGGCCTGATAGTCCACGTCCGACAGGTTTTCAACCTCTTCCGAGTAGCTCGCCACAGCGCGCGACTGATTTTTCTGGTTGACATAGTCACTGACGGTTGGATATAACATCACGGATAGACCCACGAGAAAGATCAATATTAAAATGATGTTGCTGCGATTCTTTTTCATGGGCTACTCCCTAATGTTATAAGGATATGTTCGGGGCAGATGCCCTCTTATTTCGGGGGAGCGGCCGGCTCCCGGTTGGTTTTACTTGTTTTCCATCCGCTTCTTCGCGATGAGCAGCACGGCCGCTGCAACCATCAGCCCGCCGCCGATCAGATAGAAGATCGTGGTGCCGATGCCGCCGGTCGTAGGCAAAGTCGTACCAGCGTTGTTGAGAACATTGATGGTCGTTCCGGTAATGGAAGTACCATCCTGCTCAATAGAAGAAACCCATTCTGTCGTACCAGACCCTTGATTTGCGGAGATTTCGATTTTAATATCCTTAACCAGCTTATTATAGCCCTTCGGTGCTTCTGTTTCCTTCAGATAGTAAGTTCCCGTACCCAGACCGCTGACAACGGTATCCTCCGTTGCCTGAGATTCCAAAACGCTTGCATCAGTCTGATTTTCAGTCCAACCAGACAGCCTTCCGCTTGTAAACTTTGCATACTCAGTTTCAGAACCATTGATTCTGTAAACAACAAACTTTGCCCCTGCCAGCTGAGTCTGTGTCTCTCCGGTCTGCGTATACTTATGGATAGCAAACGACCAAACATAAGTCTTAGTCTCAGAAGGAGTCGTGTGCTTATTTTCGCCGTAGTCCAGATGCGTTTCGTTCGTATTACCAGAACCACCAATTGCAGCGCTTGCCGCAACCTTTGCAGAGTAGGTAACTTCCACAACATCATTGGGCTTCAATGCGTTCGTTTTGAATTCAATATGGAATGTACAGCCATCCTCCGGAGTCTTCACTTCATAGTCCGTAGTAGCAGTCAATTCTTTCGGCGTGCTGCCATTAGTAACCGTAATTTTAACAGAATCCGCGTTAAAATCCAGACCGGTCATCTTATCGTGCAGAACGTAATTCTTCGGGTCGCCATCTTTCACGGTAATTGTCGTCTTATAGTTCACCGTATCGCCAATGCTTGCACTATTGGTCGACTTCGACACACCATTTTCCACGATCTTCTTGTCAGTTGTGGTATCGCTGTTCTTTTCATTGATTGTAGCGTTCGGCTTTGTTGTATCCAAAGAGAACACTGCATCAACGTTACTTGCGCCCCACTCAGAAGTTTCAACCAGATAATAACCAAGCTCCAAATTATTGAATGTTACCGTGGAAGAAGTTGCAACCACTTCCGTTGCATCCGGTTGAATATCAGTATGAGTCTTCAGCCATTCTTTTGCACTTGCCGCCAAAGCTTTGGCATTTGCTTCGGTCAAGCCTTTCTTTACAGTCACAACCTTTGTGGTGTCGTCAATTTTGTCAAAGTAAGTATCTTTAACCGTATCAATGAAAGCTGCCCACTTCGTGTTTGTCTTATAAATAATTGCACTATAGTCGCTGTTTGCAGAATCCAAATTCAAGATTCTGTAGACCTTATAGGTCTTGTCAACAACCGCATTATTGATCGTAATGCTGCCGGTTGTCGGCGTAGTGTCCGCAAACGCTGGAACTGCCATCGCCAGCACGAGAGCCAGCGCGGCAAACAGCGCTACGAATCTCTTCATGTGTTTCATTTTCTTCGTCTCCTTGTGAAATAAACTCATTTCTAATTTGCTTCTTTTTGCTTCCAAGCAATCCCAAAATCTGTGCTTCTTGTGGTGATCTGCGCTCCGCCCGCAGGGGCGGGAGGGTCACTCGCCCCTCCTTTCCTGTCTGCGTTTTCTGCGGTATCCACCCACCAGCGCGGCACCCATCAGCACCGCACCGGCGGTGGTGTACGGGGCCGTACCGGTGGAACCGGTCGCCGGGAGTTCGTAGCCGGGGGCATTCTTGCGGTTGATCACGGTGATGGTGGCACCGGGCACTGCCGGGTTTTCAACATCGCTGGAGTAGCTCACCGTGTAACCACCCACAGTGTCCTCGACAACGTAATACTGGGCATTGGGGTCAAGGTCGGTGAAGGTATACTTCCAGTTGCCCTCGGCATCCGGTTTTACCTTCCCACGGGTCTTTTCCTGATTTGTACCCTTTTCATAAAGGATCAGCGTAATCTCAGCCGGCAGATTCTCCGTCAGCGAGCTACCATCCGAATCCTGCCACTTCTTCACGACATCCAGCGTCGTTTCGGTGCGCTTCTTCGTGTTGGTGACCGTCACAGTAGAACCGGTGGGTGCGCTCGTGTGGCTGTACGTCACCTTAAAGCCCGCAACCGGCGGTTCCTCAACGACGTAATACTGTGCGTCTTCCTCCAAACCGGTGAATTGGCCCTTCCAGTTGTTGCCAGCGTTCAGTTCTAAGGTTTTACCCTCGACCTTCTCGCCAACACCAGAATCGTTCACCTTATAAAGCTGAACCGTGATGCTCTCCGGCAGTTCTGTGCCTTTCAGCGCAGTCTTCCCGTCCACATCCAGCCACTTCTTTTCGACCTTCAGCCAGCCGGACTTTTGCATATTCTTGATGACCACGGTATCGCCGCTGGTAAAGCCGGTATGCTGTTCGTTGCCATACTGGTCAGTATAGGAAACATTGTAGTTATCCGGTTTGTTTGTCTCTTCCACGGCGTAGGTGTAGCCGTCTTTCAAGGGTTCATCGGGGTCAACCGTCTTCGAGGTATCCGGGTAGGTATACGTCCAGTTGTTACCCGACGAGAGGGTGATGTCGGCCGACCAACCCTCGTCTTTTTGGCCATTCGCACCGTAACGGGTCAGCTTAACCGTAATGGGCTCATGGTCGACATTTTTCTCCTCCCTACCGTTTGCATCCTGCCACACCTTGCGGATGGTGATCTGCTTGGCAGTATTTTTAACGTTCATCTGTTCCGTCTGGTTGGCTGCAACGAAGGTGATCTGCGATTCTGCAACGCCGGAACCCTGCATAGCCGTAGTGATTGCTGCGTCACCCTTCGTCTGGTTTGCCGCCAGCATCAGGAAATAGTGGGGGGTGCTGTCGCCGATGTAGCCGCTGGGGGGCGTAGTCTCTTCGAGCTTGTAGAGTACGCCTCGGTCGACATTTACAACATTTTCTTTCACCTGATCCGTGTACCGGAACAGAATCTGGCCGTCTGTATCTGTCGTGTAGTTACCATCGGCCTCACTCCACTTGCTGCCGTCCCAATGGGTCAGTGTGAACGTTGCACCCGGCAAGGTGTTATTGTACTTGTTCCGTTCCACCTTGAGCAATTGCAGGGTGTTGGTATTGGTCTGCGAAGCGGTGCCGCCGCCTCGTACATAATTATAGTAGTAATTGTTGTTGGTTTCACCGTGCCCGAACATATCCACCTTGTTGCTGATATGGAACTGCTGGTCTCCCAGACTGCTATCGCCTACGAGGAAGCGGTACTCATACGTCAGCTTATAGTAGCAGCCATCCGGGACGGCAAACGTCATCTTATAGACTTTGTTCGTTCCATCGGTCTGCATCGGCTCAAGGGTAAAGCGCCGCAGGTCGGTTGCTTTCACATCCGTCAACACCCCATTGACATATTTCTCCAGCTTGACGCTCTGCCGGTTGATCTCGGCATCGATCTTGGCGGGGATCGTCAGGGTATCGTGCAGCTCCAGCTCACCGCCCAGCGTGGACAGCCACTGCTTGCCGTCTTTGTTGATCTCAACGGTATAGGTTGCGGCCTTCTTATTATTATTGCTTTCTTGGACAGTCTTCGACAAGCCGAAATTCGTGCGTTGTACCGTAACATCGGCTTGCGCATCCTTACTGCCCTTGTTCCATGTCGCAGTGTTTGGATAAGTATCTTGGGTAAAATTGATGTCGTCCCATCTGTCATCGTCCACTCGGACGCCGAAAATGATGGCAATATTGTACCCTTTCGGATTATTTTTCTGCGCCTCTGTTAGGTTTTTCAACGTAAAAGTCAGCTTCTGTTCCTGATTCTTTTGATACGGAGTGTAGTTCAGCGTAAGATAGCCCTGACCTTGGCGGTTAGCATCGCCCATGTTGCTCTGACCACTCAACGGGAACAAATCCGATGTTTCATTCACGCCGCTTTTTGTATCCTTCGAGAATCCAACATAGTACGAACACTTCCTGCCCGTGTCATTGGACGCAACAAAGTTTTCATACTTGAGTCCCTTCGGCAAGGTGTCGGTCACCGTTACGGTGTCATCTGTTACATTTTTCAAAATCAGTTTGAACCAGATGATTTTTCCATACTCGACTGTTGCATTCTCCGAGAAACCGTGATCCGCATTATCGCAAGCATACTTTTTCAGTTCTGCCTTGCCCGCCGCCGGTTTGGTGTAGCTGGACGTTGCCTCTTTGTGATCGCCTCCGTATGCGATCTGATTGGTCACCGTAAGCGTTTCGCCAGCGTTCAGCGAACTCACATCTTCCACATAGGAAGAATAAGATTCCGCATTCAACTGGGTAATCACAAGGTCTTTATCCGTGGCGTTCGTCCAGTCAACCGTAATTTTGAAGGACGTCACTTCATCGGCATCCTCCGTTGCCACTTCTCCGTTAGCCTTGTAATATGCAATGTTGATGTTTACGCCACTGAATTCCGATTTTGTAAGGTCGCTGTACGAAGCCTTGTTGGACTCTTCCCCTCTGACCCAGTAAAACTTAATGCTATTTTTCAGTTCCTGATCCAATGTGCCCTTGACGGCATAGTGCTTCAGAGTTGATGCTGTTTTACCATCAATGGTCGGTGTCAGGAATGTATCCGTTACCGTGAACGAACTCTTCTTGCCCACCGATGCCTCCGTGCGGACTGCAATATTCCACTTTTTTTCCTGCATTTTACCGGTGGTGACCGTTTCCAGATTGCCGCTGGAGTTCTTCAGCAGGTTCCTCGTTCGCACCGCGTTTGACGCGGTGCCCTCGGCAGGGTATGTTTTCTCCCCTTTCTTTACATCCACCCCATTTTTAACATCCGTGATTCCGCCCTTTCCATCCGGCATGGTGGTATAGTAAGTAAACTGATATTTTTTTCCCGTCGAACCTTCGGGGAATGTATAGGTAAAGCCTGTATGCCCCTCATTTATCATACCATACTGCTTGTTGCCAGCAACTTCGAAGTCATGGAAGGTATTCGAATCCGTCGATTCTTTAATCTTAACCTTGTCTCCCGCACGGATGGTGATTCCGCTGGTTTTAAGGTCATCCTTAACTACATAGTCCTTCAAATCGCGGCCATTGGGGTTATTGATCGTAACCGTCCACGTGATTTTGCCATACATCTGATCATTTCCCACAATTGCACCGGTCTTCTCAACCGTAATGTCTTCCCTGCTGAGCGCTTTCTCTGCATCATCGGACGACTCATTCTCTCCCGACGTTGCCTTTGCGGTGTTTTTGACATTACCCCACGCATCATCAAATTTGCCTGAATGGCTGACTTCATAAAGATACGTCAACTCGTAATAATCGTCCTTGCCAAGCGCATCAAGGTCTTTGATTTCAAAAGTATCCTTACCCTCAGAATTTTTTGCAAACGTAATTCTCCCGTTCAAGCTTACGGAGTCCGTCCCATTTTTCGTCAGCGTGAAAGAGTTTTCATCATAGCTGCCGGTCAAATTATAAAGATTCGTGATCACATCATCGATCGTGACCGGCTGCCCGGCGGTGCCGTTCTTCGACGATACTTTGACCGTATACTTGAAGTAGGTCTTGCCGCCTTTCTCCACGACTTCCGCCGCAGCCGTTTTATCCGTTTTGATATCGCTATTCTTTTTCAGGATGAAGTGCGTATCGTCCGAGATCTTGATTTCTTCAGTGGTGCCGGTACCGCTTGCAACGATATAGCCACTGACAAAGATGTTCGCCTTGAAAGTCTTCGTATAATCAAAACCTTCCACACCATCGTCAAAGGTAATAACCGCCAGACCCTCTGTATTCACGTTCAGGCGGCCAATGACTTTGTTCGCGTCGTCTTCATCGTAAATATTTTCCGTTACCGGCTTGGCCAGCTTATAAGGAAGTTGATAGTAAGCCTTGTTGCCGTTCGTGGCATTCTTATGAAAGGTGCCCTCCGGCACCTTTGCCATATTCAAGACAAGGCAAACTTCCGTGCCCTCCTGAATCGTTGAACCATTAGGAACCTCTTCCCAGTTGTTTCCATCCGGCTTATATTGGAGCGTGAAGGTCAGGTTCAAATTTTTCTGAACTGTTGAATCATTCAAATTGACCGCTGGTGGATCAGTGTTAAAAATGTCACCTTCGCTCGCATCCACCGCCGCCGCATCCGTTTCCCCTGCCGGCTGCACTGCGATCTCATCGTCATGGCTGCCGTCGCGGTCGTCGGCCTCGCCCACGTAGTTGCCGTAAGCCTGATCCACGAGGATGGTGCTGGTGACATCGGTGAAGGGAACGGTCACTTCCGCGACAGCGCCCTCGACGGCACCAGAAATAACGGTCAGCGAATCGTCGCCTACCGTCTCCACGATGCCGATGGTCTCGTCGTCGGCAGTTCCGTTTTTATTATAGGTGACCACATCGCCGGGGATGGCTTCGTAAGCCGCATCTTCGCCCTCGGTGAGGTAGGCAAAGCCCATGGCATCCATATCGGCGCGCAGCGCCTCCAAGCCCAAGCGCTGCGGGATCTCCGTCTTAGGGATGCCCGCATAATGCTGGCAGAACGCGATGAACGCGACGTCCCAATCGGCGTAGGGGTTCCCGTAGAACGCACCGTAGCGGGTGTAATGGTGGACGTCGATGATGTCGCCCAGTGCCTCGTCGGTCTGGAAGTTCTTTTCGCTTTCCTTGTAGCCAAGCTGCTCCTTTGCCACGGCCAGCAGGGCCTCGTTCCAGTTATCGCTCAGGCCGACGCTGTATTTTTCCCAGTCGTCGTCGGTCTCCACGTCGGCGCTATAGTCCGCAAGGCACTCCAGCGTGTGCGTGTGTTCGGGGATGGTGCAGGTCAGCACCTTCTCATAGCACGCCTCGGTGTGGTGATGGAGCACCGGCTCGGAAACGGCCTCGCTGCTGCTGTCCTCCGCCACAGACGTGGCGGTGTTGGTATCTTCCAGCGCCGCAATGCCGTCCTCCGCTGCCGTACCGTCCGAGAGCACTTGGCCCTCTTCGTAACCGCAGATGAGTTTTTCCTCGGTCTCCGTCTCGGTGGTGAAGCAGTCGTCCGTGTGGGTGTGCTCCTCAAAGCCGCAGAGGAAGTCACCTGTATCGGGATCAACCGGGCAGGTATCATCGTGGGTATGTTCTTCTTGGCCGCAGGTCAGTTCCTTGTGCTCAACAAGCACGGTCTCGTAGCAGTCCGCCGTGTGGTGGTGCACCTCCGGTTCGATCTCTTCCGGCTCCGGGTCTTCCGGCTCGGCTTCCGGTTCTTCCGTGGTCGGCTCCGAGTCCACGGAAAAGGCGGAGTCCGGGTCTTCCGGCTGGCCTTCCTCGTAACCGCAGACCAGCTCCTCGGTATAGCATTCGTCGGTGTGGACGTGCTCCTCCATGCCGCAGCTATATTCGTTGTCGGTGGTCAGCGCCGTGCCCACCTGATGCAGCCGCCAGCTGACCGAGAGTGATGTCAGCATCGCAAGCACCAGCAGCATCGCCGTATAGCGCCGCGCTCTCACACGCTGCGCCCGCAGCTTCTGCATGATCTCATTGAACTGATTCCCCATCATGGCACCTCCTTAGTGCACCCATGAAAGACGTGACAAGGGCCATACCCTCAAGAACACCTTGCCGACGATCTGGCTTTTGTCCACGCAGCCGATGACGGTGCTTCGGCTGTCGATGGAAGTTGAACGATGGTCGCCCATCACGAAATAGCGATTTTCCGGCACCTGATACGGAAACTTGAGGTCGCACTCGCCCAGCGCGAGTTCATCGACGTAAGGTTCCTCCAGAGCCTCCCCGTTCACCGTAACAACGCCGCTCCGGTCGATGGAAATCACATCCCCCGGCCCGCCGATGATCCGCTTGAGCAGAAGTTTATTCTGCCAATAAAAACCGCACAGATCGCCGGTTTTCATATCATCGGTCTTGAGCAGCAGCAGGACATCCCCGCTCTGCAAGGTCGGGTTCATGCTGTCGCCCGACACCTGCAGCACCGGCAGGAGGATGGTCGCCAGCAGCACCGCCGCCGCAGCCACCACCACCAGCGCGTAGACCGTGCTTTTCAGCACCCGCACGTAGCGGTCCCGGTATTCCAGACGCTGCCGTTCCTTGTCCACTTCCTCCATGGAGGGGATCGTGGCCAGTTTCACGTGTCGTCCCTTCATTCTGCGTCCGCACCTCCGTTATCCGCAGACTGCGGCGGTTCACTGGGCAGGGGCGGATTCATTGCCTTCACCGATTCCAGATACGCATCGGCAGCGGCCTGAGCCGCTTCGAACACCTGATGCAGCGCCAGTGACGCTTCCGCGATGGAACCGGCATGTTCCAGCCGCAGGGTGCGGTCGTCCAGCTGCTTCTGGAGCGCCGCGTTCTGCTGTTCCAGCTCTTCTTCGTGCTGCTTGAGCGCGTAGATGATCTCGATCAATTCGGTGCGGCTCATCCGCCGCAGTTCACGTTCCGCCATGTAGTTTATCTCCCTAACGGATGATTGTCATAATTACCCATTTACTACGATTGATTATAGCATCGCTCTTCTATTTTCGCAACCGGTTTCGTAAAATATATCACTGATTTCCGGCGTCTGAAAGCCCGATTTTCGCCACTTTCGGCGCAAAAAAGCGCATCCGCTTTTTTGCGGATGCGCTTTTCAGCCATTTTAGGAAATTTCGTTTAGTTTTTGCCGGTCAGCTTGAAGTTGTTCAGAGCCTCAATGGTGGTGACGATGACCTTGACGTTGTTGACGATGGAACTGCCAGCGGAGAAGACGCGGGCGACGTAGTTGAACAGGGCACCGACATTCATGAAGATCAGCCAGCCCTGCGTGTCGGTGATGGAGCCGCCGTTCAGGTAGACCATCTCGTTCTCGTCGATCGCAGCGTAAGCGGCGGGCAGTTTGATCTCATTGTTCATCATAATAAGGAATCCTCGCTTTCAAAATTTTAAGATAACTTCAGGCAAAAGCTGACCGTTTCAGCCGTGCAGCGCTACCAGCGTGAACACAAGAACGGTCGTGCCAACGATCAGGATTTCGCCCATATGTTCTTCGATCTTAAAGGTCTTGGCGGGTTTCGTCTCCTCTGGCTGTGCAGCCGCGGCGGAAGAAGAACTGCCGTCCGCGACCGTCCAGTGAGCGTAGAGCGTCTGACCTTCCTCTTTGAAGTTGTACTTGCTCACCTTGATCGCGGTGCCGCCCACGATATCCTCATACCACCCATCAAAGGTGTAGCCCTCCATGGTAGGCGTCGGCAGACTGGACGCGCGGTAAACGTCGCCGTACTTGTAAACGTACACCTGCGTCGGCACACCGATACCGCCCTGCGGCTCCAGATAGATGGTGTGATATTTTTCTGCGGCAAACGCCAGCGGGGTCATGCAGCAGAACACTGCCAGCGTTACGACCCCCAGCATCAGCCTCTTCAGAAATTTCTTCATGTTGCGGCCTCACTTTCCAAACGTTCCGTGAACGCCACACCCTTCCCGGATATGACGTCTCTATATAGGTTATACGATAAACGGCCTGTTTTGTCAATTACTTCCTGTGAAATTTCGCAATTGTTTTGTCGTTTGTGGAAAAAGTGTCCGGTTTCAGGATTCGGTCTCGAAAAATTCCTTGACCAGTTTGACCACCGTGCCGGAAAGCAGCAGCAGCGCGATGAGGTTCGGGATGCTCATCAGGCCGTTGAAGGTATCGGCGATGTTCCACAGCAAGTCGAGTTCCACCGTCGCGCCCAGAATGGCCACGAAAGAGTAGACCACGAGGAAGGGCCGCACGACCTTATCCGTCTTGCAGAGGAACTCGATGCAGCGGGAGCCGTACAGGCCCCAGCCGATGATGGTGGAGAATGCGAAGCAGCACAGCGCCACCGCCGTAAAGATGGACGACCAGCCGCCGTAGGTGGAGGTGAATCCGGCGATGGTCAGCTCGGCACCGGCGGCAGAGCCGTAGTTCACCGGCACCCCGCTGCACAGGATGACCAGCGCGGTCAGGGTGCAGATGACGATGGTATCGGCAAAGACTTCGAAGATACCGAACATCCCCTGCTTGACCGGCTTGCGGGTGTCGGCACAGGCGTGGGCGATGGAGCCGGTGCCCAGACCGGCCTCATTGGAGAAGATGCCGCGGGAAACGCCCTTCTGCATACTGAGGAAAACGCTGCCGATGGCACCGCCCGTGAAGGCCCGTGGGTCAAACGCGCCGCCCACGATGGAGGCCAGCACCGCCGGGAAGCGCCGGTAGTTGATGACCACGACGCCCAGCGCCAGCACGACGTAGAACAGTGCCATGAACGGCACCAGCTTTTCGGTGACACTGCCGATGCGCTTGACGCCGCCCAGCAGCACCATAGCCACCATCATGGCCACCACCACGCCCACGACGAGGTTGACCGTGGGCAGGATGCTGTTCAGGCTGCTGCCGTAGGCCAGCAGGGCCGAGTCGATGGCTGTGACGATGGTGTTGACCTGGGTGGCGTTGCCGGTGCCGAAGACCGTCAGCACGCCGAACAGCGAGTACAGCACCGCGAGGAACTGCCACCGGCTGCCGAGGCCGTTTTTAATATAGTACATGGGGCCGCCCACCAGCTCGCCGTTTTTGTTCCGCTCGCGGAAATGCACGGCCAGCGTCACTTCGGAGAATTTGGTACACATGCCCAGCAGGGCCGAGCACCACATCCAGAACACCGCGCCCGGCCCGCCGATGG
>ERZ779851.2630-NODE-2630-length-13243-cov-3.412572_pt1 | contig 13243 bp, 10 predicted proteins | sample MGYA00511094_ERZ779851 | MGnify/ENA primary metagenome ERZ779851 (study PRJEB29588, sample SAMEA2155512) | human gut metagenome | biome: human gut; feature: human-associated habitat; material: faeces | place: Denmark | collected 2008/2010 ...
CCCTGCCACAGTTCTCCGAGAGCCGCCGCATTTGCGTCGTTGCAGACACAAACCTTTTTCTGCAGGCGCATCTTTAACTGCTCCTGCACCGGACATGCCTCCCATCCCAGATTCACAGCACCTCTGACAACTCCATCCCGCCCGGCAATTCCCGGTGTGTCAATGCCGACGCCTATGATCTGCTCATCCGCAAGCCCCCGCTCTCTCTGTCTGCGTTCCAGTGAGGCTGCCACATGTTCTATAATATGTTCCCCCTGTTCACTGGTATCCGTTGGAATCTCCCATTTTTCCATCAGTTTCCCGCTGTCTGTAAACAGACCAAGTTTGCAGCTTGTGCCCCCGACATCTACGCCAAAACCATACTTCTCCATGTTTTCCCCCTGCCCGCAGCATCTGATCGTCTTCTCCCCCGTCAGACGCCGCCTTTTTTCTTTTTTCTTTGTCCTCATTATAGGACAGATCCATACTGTGGAACAATTACACATCTTGGCTTTATTTTGCCATATTTGTTCTTCTCTGTATCTTTCCAATCTCCGTGCACCGTAATACAGTCTCATCTCCACTCACACGCCCGGCTGCTGTCACATCTCTCTCCGGGATACTGGTATTCTTATCCCCGTCTTGCGGTTACCTGATGTGGCTTGTGATGATTGTTCCAACCGTACGCAAAATAAATTTTCTCAGATCTGCTTCAGACATGTTGCCCACATCTATTCTGTCGCCGCTCATTTTTTCAAATTGAACCTCCCCACTGATCGAAATCACAAGGTTTATATCATGCTCACCATTATCAATCAAAAACTCATAGCCCCCTTCTTCCCCTGCTGCTTTTCCTGTCAGTTCCAGTATGGAATGCTCACCCTCCAAATCCTCTGCGAGCAATTCCAGATTCTGCATTCTGTATTCTCCTCCCTTGAACAGCATGTGGAATGCCGTATCAGAATTTTCCGCCTCCGCAACAACCGCTGCCAGTTTATTCTGATACACGTAGACTTTTACATTGATATCCCCCATACTGCATGCTCTATCTCTGAGCTGCGAAAAGTCATCCCCCAGCTTCAGCTTCAATGCATCTGCTGCTCCACCATAATACGCATCGTATACCTCCTTCACTCCATCCATTACCTGCAGAAGTTCATCCTCTGTAACGGTAAATTCATACCCGTTACATTTTCTGACGCTGCCGTCCACTATGAATTCTTCTTTTTCTGCTTTTTTTATATCGAGCATCTTGTACTCATCGTATATTACGGACAGGATCTCCTGCGCCGCTCTGTTCTGTTCTTCTTTCGAGGTAAGTTCACGAAGTGCCGCATCGATCGATGTAACCCCATCCGCTCCCAGAAGATCCACTATGTAGCCGTCTTTCTCTTCTTTGTAATTGTATACCAGCAGATTATCTGTAAGCATCGGGATGCTTGCGCAGAGCTGCTCATCATCCAGGTTTGCCAGAAAATCCAGATTCTCCCTACCAAAAAGTGAAATCGTTCCCCCTGCCTGCAGCTGTGTATCTTTGTATTTAAACGTTCCATCAAAGTCTTTTCCCCTGACAGCCCCTTTTACACCAATCGTATATTTTCCGGATGCTATAATATCTGCAACATTCCTATTCTCAACAACCGTGGGCAGATCTTTTATGGTATTTCTTGCTGCAAGCAGAATCCTGTTACTTCTGCTCAAAAATGCTCCGCTGCAAATTCCAATGATCAAAATAATTGCCGCCACAGCCACTGCGCCGATCGTCCATATGATTTTTTTCGGCACCTTCCTGCCAGACTTTCCATTTGTTTTGGTCATTTCCCCCATCGTCACGTCAGGTTTTTCGCTCATATGTTTCCACCTTTCTAACTTTCCATGAAACTCATTTGCTTTATGAGATTATCATGTCTCCCGGCTTCTTTCAAGGCATATGCCCAAAAAGGCACCTGAAACACACTGTTTCAAATGCCTTTTTCCAGTTCTGTTCTACTGTTCCATCTGTCTGCCCAGAAAGCCTGCCGCCGCCGCGACAAGTTTGCTCTCTGTCTCTCCCATTTTCTCCCGTTCTTCCCGTGAGCAGAGGATCACTGCGCCAATGGCATCCCCCTCACAGATAATCGTGCTGATTGCCTGCTGTCTGTACTCGCCGGCATCGTCCGCCGTCAGTTTTACAAATGTCTTTTCGTCGTCAGAAGCTACCAGACTTTTCCGCTCACCGATGATCTCCTCCAACTGTCCGCTGATGGGCTTGCCCTCAAAATCTCTCTTGCCACTGCCGGACGCCGCGACCACATGATCCCCGTCCGTGATCAGCACCAGATATCCCGTCGTGTGCGCCAGACTCTCGGCATATTCCCCGGCAAACTGGCTCAATTCTCCGATGGGCGAATATTTTTTTAAAATAATCTCTCCCTCACGGTCGGTAAATATCTCAAGCGGATCTCCCTCACGTATGCGGAGCGTTCTGCGGATTTCTTTGGGCACCACAATTCTGCCCAGATCATCTATTCTACGCACGATTCCCGTTGCTTTCATAAATTTTCCTCCAATGCTTTATTTTCGCAAGAGCGCTTTGTCTGTTTTCATCTCTGTGGATAAAGCCTCTCTTATTTGCTATATATTAGCTTGGGAGTTAGTATATGGGAAAACTGAAAAATTTATTCGGGAAACTGTCCGTTAGCCATTGCATTCTTTCAAACATGATACTGCTGTTTTTATCAATTTATCTTTCATTCCTGTCGATCTGCAGATTTTTATAATATTGCATTGGAGTAACACCATACTCTTTCTTAAATGCCCTGAAAAAATGATTGTATCCGCCAAATCCTCCAAGTTCATAAACCTCACGGATACTTTTTCCCTGCTCTATATAGTGTCTGCACAGATCCAGTCTGCTCTTTACAATATATGAATGTGGCGTTTCGCCTGTCATCTTCTTGAATTCTCTCACAATATGATAGCGGCTTACATAAAACTCGTTTTCCAGGCGCTCCAATGATATATCTTCTGTCAGGTGTTCTCTTATATATATGAAAATATCATCCATTACAACATGCTTTTTCTTATTTAATTTTAGCTGTACGTCCTCCTTGACAGACGACCGCAACGCAAGTACCAGAAGCATTGTCAGCAGGCTTTTCTCATACAATGTGTGTGCAAATTTAGGAGATTCCTTAAGCATTGAATACAGCTTTTTGGAAATATTCTTTATAAGCATGGCAGATTCACTCTCAGAATGAACTGTCTTAACCTGAAAGGGAACGATATCAAATGCCTCGTCAAGTCTTGTATTTTCATCTGATAAGCTCTGCAATAACTCTGTTCCCACATAGAGCACATATAGTTCTAACGGATATTTGTTTCTTCGATATTCAATCTTCACTTTATTGCCAGGCTTAATAAATATTAAGTCCTCCATGGTACAGACCGCCTTTTCATTTTCCTGACGTAAATATCCCATACCACCTGTCACAAAAATAATTGTATGGTTTTTCTTCTGTCCAAAACTGCGCTGTCCGCTATCTTCTATTTTTATATATTCCATCTCATAACTCTGTTTTTTCATATGTTAATTTTGCACATTCCAGCATCCATATTTTTGTTCATTTTGTCAATTTATACAATACATCAATTTTCCATAGTTTGCAAGCAATTTTTGTATATGTTTATCTCTCTAATCCCCATATAATGAACATGTAGCTACCAAAACAACACAAAAATGAGAGGTATTATTATGAAAGAAACAAGACCATTTTCCATGAAGGACAAAATCGGTTACACTCTTGGCGATTTGGGATGTTGCTGTACAGAACAGTTCCGAGCCATGTATCTTGCTATTTTTTATACCCTGGTGCTGAAGGTCAACCCGGTGCACGTAGGAATCCTTATGCTTATCACAAAGCTTTGGGATGCCATAAACGATCCATTAATCGGTGCACTTGTTGACAGTCACCAGAACAAGGGCAAGGGTAAATTCATTCCGTGGATTAAATTCTTTGCTTTCCCAACCGCAGTCCTTTGTATCTTAGGCTTCGTCAACGTAAGCAATTTTGCTTATGGCGCCCGTCTTGCTTACATGTTCATCACATATGTTGTATATGAAATTATGTACACATGTGTAAGCGTACCATTTGGAAGTCTTTCAAGTGTTATGACAGATGATGTAAACCAACGGACCGACCTTTCACGCTTCAGAAGTCTTGGCGGCACAATCTTTATGACCGTCATCGTTATTGCCGGTCCATTATTCTTATACAAAGACAACCAGCCTGTACCAAGCCACTTCCTTATTATGGCAGCCATCTGTGCTGTTGTTGGTTTGATCTGCCTTATGTTTACATCACACTGGTGCAAGGAGCGTATTATCACCGAGCCAGTTGCCAAAGAAAAAGAGAAGCTTAACTATTTAGACGTGCTGAAAGCCATCTCCAAAAACAAAGCTTTACTTGGTGTTATGTTATCCAGCTTTATTGGTATCGTTGGTGCCGGTATGGTAAACGGCTTAAATACCTACTTATTCCGTGACTATTTCGGAAATGTCGCCATTATGGCAGTTTCAGGCATGTTAAGCGTTATCTGGTCGCTTATCGCATTCATTGGGACAAAATTTGTTGCAAAGAAATTTGGAAAGAAAGAATGGATTATGTATAGTGCAACTTTCTCAGTTGTTGTTTATGCTATTTTATTCTTTTTCCCTCTTGAGAACCCAATGCTCTTTATTATTATCAACGGAATCTGTTATCTTGGTGTCAGCGGTTTCCAGGTATTAGTCTGGGCCCTTGTAAATGACGCAATTGACTATCAGGAACTTCAGACCGGAAAACGTAACGAAGGTATCGTGTACTCTGCATATACATTTTTCCGTAAGCTTGCTAATGCCGTATCCGGAAGTATGAGCAGCTTTGCACTTGCAATCGCAGGCTTTAACGTAAATGAGGCCGTTCAGAGCGAAGCATTCTCCGGACGTCTCTGGAAAACATATACCGGATTATATGTAGCCGGGTACTTATTAGCTGTACTTGTATTAAAGTTTGTATACCCTCTTACAAAAGAGAAAACAGCTGAAATGTTACAGAATTTATCAGACAAACGAAATGCTGCAAACGCAGAATAACTTCAGAAACCGAGGTATCTTGCATTGACAAAACAAGTTGAAATAACAAACCGCTCAGGTCATGTCTTACGCGGAATTGTAAATATTCCGGATGAAGGCTCGCGCTTCCCCGCCATCATTAACGTACACGGATTTACCGGAAATAAAAGCGGATACAAAAATATCTATACCCACACAGCCAGATTTCTGGCTGAAAACGGATTTGCCAGCGTCCGCTTTGATTTATACGGAAATGGCGAAAGCGACGGTGAGTTCGAGGACATGACATTCACCGGTATCTTACATGATATCGAAGATATTATAAACTGGACAAAACAGCAGGATTTTGCCAATCCTGATAAAATTATTTTATCAGGCCAGAGCATGGGCGGCTATGCAGCTGCCACTGCTGCGCCTATCGTTAATCCACATGCTCTCATACTCATGTGCCCGGGAGCCGGCATGTGGTTTGGATGTAAAGACCGCGCCGAGGCAATGGAAGCACAGGGAATCACAAAAGCAGATATAGAGGGGCTTTGCTTCCCTACTTCTTTTAACCATGATTTATATCAGTATGAACCGTTTTCATCCGCAGCGGGATATACAGGTGCTGTTCTTCTTATCAGAGGAACGGCAGACGATCTGGTAGATGATGCTACCTGTCATCGATATGAAGCACTCTATAATGGCAAATGCAGTTACAAAACAATTGAAGGCGCAAATCACAACTTTGCAAGCGGTTCTGCAAGAGCTGAATTAGACAGGCTCATATTAGAGTTTTTAACACCATTGAAATAAGATAATCACTTTGAAAGGATGTGTGCACAATGAAATTATTAGAGCCCATTAAAGTTGGAAACATTGAATTTAAAAACCGTATTATGTTTCCCCCACTTACAACAGGATACGAAGAAAAAGATGGATCTATCGGCGAACAGAGTTTTCGTTTCTATGAGCGCCTTGCAAAAGGTGGTGTTGGATACATTGTCATTGGAGACGTTGCTCCTCTTTCAACATTCTCTCCTACACCAAAACTTTACTCTCCTCAACAGGCAGAAGGCTTCCAGCGGCTTGCCGATGCATGTCATAAATACGGTGCAAAGCTTGGAATCCAGCTGTTCCATCCAGACTATAACGTCGCAGCTTTAAACGAAATGTTTCACCAGGGAAAAATGCAGGAGGCAAGAGCCAAACTTCACCATGATATGCAGCACTTTGTAAATGAAGTAACTGCGGAAGAACTGGATGAAATTATTAAGCACATGGAAAATTGTGCTGTTTTAGCCCACAAAGCAGGCGTTGACTGTATCGAAGTACATGGAGACCGCCTTGTCGGATCGCTCTGCTCTCCTATTTTAAATCACAGAACAGATGAATATGGCGGAGACCTTGCAAACCGTACACGTTTCGCCTTAACTCTTGTACGGCGTTTAAAAGCAATTGTCCCAGATATGGTTATCGACTACAAGCTTCCAATCGTAACTCCTCTTGGAGATAACGGCTTTCGGGGAAAAGGTGGTCTTCCACTTGATGAGGCCTGCATTTTTGCAAAAGAATTAGAAGCTGCCGGTGTTGACACATTGCATGTCGCGCAGGCTAACCACACCGGAAATATGGGGGATACCATTCCTGCTATGGGGACACAGCCATATGGTTTTATGGTTTCATACTCTAAAAAAATCAAGGAACTCGTTTCCATTCCCGTATCCGTGGTTGGTCGTATTGTAACCCCGGAAGCTGCTAAAGCCGTTATTACAAATGGCTCTGCTGACATCGTTGCACTCGGGCGTTCACTGCTTACCGATCCTGATTTTGCAAACAAGTGTGCCGATGGACACTGCTGCGATGTCAGAACATGTATGATGTGTAATAAAGGATGTACAGATAATATTCAGAATCGTGCTTTCTTAAGTTGTGTACTTAATGCTGAAAATGGTTACGAAGGATCCCGTCAGATTACTCCTGCAGCATCAACAAAGAATATAGCAATTATTGGTGCTGGTATTGCTGGACTTGAAGCTGCACGTGTTGCTGCATTAAGAGGTCATAGTGTAACTATTTTTGAGAAATCACTTCAGATTGGTGGTCAGTTACTTATTGCTAGTGTACCTTCAAGAAAAGAAGAAATGATGAGAAGCATTAACTACTATCTTAACGTGCTTCCCGAATTATCAGTGACATTCCGTCTGGGTCAGGAATTTACCGGAAAAGACTATGATTCGTTTGATGAAGTAATTGTTGCAACAGGTGCAACGAATGCAATCATTCCCGTTCCGGGCAAAGATCTTCCAATCGTTACAAGTGCATGGGATATTCTTGCTAAAAAAGAAATTGTATTCGGCAACGTATCTGTCATCGGCGGTGGTCTTGTAGGTGTTGAAACTGCGGAATACCTTGCTGCCCGCGGATGTAACGTTACAATTATTGAAATGATGGATCAGATTGCAAAGGAAGAAAGCAGCACGATTCTCCCAACTTTGATGAGTGAATTAGAGCATTCCAATGTCCAGATCCTTACCTCTGCAAAACTATCAGAGATCAATGACCATGCAGTTATTGTTGAGAAAACAGAAAATGAAAAAACCTCGGTCTTAGAGATCAGATCGGATTTCGTTGTAATGGCTGTTGGTGCAAGAAAGAATCTTCCGGATCTTTCGGCTTGTCCGCTCCCGCTTCATTATATTGGCGATTGTGCCGGAGAGCGTCCGAGCAATATCGATCATGCCATTAAATCAGCATATGATGCCGCATGTGAAATATAAAAGGTTTTTTCCCTATTCGTACCCAGTATATATTCACATTCGCAGAATATCTGCAGACATGAAATTACGGGCGTGTCAGTTTCTGACACGCCCGCTTTCATTCTCATCTTATCATTTGTATTCTTGCCGCAGTCTTCCTACAACCGGAAATGCTCCATGCTGTCTGCAAGCACTTTCATGTCGCCCTCCAGCTTCTCGATCATTCCGCTGGAGCGCTCCACCGTTCCCTCCAGCTCAGTTGTCATACTGGAAGTCTCCTCCGTGGATGCCGCATTATCTGTCGCAAGATGCGTCAGCACCTCGATGCTCTGGGTAACTTTCTCACGCTCCTCATTCGCAGTGCGGATCATATCCGTCACCACGCGGATGGAATTCGTGCACGCCTCCAGTGCCTTCTGCATATCCAGAAACATCTCGCTGGTATGATTCAGCGCCTCTACCTGCTGCTTCGACGCATCATTCATCTGTACCATAATGCCCATCGACTTCTCGGAATTCTCTGTCAGCTCTCCGATAATGTCGTTAATCTCATGCGCTGTATCTGCCGACTGTGTCGCAAGACTTCCGATCTCTTCCGCAACTACCGCAAATCCGCGTCCGGCTTCTCCCGCGCGCGCCGCCTCGATCGAAGCATTCAGTGAAAGCAGATTCGTCTGATCTGCGATCTCACTGATCAGCGTCGCCGCCTTGCTGATCTTATTGACGGATGCATTGGTACTCTCCGTCTGTGTATACATCGACTCGATATCCGCCTCTGTCTTATTGTTCGTATCGATCAATTCACGAAGCTTAGCGAGCGACTTATCGGAATACTCCTGCATCTGATTGGCATTGCCGACCAGTTCTTCCATCTCGCTGGAGATCTTCTCGATGCCTTCCGCGATCGTCATGATACCGTTGGACGCTTCCGTCGTGGATCCTGCCTGCGTCGTGCTGTTTTCCGCAATCTCATTGACGGCAACCGCAACGTTTCCGATGGACTCCTGCATCGAGGAGAAATTACCAGTAAACGACTGCAGTGCATTCCGCAGATCTGTTGATGCCGTGCTGATGCTTCCTATCAGGGAAACAATCTGCTTCTGCGCGGCATTGAGTGCCTCTGCCGTGTCTCCCAGCTCGTTCTTCTCCCTTACGTTCACGGTCGTTGTCAGATCTCCGTCGGAAAGTCTGGATGCCAGCCCCTGGATCTCCACCAGCGGCTTGCAGAGCTTCGCCGCATAGATTCTCGCCCACACGAACGCCATCACAAGCATAACAGCCATCATTATGACTATCACAATGCAGAGAACCTCGAACTTCTGGTTGATGCGTCCTTCCACACCCGTCATCTCTACCTGCATGTCATCGACGTAGTTACCGGTGGAGACTGCCCATCCCCACGGTGCAAACAACTCGGAATATGCTACCTTCGGCGCAACCGTCACACCGTCAGCCTTCGTAAAGTAAAATTCATTGAATCCGCCTCCATCGGCACTGTTACAGACCTTCATAATCTCCTGGATGATCATGACACCATTCTGATCCTCCAGATCGTAGCGGTTATTTCCTTCCTGCTCCGCCAGAATCGGATGCATTACCAGATTGTAATCCGTATCATCAATCCAGAAATATCCGCTTCTGTCATCGCGGTAACGCATGGCGCGGACGATCTCCTTCGCTTCTGCTTTCGCTTCTTCCTCTGTCAGTTCCCCTGCCTGGCTCTTATCATATTCTGCCTGCAGCACAGCAATCACCGTCTGGACCTCAGACTTGATCTCTGTGTTGTAACCGGAATCCATCGCACTTTCATATTCCGTCAGCGCCATATTGGTCGTATTCCGGATACTGAAAATGGAAGTTGCCCCAAGCAACAGGGATGCCAGTAATACCAGCATCAGACAGGTCATCGTTAACGTATGTTTCACACTTCTTCTGTTCATACCATGCCGCCTTCCTTGTTGTGATTCCGCACAACTCTTCTGTGTTTCTCATTATTTTTATTGTACTTTATGTACAAAAATCATGCAATGGTACTTCCTTACCAAAAGTGAAACATTTCTCAACAGACCTACGCATTCAGGAAATCTCTGATCTCCTCCGGTTCGCGGACAAAATGATCTGCACCATGTTCTTTTAAGAACGCTTCCTCCCGGAATCCCCACAGGACGGAAATGCACGGCAGACCGGAATTTTTCGCTGTCATCACATCCACCTCGGAATCTCCGACATACACGGCGCCCTCCTTTGGCATGCCAAGCTCCTTTAATGCCGCATAGACCGTATCCGGCGCCGGTTTTTTCGCCACTCCGGCACTCTCGCCGATTGCCACTTTCACAATTCCCTCAAAATAAATCTCCGCCAGTTCCTTCACCGCAGAATCCGGCTTGTTCGACACGATCGCAAGCGCATATCCGTCCGCCTTCAGTTCCCGGAGCAGATCAATCACTCCGTCATAGGCTTTTGTATTGTCATTGCAGTGAATATCATAATACTCCCGGAAAATCGCAAGCGTCTGCTCAAAGACTTCCGGTGCCGTTCCCTCCGGAACCGCCAGCTCGATCAGGCGCGCCACACCGTTTCCGACAAACCGGCGCACATCATCCAGTGTGCGCTCCGGCATATTCATCCTGCGCAGCGCATAGTTTGTCGCTTTTGTCAGATCCTCCAGTGTATACAAAAGTGTTCCATCCAGATCAAAAATGACTGTCTCGTATTTCTTCATTCTCCCACTCCTCTTCGCCTCACGTGTGCATTACGCGCATTGCATGTCGTTCTGCATGTCTGCGCATCTCTTATTTTACGCTGACTTCTCCCGCCAGTACCCGCTTGTAATCTTCGTAATTCTTCGCAAGCAGTGCCGGTGTGTCCAGTCCGTACGGACATTTGCTCTTGCATTTGTTACAGTGCAGGCAGCCCTCAATTTTTTTCATCTTCGCCTGCATCTCCGGCGTCAGCTGTGCCTCCGACGGCGCGCGGCGCAGCATCAGGGACATTCTCGCACAGTTGTTGATCTCAATGCCCGCCGGGCAGGGCATACAGTAGCCGCAGCCCCGGCAGAACTCGCCGCGCAGCTCGGCGCGGTCCTTCTCGATGACGGCCCGCAGTTCCTCGTTCATCCGGGGCGGGTTGTCGATATAGGAGAGGAACTCGTCCAGCTCCGTTTCCCGCTGCACGCCCCAGATGGGCAGGACGTTGTCGTACTGGGCCTCAAAGGCGTAGGCGGCGGCGCTGTTGGTGATGAGGCCGCCGGACAGGCCCTTCATCGCGATGAAACCGACGTTCTTTGCTCGGCACAGCTCCACCAGCTCCAATTCCTGCTCGCCGGAAATGTAGCTGAACGGGAACTGCAGCGTCTCGTACAGGCCGCTCTCGATGGCCTCCTTCGCCACGGTCAGGCGGTGGTTGGTCAGGCCGATGTGGCGGATCATTCCCTTTTCCTTGGCCTCCAGCGCGGCCTCATACAGGCCGGAGCCGTCGCCGGGCTTGGGGCAGAAGGCGGGGTTGTGGAACTGGTACAGGTCGATGTACTCGGTGCGCAGGTTCCGGAGGGAGGTGTGCAGGTCCTCCCAGAAATCCTCTGCGTTCTGGGCGGCGGTCTTGGTAGCAATATAGACCTCGCTGCGGATGCCCTCGAAGGCCTCGCCCAGCTTCATTTCGCTGTCGGTGTAGGCGCGGGCGGTGTCGAAGAAGCGGATGCCGGCCTTGTAGGCCTTGCGGGCCAGATGCACCGCGTCCTCCTGTGAGATGCGCTGGATGGGCAGCGCACCGAAACCGTTTTTGTTCACGGTGATGCCGGTGGTGCCAAGAGTGACCATGTCCTTCATAAGAAACCTCCTGTTTCCGAATTCCTCTCTTCTGCTATTATAAAGCAAAGGGCCGACGGTGGCAATGCCCCGCCGGCTCTTTTGCTTGGCTGTTTATTCGTAATCGTGGTTCAGGAACATGGCCTTGATGACAACGACCTCGTCATACTCGTCCTGATCGACCTGAACATCGGCGTTCAGCTCTTTCAGGCGGTTCTTAACGGCGTCCAGCGCCTCCGGCACGGTGACGGCGCGGCCCTCTTCAATGGCGTCCATCATCCGCTTGAGCACCACCGGGTGTGCGTAATAGCTGGGCACCGGGAAAGCCCCATTCGGGTAGGTCTTGACGTAATCCGCCGCAGCCTGTTCCGCTTTTTCGGCGCGCTTCATGATGGAGTTGTGGTTGTTGCGGGCCGTGGGCAGCATATTGTAGCTGGAAAAGAGGAAGATGGCCGCAAAGCCGAACAGCGCAAAATAGATGCCGTAGTTGCCCACATGGTTGGTGATGGCGTACAGGCCGTAAGCCGCCGCCACGATGCCAAAAATGAAGATGGCCAGCGCGACGTAGCGGTACACGGGCTTGCTCTTGAGCTGGGCACGCTTGCGGCGCTCGGCGGCGCTCAGCTCGTCCGAGACGGCGGGCTTTGCCTCCAAGAACTCCTTCGCCCTGCGCAGCACGGTCAGGCTGTGTTCGGCGTCCTTGGTCAGCTCCGGCAGCTTGCGGGCAGCCTTTTCTGCGGCCTGTTTTGCCACGGCCTGTTCGCCCGCCGCGCTCAGCAGCTTGATCTGCGGCTGCTCCTTGGCGAGGACATCCAGCAGGGCGTCCACGTCCCGCTCATCCTTGAAGTTGCACTGCTTCTGCTTGCCGCCGTCGTACTCCACCACAAGGTAAGCCATGGAGGCAAACATTCCCTTGCCGGTAAAGCCGCCCGCACTCATGGCCACCCGCTTGAACACGCGGGTGATGCTGGTGTAGGGCAGGTAGTAGCGGCGGTCGATGTAAAAGCTGTTCAGATACAGGGCTTTTTTGCCCACGCCGCAGGGGCCGATCTTTTTGCAGGCTTTCCGGTCAGCCGCCAGCTCGGCGGGGTCGAGCCTGGCAAGGCCCAATTGTGCAGGTTTGAAGAGCATAACGTTCATCCCTCTTTTGCGTTTTTGTTTGTACCCATTTTCCCACTCCGGCAAAGAAAATGCAAGGCCCAACCCGCACTCTTAGCCAAAAACAGGAAACCGGCCGCTGAGCTGACAGCGGCCGGTTTGTTTTACTGAGAAATTGCCGCTATGAATGGGTTATGCGGCTTTCTTCTCGGTGTTCTTCTTGGTTGCATGGATGAACAGCGCCAGCATAGCAATTGCGAAGACGATGCCGATGGGATATGCAACTGCGGTGTTGTAAGCCACCAGCTTGCCGTCTGCATAGGTGTTGATCATCTTGCCCAGGCACTCGGGAGCCAGCACGAAGTAGGTGCAGGACACAGCGCTCATGAAGGTTGCAGGCACGGCGGTGATCCAGAAGTTCTTCTTCTCCTTGAACAGGTACATGGAAGCAGCCCACAGGACGATCATAGCCAGCGTCTGGTTGGTCCAGCTGAAGTAACGCCAGATGACGGTGTAGTTGATGAAGCCCA
>ERZ779851.2634-NODE-2634-length-13225-cov-3.515642_pt1 | contig 13225 bp, 10 predicted proteins | sample MGYA00511094_ERZ779851 | MGnify/ENA primary metagenome ERZ779851 (study PRJEB29588, sample SAMEA2155512) | human gut metagenome | biome: human gut; feature: human-associated habitat; material: faeces | place: Denmark | collected 2008/2010 ...
CTCCATCGCCAAAACCCGCTGTTCTATGCAAAAAGAGCCGGCTTCCACCTGCTCTTTTGTCGGGCTTACCGTAACCGCAACCGAAACAACGCCTGCCGGAAGTTTCGCAATTAATTTCTTGGCACACTCTAGGGAAAGATTCCTTTTACTTTTCGGGAAAAACAGCACAAAGCCGGCATAATCAATACCGGCTTTTGCAATATATCTAATTTCTTCTTCGGAAGTAATACCACAAATTTTTATCAAAGGGTTCTTCATCCTATCCACCTCATTTCATTCAATCGTCCATGTTCTTTCATTATACATACTGAATGATTTAATGGCAACCCTTACATTTACTGCAGTCACCACCGCAGCTTCCTTTTCCACTTTTACGGTCTTTTCTCATACCAAACAGAATAGCGGCTACAATCACCACAAGAATACCTGCTACAATAATTGTTCCCCACATATTGACACACTCCTTTCGATTCAAAAGGCTAGACCTGCATTTCAAAAAATGCAGGTCATATCCAAATGGCTTATTTATGTTCAAAATGTTTTTTACAAATTTTTGAGATGATTACTTGGAGGCAGCAACACTCGCTTTGCCAACCTTCAATGTCTGGCTTTCTTTATAAGGACGAACCAAAAGGTAAATCATTCCAATAATTACCAAGATAGCAACTACTGTCCAGATACTGAATACGCCCTGTGCAAGCAAACCAATGTTATTTACAATCAAACCAATCAAGTAAGCAAATCCACACTGATAACCAACGGCTACGAAGAACCATTTACGGTTATTCATCTCACGTTTAATCGCACCCATTGCTGCGAAACATGGAGCACACAAAAGGTTAAATGCTAAGAATGCATAACCACTAACTGCGGTAAAGTTTGCTGCCATGTTCTGATATACAGTACCATCACCGGCAGAGTACAGAATACCAAGTGTACCAACGATATTCTCTTTTGCCACAAGACCCGTAATCGAAGCAACAGTTGCCTGCCAGTTGCCCCATCCAAGAGGAGCGAACAACCAAGCGATTGCTTTACCAATTACTGCCAGAATACTAGCATCAATTTCATCCTCAGAAAGCATACGGAATGTTCCGTCTACTACACCGAAGTATGTTGTAAACCATACAAAGATTGTGGAAAGGAGGATGATCGTACCTGCCTTCTTAATAAAGCTCCAGCCACGCTCCCACATGCTGCGAAGTACCGTACCAACGGTTGGCAGATGGTAAGCAGGAAGCTCCATAACGAACGGTGCCGGGTCACCGGCAAACAATTTCGTTTTCTTCAAAATGATACCAGATACGATAACAGCTCCAATACCAAGGAAGTATGCGGAAGGAGCAACCCATGAAGCACCACCGAAAATAGCTCCGGCAACCATTGCGATAAATGGAAGTTTTGCTCCACAAGGGATAAATGTTGTCGTCATAATTGTCATCTTACGGTCACGGTCACTCTCGATTGTACGAGAAGCCATGATACCAGGAACACCACATCCGGAACCAATCAACATTGGGATGAAGGATTTACCGGACAAACCGAAACGACAGAAAATACGGTCCATGATAAATGCGATACGTGCCATGTAACCACATGCTTCCAAAAATGCTAAGAAGATAAACAATACAAGCATCTGAGGAACGAATCCGAGTACGGCTCCGACACCGGCTACAATACCATCCATAATCAATCCATACAAAGGTTCTGCACAAACCGGATTTCCTTCGTCATTCAAAAGTGCCTTATCAAGCAATGCCGGGATACCGGGAACCCAAACACCATAATCTGCAGGATCCGGCTCTTCCAAGCCTTTTTCATTGACATATTTTTCTGCATCTTTGAAGGACATACCATTTACGGTTTCTTCATCTGCACCATCCGGTACTGCATCGTAATATACATCAATTTCATTTGTTGCCAAAGTCTCTTCATCTTCTACTTCATATTTTACAGAAGCTTCCGACGAACCTTTTGCATCTAACTCCGCCATCTTTTTCTTTGTTGCATCAACATCAACGGCATCTTCATCGTCTGTTACCAAAACGCCATAAGCATCCAATGCATTGGTTGCCTGTGTATAGCTGTCAGCATCTTCTTCGTAAGCGGAAGTTCCGATACCGAACAAGTGCCAGCCATCACCGAACACACCATCATTTGCCCAGTCAGTAGCAATTGTACCAACAGTCGTAACAGAAACATAATATACGATAAACATAACAACCGCAAAGATTGGCAGCGCCAAAATTCGGTTTGTCACAATCTTATCAATCTTATCGGAAATCGTAAGTTTTCCGGATTTTGCTTTTTTCAGGCAGTCATCAATGACAGATGTTATATAACTGTATCTCTCATTTGTAATAATACTTTCTACATCGTCATCAAATGCCTCTTCCAGAGAAGAAATCTCACTGCTGACATCCGGCACAGAAGCCATCTGCTCAACAATTTTATCATCGCTCTCCAAAAGTTTGATTGCATAGAAACGTTTCAGCTCATCTTTAATCTGTCCGTCTAACATTGACTCAACAGAATGAATTGCCATCTCTACTCCTTCAGCAAATTCATGAACCGGTGCTTCATAGCCTTTCTTTGCTGCAGCCAAAGCTTTTTTCGCAGCATCCTCAATACCGGTTCCTTTCAGAGCGGAAATCTCAACCACTTCACAGCCAAGAACTTTGCTCAACTCTTTAATGTTGATGACATCGCCGTTTTTCTTTACGATATCCATCATGTTGACAGCCATAACAACCGGAATACCAAGTTCCAGAAGCTGTGTTGTCAAATATAAGTTACGCTCAATATTCGAACCATCTACAATATTTAAAATCGCATCCGGCCTCTCATTGATTAAGTAATTTCTGGCAACTACCTCTTCCAAAGTATATGGGGAAAGAGAATAAATACCGGGCAAGTCAGTGATAACAACGTCTGAATTACCACCTGCCAAACTCTTCTTCAGCTTTCCTTCTTTTTTCTCTACTGTTACACCAGGCCAGTTACCAACAAACTGATTGGCACCGGTCAAAGCGTTAAACAATGTTGTCTTACCGCTATTCGGGTTACCCGCAAGCGCAATCGTAATAGCCATTTTCTTTTCTCCTTTTCTAAGTTTGATATTTCTATCTTATCTTTGTTTAGACTTTCTGTTGTTAGTTTTTACTAACTGTGACGCAAAAAAATTTACTGAACTTCAATCATTTCTGCATCAGCTTTACGCAAGGATAATTCATAACCACGCACGGTAACCTCAACTGGGTCTCCAAGCGGTGCTACTTTCCTTACAAAAATATCAACTCCTTTGGTAATACCCATGTCCATAATACGCCTTTTTACCGGACCTTCGCCTGTCAACTTTGTAACTTTTACTGTGCTGCCAGGTGTCACCTCTCTCAATGTCATTGTCTTTCCTCCTTAAATCATTATCTTATTTGCCATATCTTTTCCAAGTGCAACGCGGGAATCTTTGACATTCAAAATCATATTGCCACTGATTTCCGATACCACTGTCACAACTCCACCGGTCACAAAGCCTAAGTTCTCCAGAAATTTCTTTGTCTCTTCACGACCGCCAATTCGTTTAATCGTGTTTGGCTCGCCCACTTTCGCCATCGTTAAAGGCATCATTCCATCATCCTTTCTGTATCGCGTCATAAATGACATGACGGTTGATAATGAATTCTATCACTTACGCAAGTTAGTATACACTAACGTATATTAGCTGTCAAGAACTTTATGAGTTTTTTTCGCGATAAAACAAATTGATTCATCCGCAAAAGAATGTTATACTATATAATACAATGCGAATGGGGATACCCCCAGTATATATTTTTTTGGAGAGGAGTTACTTATATATATGAAGAAAAAATATAATGAATCCGCTGAGGATTATTTGGAAACTATCCTTATGTTAAGTAAAACACTGCCGGTCGTCCGTGCCGTAGACATTGCTACCGAATTGGATTTTAAAAAATCCAGCGTCAGTGTCGCCATGAAAAACCTGCGCGAAAAGGGACATATTACCGTAACCGATGCCGGTTACATCTATTTGACGGATTCTGGGAAAAAAATTGCCGAAATGGTCTATGAGCGTCATGACGTTTTGATGCACTACTTAATTTCTCTTGGTGTTGCCGAAAAAACAGCAGAAGAAGACGCTTGCAAAATCGAGCACATCATCAGCGAGGAAAGTTTTCAGGCAATTAAAAACACGTTTACTCAGAAATAACAATTTAGAACCGCATATATAAAAACACCTTTTCTCTATGCCTGCATAGACGAAGGGTGTTTTTTATATTGAAACTTTTTTTACATAAAATAAACCGCCTGTAACGACTGTTACAAGCGGTTTTCACGTACGTGAGAGGATTCGAACCCCCGACACCTTGGTCCGTAGCCAAGTGCTCTATCCAGCTGAGCTACACGTACAACGCAAGTATTATAATAGCGCAGCTGTCATGAAAAGTCAAGCACTTTTTTTATTTTTTTATATCTTTATAATTGAAGCTCCATCACCGGTTTTAGACAGGAGTAAATGTTAGCTTTCGGCACGCTATCACAGTAGATTAAAAATAATCAATACAAATGATTAAATTTAATCATTTCCTTTTTGCTAAAAGTATGATAACATATCATATAGCAAAAGGCAATGACGAGGAATAGTAACTTCCTTTTATTCTTTCAGAGAGCTGCCGGCTGGTGAAAGGCAGTAGATGAATGGTTGTGAACTCGCCTCCGAGCTGTACATTTGAACCTTTAGTAGAATGTACCGGTCACCCACCGTTATGAGGGAAAGGCATGTTAGTGCTGATGAGGGCATGTCCATCGGACATGAAGTAGAGTGGTACCGCGAAGGATTATCTCTTTCGTCTCTACAACCACATTGGTTGTGGGGCACGGAAGTTTTTTTATTTATACCACAAATCATCCAATCCCCTGCAGCAAAACAGTATTTTAATAGGAAAAAAAATGGAGGATTTGAAAATGAAAAATTTTGACAAGTATGAAAAAGCCTATTTTATGCCACCGGAATGTACCTATGACTGGGTAAAAAAAGATTCCATCACAAAGCCACCGATTTGGTGTTCCGTCGATTTGCGTGATGGTAACCAGGCGTTGATTGAACCAATGAGTTTAGACGAAAAATTACAGTTTTTCCAGATGTTAGTAGATATTGGATTCAAGGAAATCGAAGTTGGTTTCCCGGCTGCATCGGAAACTGAATACGAATTTATGCGTGCTTTGATTGAGAAAAACATGATTCCTGATGATGTTACCGTTCAGGTTCTGACTCAGGCAAGAGAGCACATTATCAAAAAAACATTTGAGGCTGTAAAAGGTGCTCCTCACGCAGTTATTCATCTGTACAACTCAACATCGGTTGCACAACGTGAACAGGTATTTAAAAAATCCAAGGAGCAGATTAAACAGATTGCCGTTGACGGTGCGGTGCTTTTGAAAAAATTGGCAGACGAAACCGAAGGAAACTTCTCTTTCCAGTACAGTCCGGAAAGTTTTCCGGGAACGGAAGTGGATTATGCCGTTGATGTGTGCAATGCTGTTTTGGATGTATGGCAGCCAAAGAAAGAAAACAAAGCAATCATTAACATCCCTGCTACCGTTGAGAATGCAATGCCTCATGTATTTGCCACTCAGGTAGAATACATCAACAAACATTTGAAATACCGTGATGCAGTTACCCTGTGTCTGCATCCGCACAACGACCGTGGCTGTGGCGTAGCAACCGCAGAACTTGGTATTTTAGCAGGAGCCGAGCGTATCGAAGGTACTCTGTTTGGAAACGGTGAGCGTACCGGTAACGTTGACATTGTTACTTTGGCAATGAATATGTATACACATGGCGTAGATCCAAAACTGGATTTTTCCAATATGCCAAAAATCCGTGCGAATTATGAGAAATTTACAAGAATGCATGTTTATGAGCGTCAGCCATATGCCGGTGATTTGGTATTTACCGCATTCTCTGGTTCCCATCAGGACGCAATTGCCAAAGGTATGCAGTGGCGTGAAGATAAGAAATTAAAAACATGGAGCGTTCCTTATCTGCCGGTTGACCCTAAAGATGTCGGACGTACCTATGACGGCGACGTAATCCGAATCAACAGCCAGTCAGGCAAGGGCGGCGTCAACTATATTCTGAAACAGAACTTCGGCATTTCCATGCCGGATGCGATGAGAGAAGAAGTTGGCTATCTGATGAAACATGTTTCCGACGAAGAGCATAAAGAACTGTCTCCACAGTGGGTTTATGAGATTTTCGAAGACAATTACATTAACCCGACACCTTACTTCCAGATTTCCGAATGCCACTTCAAACAGGTGGATGGCATCATGGCAGAAGCAACCATTACCTGCGGTGACAAATCCACTATTGTGGATGCAAACGGAAACGGACGCTTAGATGCCGTAAGCAACACCATCAAACAGTTCTTTGGCATCAGTTATCAGTTGTCCACTTACGAAGAGCATGCTTTGACTCAAGGCTCCTCTTCCAAGGCAATTGCCTATGTCAGCATCACCTGTCAGGGCGATGTATTCTGGGGCGTCGGCATTGACGAAGATATTATTTCGGCTTCGATTCACGCATTGTGTGTCTGCGTAAACAAACTGCCGGACATAAAAAAAAACGATAACTTGAGAGATGAGCGGCTGGTTAGCATGATTAATTTCATGCAGGCCAATTACCAGACCGTAACACTTGAAGATATGGCAGAACAGTTCCACTTAAGCGTGCCGTATTTAAGCAAATTCATCCATGAAAAATCCGGCAAAACATTTGGCGAACAGGTCACAAATATCCGGATGAAAAAAGCAAAAACACTTTTAAAAAATGGAAATATGACCGTAGAAAATATTGCTGCGGCAGTCGGCTACCCAAGTGTGGAACATTTCAGCCGGACATTCAAAAAACTTTACGACAAAACACCGGTAGAATACCGGAATAGTGAAAAATAAACAAATACCAAAAGAACCACCGAGAATACACGGTGGTTCTTTTGGTATTTAGTTGTTTTGTATTCTCAAGCGCCACTTTTCCTCTGCTTGTGACGATTTCACTTTTTCCATATACCAGTGTATACTGCCGGACTGCCCGTTAAAAACTTTTTTCTCCTGTACTTTTTCTGCAACTGACTCACCCTGTTCTTTCGTGATTCCAAACTGCATCAATGTTTTTACTAACGCATCTTTTTCAGCCCTTGTCAACTGTAATTTTGCACTGTCTATGTTACTCACAATATCTGCTTCAATATCACAATAGAGTGAAAATTCATATTCAGCCTGAAGAAGTTTTCTATTTGAAATATAATATGTAACACTATTTTGCAATACATCTGAGCCGTCCATTCCATAAAAGGATGCTTTCTTAATTTTTCCTCCTGGCAAAATAGAATCAGCCATAAAAGCTTCCGTTATTTCATTAGGAATTACTTCCTTTAGTACATCCGGAATAAAGACAAAACTAACCGGTATCTCCACACTCATTACATTATAAAAATGATGCTCCCCCTCATCATCGTAAAATCTAAAACAAATCCCCTTTTTCCCAATCACGCAATCTTTTAATTGTGAATCCATCTGTTTGTCCACAACTTGTTTTGTCAAATCGGAAAAGCCCATCTGCTCTAACTTCTGAAGCAATTTTACTTGATCTTCTTTCGTCTTAAAATGCACTTCAAAATACTTTTTTGTGACAAAATCCCCTATATCATCCTCCAAGCCATACCTTGTTTCCTCACACCAGCGGCGCAACGTAACAAGCGGGTCTTCCCACTCATCGTTTTCACCATACTCCATTTTACAGCCAGGTATTTTACCTGAATCAATACTGGTAAACAGTGTTTTTAATTGTTTTAAAATCTCCTGATTTTCAGGAATTGCATTCCATCTTATTTCCTGAATCGTTTCTGCTTTTTGTTTTTGTATTTCCTTTTCTACATCCACCATATTATTGCAGACCGGAACATCCATTTTGGACATCTGGCTGATAACCGCATCCTTTGCCGGTTCCGCTTCACATCCACCGCAAAGTAAGACTGCGGCAATACCTGCTAAAATTATTTTTTTCATCCTGTTTCACTCCTCTCCATCTATTGAAACGATATCGACAGCATTTTCTTCATAAAAAGGTATACCAATGTTCCAACAACAATGCTGAGCATAATAAACACCAGCAGACAATCGCCTCCACTAACACGGTATCCAACAAAATATGCTCCCAAAAGGCCAAAAGCTGTTCCAAAACATACTCCCATTCCTGCACTGATAAATGACCTTGCAGATTTCTTCTGTACAACAATACCAGTTCTTGCCATATCTACACGGCCTGAAATCCAGTAAGCAAGCCCACCTATAATAAATATCGTTGCAAAGGCAGCAAACAGCATAAGCCAGAAATTGGAATAATTGACAATTATGTAATAAGAAGAACTTTCCATCTGGCTGCACATGTCAGTGGAACGAAAACCACTTCCGACACACAAACCAAGATACTGCCCCCACTCCCGGTATTTTGGAATATCAAGCTGCATTTCTCTGAAAAACCAGCCATCATATAATAATACATAGCCAACACTCCACAAATAAATGGGTGCGAAACTCATACCAGTTCCAATCAGCGCAGCCATAATCCCCCTGCTCACAAGAATATGCGCAAGTAAAAAAACAGAATACAATGCAAGCATCATAAGGATAAGCTGCAGTCCAAGCTGTATTAACTGCCACATCGTGTTATTTCCCATGATAATATCACTATAAGCAATCCCTGACAGGTTTTTCCAAAATTCTGTAATATAGCAATTTCTTACATAAATCATTCCTAGTAAAACAGTAATTCCAGACAATAAAATTGTACCATACCCACACAACGCTTTTGCAAGGAAACGTTCTTTTTGAGTAAATGGCAGGCTCAGCAGGTACTCCTGTGTACTCTTTTTATGCCAATCCGAAAATTGAAAAATAGACATAACAGCAATACAGCCAACAATTAAAATAGACGCGCTCCCAAGCATCTTACAAAATCCAAAATTAATTCCTCCCCCCAAATAAAACGAACCATCTTCAAAGGCCCCCTTAAATTCATGCATCATCAAGATAGTAAATAACCCCCCGGCAATTATCCCGGCAAGTGCAAACCAGCGCATACGTTTGCTTTCATAAAGGAATACTGCTTTTTTTCGGCTCATTAATTGTCACCTCCCGTAATATAATCAGCATCGTTTTGTCGATTCATGTAAATAAAACTCTCTTCAAGTCCCATCGGCATCTGCTCAACCACAACCGCTCCCTGTTTCCTCATTTCTTCTTCAAAAATCTCATCTGTTCCCGGTAGTACTACCGTGTACACACTTCCCACATTAGAAATATGACAAACATCCTTTCGATGATATAATTTTCCCGGTGCCCCTTCCGGAAACACAAGCTGATACTTGGCCATCTTAGCGGTTACCTCTTCTAATTCATCTTGAACATAAATACGTCCATCGCGAATCAGCGTTACATCATCACATATTTTCTCCAGTTCACTAAGATGGTGAGAAGAAATAAGAACCATCATATCGTTATTTTCTACAGATGTAACAAGGATATCCAGCAAATCTTTTTTTGCTATCGCATCCAGCCCAGACGTTGGTTCATCCAAAATCATCACTTCCGGTTTTCTTGCCATATTCAGCATAAAGGATACCCGCATCTGCTGCCCTTTGGACAACTGACTGATTCTTTTATTTGTATTTACCTGAAAAATCAGATTCAGTTTTTCAAACTCATCTTTTGAAAAATCCGGATACAAATTTTTGTATAAAGCCACCATTTTTTTCACTTTATAACTGCTAAACATATGATTGCTGTCTGCCACATAACCAATCTTTTCTTTAACTGCCGTATTTTCATATACTGGTTTACCATCAAGTGTCACCGTCCCTTGATCCGGCTTATAAATGCCAGTAAGACATTTAATTATGGTTGTTTTTCCGGAACCATTATGTCCAATCAGACCATGTATGCTTCCTTTATTGATTTGCAGATTAATACCCTCTACCGTATAATTTCCTGATTCTCCATATCCTTTACAAAGCCCTCTCACCTCAAACATGTTGCTCTCCTCCTTGCAGATTTTCCAATATTTCTTCTATCAAGTGCACGATCTCTTCTTGTTTCATCCCCTGATAAATCAATTCCATGCAATCTTCCTTTAACTGATTTGTCACTTTCCGGATCACTTCCTCATTTTTTATTTTATCCGGTACTGCTGCAATATACGTTCCTTTTCCCCGTAAAGTTTCAATCATTCCCTGACTCTCCATAATCCGGTAAGCCTTTGCAACAGTTCCAGGTGTTACTTCCAGCTGTATTGCCAGTTTTCTCACAGATGGTATCGCATCCCCCGGCTTTAAATACCCTTGCAGTGTCATATATTTATACTGCGATATAATCTGCTCATAGATCGGCTGTGAACTGCGAAAATCTAATTGTATCATCATCCGCTTCCAAACGCCTCCTTTTGCATTATACTTTATTGTATTAACTGTATCGCTCGTACTAGTACAGTCGATACAATAAATATAACATTATCTTTTATATTTGTCAATCTAAAAATAAGGCACTGATTTACATCAATGCCTTATTTCTATTCCATATTCTAAAACAAGTTTATTTTTTATAATAAAAGCAAACGCCATACTGGCCAATTGCCTTCTTGCTGGTACGTGAAATCTTAACATAATAAGTCCCCTTTGCTTTCAGCTTATATTTCACAATCTTACAATCCGAACTGGTATCCTTCATATGTTTAGTGTCAAAATAATACGTTTTGACGGCCTTCTTCTTACCTTTTTTGTAAATCAACGCCTTAAAACTACCGGATGAAAGCATGTTATTATAAATAGTCAGAGTCCCCTGCTTCTTATCTGTCTTTGAAAAACGATACCATCTTGTATTTACTTTGTCCTCATTAAAATAATACCCAAAACGGTAATAATCATCATTTGACTCAATATCAGAATCCGTCTTATACAGGTTTACCGCTTTCTTTTTCGTCTTTCCATACGAATTCTTTGCCAAATGCTGATAATCCGATTCATATGCCGCAATCTGGCTCACACATCCGGCTTTTGCCATAATCTTTAACCGGTACTCACCTTTCTTTAAGGCAAACTGGATATCCTTTGCCGTCGTACCATTCATATGCGTGTACAAATCAAACTTCTTACCCTTCTTCACCGAAATCTGTTTGGAAACGGAAGTCCATTTCGCACCGTTTTTCTTTTGAACCTCTATTTTTATATTCGGTGTGGCAACAAGATTCAAATCAACAATTCGAACGATCAGACCGCCATTTGTTTTCTTTGTAAATGGCAGATACTGTGCTGTTCCATTTGCCATGAAATAATTTTCGTTGATATCTTCACCAAGTTTTAATGACATCAATTCCGGACAGACAAATGCATTATGAATTTTAAACGTACCGGTTATTTTTTCCGGTGTTTTCAGATAAAGAACATCTCCCTTTTTCACCTGTTTACAGTTGTTTACTTCTTTTTTGTCTGCATCATAAAGTTTTACTTCTTCACTGGCATAGTAATAAAAGATGCCGGACTCTTTCATTGTTAAGGTAATGAACTGATTCTGCATCGATGAGTCATATGAATAAGCGTCGCTCACCGCATCAAACGCCTCGCCGGTACAATCAATTGATTTCGCATTCCTGCGTTTTGCCTGCTCCTCTTTCTGCTTTTTCTCATATTCCGTGAAAGAAGTATAAAATGTATCTTTTTTTGCCTGCCACTCTTTTGAAATGCAGTCACCAATTTCTGTCCAGTAAAATGCATCTTTATCAATTTCCTTTAACGAAGCCGGGAAATTTATTTTTACAAGTTTTTTGCAGTTAAAAAATGCATTTGCACCTATTGTCTTTATGGTCGAAGGCAGCTTAACTTCCTTCATATTAAAATTACGGAACATTTCATGCGGAATTGTCTCAACGCCTTCCGGAATTTCAAGCGTCTCTTCTTCTGCCTTTTTCTTAGCATCTGTTTTATCAGCAAATTCGGCAAGATATGTTTTATCAATAACCACATAGTCGCCGGCAAGGGAAATCCGCTCAGGCATCTGACGCATTGCCTCTTTTTCTCCTATCGTGCCAAGTAAGACGGCAACGCTCTCCTTCGTCAAATCCTTTGACAAAACACTATATTGAATCCCCGCCGGTAAAGGCTCGCCATCTTTCACAATATTTTTTACACCGGCAGGAATTGTAAATTCTTTCAATTCTTTTACCGGTACATAGTTGTCATCACCTAAATCATTCGTAAATGCACTCGTCAAAATACTCTCGCAGGAAGGCTTTACCTCTGCCTGCTTCGCATAAAGAGCAATGTACATCAAAGTGTCACCTTTTTTGTTATAAATAGCACCTTTATATGAGCTAAAATTCTTATCGTTCTTATTTACCACATAAGCCCTCGTATCAAACTGATTCAAACCGATATCATTCAGTGATTTAATGGCAGATGTAAACGTCAGCTGCTCTAATGGCGTATCATTGATCACACCTTTCTCATCCACCCGGTTATAAGCATATAAATCAGCCGGTGTTGATACCTTCTTCAATTTTTTACATTTATAAAAAGAATAATTTCCAATATACTTAACGCTGTTTGGAATTGTGACATTTGTAAGCGCTGTATTGTAAAAGGCATACCCGGAAATCTTTTTCAGTGTCGATGGAAGTTGTACCTTTTTTAACTTTTTACAATTTTTAAAGGCATTCTTAGAAATGGTAGTGACACCTTTTTTTATCACAACCTTCTTAATATTTTTCGTTTTTGACTTCTTGCCAAACACCATGCTCTTTGGCATCTCACCTTTTCCGCTTATCGTAAGTGTTGTACCTTTTACTTTGTAAGTCACCTTACCGGCTGCATCCACAGGGGCTGCCGGTACTGCCGGAGTAATCAGCGATAACACCAAAGCACCCGTCATCACCGAACCAATTATTTTTTTACTCATAGCCATTCCTCCTTTGTTTTTCATTCTAATAATAAAACGATTTCCATGACAGAAAAGTTGCATTTTTATTCTCTTTTTTCAAAAAAATCATCAAACAATATCCACATTGCACGGAACAAACGCATAATCTGCCATACCGCCATGCCACGCAGATTATATTCCTTAATCAAACTATATTTTGCGGATAAACTTCTCACAT
>ERZ779851.2635-NODE-2635-length-13221-cov-3.129500_pt1 | contig 13221 bp, 10 predicted proteins | sample MGYA00511094_ERZ779851 | MGnify/ENA primary metagenome ERZ779851 (study PRJEB29588, sample SAMEA2155512) | human gut metagenome | biome: human gut; feature: human-associated habitat; material: faeces | place: Denmark | collected 2008/2010 ...
GAATATAATAGAGAACACATTGGAGTTACCGAAACCAATCATGGCAATGCAAATATAAATAATTGTTTCCGAATGGAATATAAATAATCCCACCATTGCCAGCAACATGAACACGACACTGAGAGCAAAGAAAGACTTTGCAGAAGCCTTTTGCAAGATAAAGGCTCCGAGGAAGCAACCCACCGTACGGAAAATAAAATAAAGACTTGTCGCAAAACCGGCCTCAGCCAATGTCATATCCAAACGCTCCATCAAGATTTTAGGAGCCGTTGTATTCGTACCGACATCAATACCGACATGGCACATGATCCCAATGAAAGACAAGAGAATAAACGGTTTTCCCAACAAGGAAAAGCACGCTTTGAAGCCGGACGCTTTATCGGGTTTCTCTTCCTCAATAGGGGTCAGCCCCAACAACACGATGGCAAAAACGGCTATCACCATATAAACAGGAAATAATACCCGCCAGCCAAGCCCGAAAGTAGGAATAGCCTGCATCGCTCCCCACATGGCAATGTAAGGGGCAAGAAAGGAAGCAATAGCTTTTACAAACTGACCGAAAGTCAATGTACTTGCCAACTTTTCCCCCGCAATAATATTACTCAGCAACGGATTCAAAGAGGTTTGCATCAACGCATTACCGATACCCAGTAAAGAGAAAGAAATCAACATAAGCGTATAGCCGCCGCCGAATATAGGGAGCAGCAAAGAGGCAAAAGTGACAATCAGACTCAGAAGAACTGTCTTCTTACGCCCTATCTTATTCATCAGAATACCTGTAGGTACGGAGAAAATCAGGAACCAGAAGAAGACCAAGGAAGGAAATATATTGGCTTGAGAGTCTGTCAGATCCAGATCCGCTTTTACATAATTCGATGCAATCCCCACCAGGTCTACAAATCCCATGGCGAAGAAACACAGCATCACCGGAATTAATTTGGCATACAGATTTTTATTGCTATTCATGGCTTTATACTTAGTTTACAAACCTAACTTATATATTGTGAAATTTGAAATCTTCATCTCTCCTCCTTTACTATAAAAACGCAAAGAGTTATAAGGTTCATTCGGGAATACCAGATTAGTCATGGCAACGCGGCCACCGTCAACAAACAACTCCACACTTCCATTATCCACAAAAACTTGAATTTTATGTGCCTTCGCGGTGTTTATCGGAGCCCAAGTACCCAAAGCAAAATCATTTTTATAGTTCACCGTCACTTCTTTATACCGAGCATAACTCTCTTCGGTATCCAAATCATGCGGTTTTACCTTCTTGCCAAAGTCTACAATACCGCTTTCCGCACGGTCCATTACCACACGTCCCTCCGAAGCATCCAGATAAATCTTCACCTTCTCACCCAAACTGTTCAGCAATTCAAAACCAGCCTCTTTACCAGCCGACACCAGTTGCAATTCCAGTTCAAAAGCGCCGTCGTTATTTTCAAAAAGTGTTTCTAAACGCTTCTCGCCATTTACTGTAAAATCATCCAGCTTTTTAGAATCTTTCCGCAAGTGCTCCGTTTCCTTTACCGGTGCGGCACTCAGATAAAGCTGTTTGTCTTCTCCCGTATACAGACTCAGCTCACGCGGCAAAGCATTGGCACTGCGGAACTGTTGTATAGGAGTATAGTTAGCATACTGCCAGTTGCTCATCCAAGGTACGGCAATGACACGGTCGCCGGTATTCGAGAAACAAACAGTGGCATAATGGTCTTTTCCCCAGTCGAGCCATTTCACCACCTCGGGTTTCGTATCACATACAAACTGATGCCCGTCAAAGTCGCCTGTAAAATACATCGTACCGCTGCCTCCATAGACAAATCCCGGATTGATATTGACAATCATCACCCATTTCATCCTGGTCCGGTCACCATCTACAGGCAGTTGGATGAAATCCGGACATTCGAACTGATTGGGCTGAGGACCAAATCCTTCTCCAAACTCACTCATGTATTCCCATTGCTTCAAGTTGGCAGACGAATAAAAACGCATATTCTTGTCCGCACTGACAATCATAATCCATTTCTGTTCGGGTTCATACCAAAAGACCTTCGGGTCACGGAAATTCTGTAGTCCGTCAAACGGAGTAAGAACCGGATTCTGTTCATACTTCGTATAAGTACGCCCGTTGTCCGTACTGTATGCCATACTTTGTACCTGGCTCTGCCCACCGGGTATATTACGGTGCGAAGTATAAAAAGCGACAATTGTATTTTCACCGTAGCCTGCGCTGTTATTTTTATCCACAATAGCACTTCCCGAGAAGATATGCCCCAAAGTATCACGGGCAATCGCCGGGTCAAGATGCTCCCAATGAACCAAATCCTTGCTCACGGAATGTCCCCAGTGCATATTTCCCCATACGGAGCCGTATGGATTATATTGAAAATAAAGGTGATATTCACCGTCTTTATAAACCAGTCCGTTGGCATCGTTCATCCAGCCATAAAGCGGAGTGTGATGGTAAAGAGGACGGAATTTATCTCTGTTTGTTGTATCAAATGTATCCGAGACTTTAATGCTGTCCCAACAAAGAGCATCAGCGGCCACATTGCGGATAGTCACCGTAGCGCCCCCCTCACTTTGAGTCAAAGCGAAAGGTACATAATATTCTACACTGTCGATAGCTAGACGAATATCCATTTCAGTATCAGCCGGACTGCCTGTTTCCAATTTCACCTGTCCTTCCTTACTGCCTTCCTGAATCGGAAGCAACAAATATTTAGCGGAATGAGCAATATGCACGATAGTGACTGTATCCCCCTGATGTTCGAACACCAGATTATTTTTTTGTGACTGACAGGAAACTGTGCCTGCTGTAAAGGCTAAACCTAATACAAGGTTAACAAGATTTGTTTTCATGGAATATATGGTATTAAAAGTTTTATTATTAAAATCAGAATGTTATTTTCGCCGCAAATTCTACGGTGAACGGACGGATATAGCTACCTGCCATCCATGCGCCATTATATGCTGCCGCATTTTCCTTATCAACCAATTCCGCCCCCGAGATGCTGCCCTTAGCACCGGTCTGGTTCAAGAAGTTTATCACAGTTCCGCTTAAGGACAGATGTTTGTTCACATTCCAGTTTATTCCACCGAATGTTTCCCAACGGCCGTTGAAATAATAAGCATTTTTAATATTTGCATACGTCTTGCTGAAGTAACGGAAACTGGCCCATACCTTCAAGTCTTTGGTAATGTTGTAACTAGGGTCCAGCTCTATCAGCACCTTCGGAATTTCAGTAACGATATTGCCGGTGGCATTGATACCCGATGTTGTCCCGTCACTAAAGGTCACTCCCGTTTCATACTTCTTATACTTCGGGCTTTGGTAAGTGAACAGGAAGTGGAAATCAAATCCTTTGAAAGGTTTCACCACCGCATCCGTCGTCCACCCTATTGTTTCAATATCATAACTCAATGCAGCCGCCTTAATATCCTTATCATTATTCGGATTAATCAGATTCAAGGTAGAGTTGTTGTTAGTCTTGGCAATGTAACTGAATAATGAGGTCAGGCTAATCCAGTCATTATTGAAATAAATACCCGCACGCCCCAAAGGAATCGTAATCTTATCTACATTCGGCATCTCGGCAGGAGCAAAGTTCGACATATTCGGCCGCTGGGTATTGTAGGTGAAATCGGCGGTAAAGCCAAATTGTTTCGTCATTTTATAAGTAGCGGCCGCCGTGAAAGCCATGTTCAACCAATCGTAGCTGAAATGACGGGGAGCTATCTTCGTACCATCGGCCGCAACTGCCCCGATATGATAACCGGCAAAGCGGCCTACCGGATTGCCTTCGGCATTATATACCGCCAGGTTCTTTCCTGCCAGACGCTGGTACTCGAAGCGTGCGCCATAATACACATTCCATTTATCGGTGATGTCCCAGTCGTGAGTAGCATAAAGAGCCAATTTGTTTTCATGTCCTTTGTAATATTCGGAAGCATTCTGGTTCAGATTATAATAAGGAGTGTTTCCGTAATGATGAATATCCTTCGTATCGGCGCTGTACAACATTTGGGGATATTCTTCCACCGTATGGTCATACATGGTAGTGTTCGAAGCATAGTCCACATCATAATACCATTCGTTCACCCCCACACGCCAAGTCATATCATCATACTTCCGCGACAACTCGGTGGTAAAGAAGAACTCATCTATATTCCCCCGGTTGAAACAGGACATGCGGCTCTGTACATATCCCTCATAAGGATTCAATGTTCCATCCAGTCCTTTGGTGCTATAGCCGTCGACCAATACTTTCTGCTCCATAGACATCGGAGTCTGGTACAGATAGGAGCCCAAAGCATGGTCATACTTCATATTGATTTTCCACTCCAACCCGTTATCCCACCGGTAACGGTTAAGAACCGTCAACTGATTTCCTTTACTGGCCGTAGCATCATACAGACTGATCTTTTTCATCTCGCCGGTACGCATGTCCATATAAACCATATCCGATACATTGGGCAGATAAGAAGAAGTCCCCAGTCCGAAACCGGGAATTTCCTTCACACTCCCATCGCCTACATAAATAAATGGTGCACCGGTGGTAGCATTGGACAACCAATGGCTGTTGCTGTAATGGTAGATGGCAGAGAGCTGTCCACGTCCTTCATTGTAGAACTTAGTCAAAGCAAACTTATAGATCTGAGTCCGGTCCTGATATTGTGCAAAACGTAGTTTGAACGAACCCGGATCAAAATTCTGATAGATACTGCCGCTGTAAAACCAATCTTTTCCGATGCTTCCATTCAGATTGAAGTCAAATTGCTGTTTACCGAAATGATTGGTGCCGTAGTTCAGCACGCCATTCATTTTCTTCTCTTTATTCAAGCCGAGTTCCGTAAACGAATTGACAGCATAACCTATATTACCGGTAGTAATCGCTGTTTCGGAAATCTTCAGCAATCCGGTATGTCCCAAGCTGCTGTCTCCGCGCCAATGCGTGTTTACATTATGAGGATTCGAATTATATACTACAGGAAGACCATTTTCGAGTACATTCACATCACCACCGGGCAGACCGATAGAGATTTCACGAGGACCATTGGCACTAGCCGCATTCAACATGACATTGCGATTGCCTTCCTCTTTCGAATCAGAGGACACTTTGGTAGAATCTTGTTGTGCATAACCATTCAAGCAAGCGGCGGCAAGTAAAATAATGACCGCGCCCATCCGGTTCTTTTGCTGATTTTTGTTCATAGCATTAAATGTTTTTAGAAGTTTTTCTGAGGCAAAGGTAGGGGACAGCCGGCAACCTCTATAAAACATTTGTTACAGCTGCCGGCATTTTTGTTTCATTGCAACAAAAGTGACGGATTATGTAACATTTCTCGTGAACCATAGGCCTTTTCACCTCTAAAAACAAGTTCATCCCAATTTTCCTTCAGCCTTCAGTTTTTGCTGTTTTTTCCCCATTTCATCGAAGAAAACACCTGAAGGATAATCCTTCAGCCTACTGTCAGCCCGCCTCCTCTTTTTCTATCCGAAGTATGCCGGTAATCAGCATAAAACACTTACCTTTACAGCACACCAACTGAAAAGAAAGACACCACAATGAAAGGAAAATCCCTCAAACCTTCAAGGGAAACATCTAATTTGCCCGTATAAGCTCTTTTCTCCTATGAATTAATAGGTTTTTCCAGTATGATTAAGTACTTTTGTCCTGAATACTAAGACAGACTCCGATGGCAGACTGTACAATCCACTATAGCAGACCGTACAGTCCACTACAGTAAACCGTACGGTCCATTGCCTGCGTCTATAGAAGTTAATAGAAAGAATCCCCTTAGCGTTCAGCAAGAAACGACTTAATCTCCCTATTAAAAAGCATTAAACATGGCAGCAAAGTATGATTTCAAAACCTCCCCCGACATACAGGGAGAGAAGGAACAGCCCACCCTGTATCCGCAAATTGTAGTATCGGGCACAAAAAACCTGAAAGACCTGGCTAAAGACATCGCCCGGCGTTCCACCGTCCACGAAGGGACCGTCGTCGGTCTGCTATGTGACCTGGAAAGCATTATCGCCAATTACCTGGCAGACGGTTATAACGTAAAACTGGGAGAACTGGGTACTTTCTCGGCCACACTGACTTGCCGCAAGGTAACGGACAAAAGCGAGATACGAGCCGCATCGGTACATTTTGACAACATAAAGTTCAAACCCACCCGGAAATTTCGTAAGGAGGTACGAAGCAAAGGAAAGCTGGAACGGGCAGAATATGGTTTCCGGACCTCCTCCACCCGATATTCAGCAGAAGAACGCTTTGTACGGCTGACAAATTATCTGAAAGAGCACTCCATTATCACTTGCAAGGAATATTGTGCCTTGACAGGGTTGCTGAAAACAAAAGCCGGCAGCGAACTACGCCAATGGAGCAGCGAAAAGAAAATAGAAAGAGACGGACGCGCCCCGCACGTGATATACAGGGCGATGCCGGAAAGCTGAAAAGGCGTCCTTTCATTTGCTCCCCCCCTCCCGGAACCTTTATTCTTTCCGGGTGCGGCTGGTGGCTATGAGATACGCCCCCAGCAGAATCAGCGGCACACTGAGCCACTGCCCTATATTAAAAGTCATATCCGCCTCTTCGGCAACCTGCGGATTCTTCATAAACTCCAGAGCAAAGCGAGTGCCAAAGAATATAAGCAAGCTTACTCCGGTTATTAATCCCACTCTTTTTTGTAAATGGTATGTATGGTACATCACCCAGGCAGTTACACCGGCAACCAGGCAATACAGCATTTCATAAATCTGAGTAGGATGGCAAGGCAAACCTTCATACAGCTGATGCCACTCCCGGGAACGGACAAATTCAAATCCCCAAGGCAACGTGGTGGGATATCCGAATATCTCGGAATTCATTAAATTACCAAAACGGATACAGAAGCAGACAATCGCCACAGCAGGTATCATGCGGTCAAACAACCACCACACACTTTTCCGGGTTACTTTTTTTGAATACCACATCAGAGCCAGAATGATGGCAAACACCCCTCCATGACTTGCCAACCCACCTTTCCAAATCTTGAATATTTCAACAGGATGGGCGCCATAATAGTCCCATTCATAAAACAAACAGTGCCCCAGACGGGCGCCAATGACCGTACTGACTATGCAATAGACGAAAAGCTTGTCCACCCAGTCTTCCGGATACTTCTCTTTTTTGAATAAACGGCTTACTATTTCATAAGCTAATATGAAACCAAGGCCCCACATCAGCCCATACCAACGCACTTCCCAACTACCTACTTTAAATAAGATAGGATCCACATCCCATACAATACTTGCTATCATTGTTCTATTTCTTTGTTTATGAACACAAAGGAAATAAAAAAATCTCTTCTCCGGAATAAAACAGAGAAGAGATTTTCAGAATATCGTTCTTTTTGAGGAAACCTCTTTATACCAAATGCGCAATCAGTTCCTCACGGTCGCCGCACAGCAGATCAATTACAGGAACTTCAATCATGGTATAACATCCGGGCTGCTGTTTCATGGAGGCGCGTGCCACGCAAACCAGCACCTGCGCGGTAAGAGCCGGATTATTAATCTTCATGTCAAACTCGAACAACTGATTGTGAGTCTTGCCCGATACCCCTTTGCGAACCAGGTTAACGCCATGACCCACGTCGTTCAAATCGTCCACACATGGAACTTGTTTTACATGTGTCTCGTCATTTACAAAATAAGGATCCGACTTGATGGCGGCTTCCACAGTCTTGAAGTCCGCACCTTCCTCCAGTTCCACATACACCATACGGCGATGGATACCGGTACCCACAGGAATAGTCATGGACAAAGCATCCTTCACTCCATCAATGGCACGGACTGCTACGGAATGCCCCATGCTGCGTCCCGGACCGAAATTGGTATAAGTAATACCCTTCGGAGCGATGGCTTCCAGCAGTGTACGGACTACAGAATCGCTTCCCGGATCCCATCCGGCAGAAATAATAGCGACAGCCTTACCGGCCTTTGCCGACTCATCCAATGAACGGCGGAGAGAAGTGATTTGTGTATGAATGTCGAAACTATCTACCGTATTGATACCCATTGCCAGAATCTCTTTAGCATATTTTTCCACGCTACGGGTCGGAGTAGCCAGCACAGCCACATCCACATCTTTCAATTCCTTTATATCTTTCACCACAGCGTATGCTTCCAACTCGGCAGGCTTGTTTTCCGCACCGCTACGACGGACGATACCTGCAATCTCAAAATCGGGAGCAGCTTCCAAAGCCTCCACTACATACTGACCAATGTTACCGTATCCAACCACGGCCGCTCTTATTTTTCTCATCTTTTATTGGGTTTAGTTTACTATTATCTGTTAATTCGCTGCAAAAATAAACATTTTGCCTCGTTTTTTTGTTCACTACGACCTAATAATTTAAAAATATTCTTGCCGAACTTATAATTTAAAAGATAGATGTCCTATTTTTGCAAAGAACTGTAAATTTTCAAATGAAACAACCATGATAGAATATATTAAAGGAGACATTGCGGAGATTACTCCGGCAACGGTAGTTTTAGACTGTAACGGGATGGGATATGGCATCAATATCTCATTGAATACGTATTCGGCCATTCAGAATCAGAGCAATACGAAATTATATATTTATGAAGCGATCCGGGAAGACGCCTACGTACTCTACGGATTCTCGACCAAACAGGAACGGGAGTTGTTTTTGTTACTGATTTCCGTATCGGGCATCGGCGGCAACACGGCACGTATGATTCTGTCGGCTTTATCCCCTTCCGAACTGTGCGGAGTAATCAGTTCCGGTAATGACAAGTTATTGAAAACGGTGAAAGGCATCGGCCTGAAAACTGCCCAACGCATCATAGTGGACTTAAAGGACAAGATCGCCACTTCGGGCGTGGAGACGGTGAACAGTGAAATGTTTGCCAATCCGGGCAATACGGAAATTCATGACGAGGCTGTCGCCGCACTCACCATGCTGGGATTCGCACAAGCCGCATCACAAAAGGTAGTGGCTGGCATACTGAAAGAGGAGCCTGCCGCCCCGGTAGAGAAAGTGATCAAGCTGGCCTTGAAGCGATTGTAAGGGCTATACATGAAACAAGGGACACGGACAATGCGGACTTTGGGGAATCTTTTCAAAATCCGCTTTGTTTGTGTTCCGATTCACATCACTTCTCTTCCTCCTGTTCCTGCATTTTGCGGGTTACAAACTCTATTTTCAAGTTCGCTTCTTTCTTATCTTTACGGATTTGTTCCATGCCGGACAGGATGCGCGCCAATTCTGTCAATTCTGCAATCGCCTTACGGTCATTGGGTTGCATAGCCGTTTTATAAGTACGGTCTCCGATAAACTGAAGTTGGATATTCTTATCTTTGTTCGCTACAATAAAAGCGATAACGCCGCCGTCTTCCCCCATCTTATAATCGGCCTTCTCGATTGCACGGCCCAAGTCAGTGGTTTCATAGCTGTCTTTCGAGGCGGGAGTTTCGGCAAAGGTATCCCCCACACTCACTTTCACCGCCGTGTGATGCAACGTGCCGCCTGCACAATAAATAGAGGTAAGGGACATTTCCCCCTGCTCGTTCACTTGTCCGCGCAAGAATGAACGGCCTATATTCTTTTCTACCGTCTGGGTGGGATAAAAATAGTTACCCACCTCCTGATATGCAGTATCTTTCTCAAGAACAAAATTACCCTTGACGGAATCCAGCTGAGCTTGTCTCACCACCATCATGCTATCCAGGTAAATCAGACTTTTCCGCTGTTCTTTCAAATCCACCTGCTGCATCAGCTTGACTCCCTGTTTTCTGGCTTCAAACGCTTTCGGATAAAGGATGCGGATACTGTCTATCTGCAATTTGGCCTCATTAAAGTTCTCTTTTTCCAAAGCCGCTTCGGCCTTACGCAAATTTTCTTGCGCTTTCTTCTCGCCGCCATCATCACAACCGGCCAGCAACAAGGCAAATAATGCTACTAATCCTATCTTTTTCATGTACTTGATCGTTTTATATGCAGGCAAAAATACAATTTAATTGCGTGATTTCTCCTTATCCTGCGCAAAAAATCGTAAATTTGCCCCTCTTTAAGATGAATATGGAACTAAAAGAACACTTTAATAATAAGATATTCAAGTTAATCTCCGAAACGGCAGACGAACTGGGATTGGAATGTTACGTTGTAGGAGGTTATGTACGAGATATATTTTTGGCACGTCCCTCTAAGGATATAGACGTTGTAGTAGTAGGAAGCGGAATTGAAATGGCACAAGCCCTCGGCAAGAAGCTGGGACGCGGAGCACACGTTTCTGTTTTTAAGAATTTCGGCACGGCACAAGTTAAATACCATGACACGGAAGTGGAATTTGTCGGTGCCCGTAAAGAGTCGTACAGCCATGACAGCCGTAAGCCCGTAGTAGAGGACGGCACCTTGGAGGACGACCAAAACCGGCGCGATTTTACGATCAATGCCATGGCAGTGTGCCTGAACAAAGCACGTTTCGGTGAACTGGTAGATCCTTTTAACGGGCTGGACGATTTGAAAGAGAGAACTATCCGTACACCGCTGGACCCGGACATCACTTTCAGTGACGATCCGCTCCGCATGATGCGTTGTGTCCGGTTTGCCACACAACTGAATTTCTATATTGATGACACCACTTTCGAAGCACTGTCACGTAACAAGGAACGCATTCATATTATCTCCAAAGAGCGCATCGCCGACGAGTTGAACAAGATCCTGCTCGCCCCCATACCGTCCAAAGGCTTTATAGAACTGGACCGCTGCGGACTGTTACCTTTGATTTTTCCTGAACTGGTAGCGTTGCAAGGAGTGGAAACCCGGAACGGCCGTGCCCATAAAGATAACTTCTACCATACCTTGGAAGTTGTGGACAATATTTCCAAACATACCGACAACCTATGGCTACGTTGGGCCACTCTGTTGCATGATATAGGCAAGCCACGTACCAAACGCTGGGAACCACGTATAGGATGGACTTTCCATAATCATAACTTTATCGGTGAGAAAATGGTTCCGGATCTCTTCCGCAAGATGAAACTGCCCATGAATGAGAAGATGAAATATGTCCAAAAGTTAGTCAGCCTGCACATGCGTCCCATTGTTATCGCAGATGATGTAGTAACTGATTCCGCCGTGCGACGTCTGCTTTTTGAAGCCGGAGATGATATTGACGACTTGATGATGCTGTGCGAAGCGGACATCACTTCAAAAAATGAAGCACGAAAACAAAAATTCCTGGATAACTTCAAACTGGTACGCCAGAAGCTGAAAGACCTGGAAGAAAAAGACCGGATACGCAATTTCCAACCTCCGGTAGACGGAGAAGAAATTATGCGGATATTCGACCTGCAGCCCTGCCGTGAAATAGGCAGTCTGAAAAGTTCTATCAAGGATGCCATACTGGATGGAATCATCCCTAATGAGCATGATGCTGCTTTAGAACACATGTTGAAGAAAGCAAAAAGCATGGGATTAACACCCAAAAACTTATAAGAAATTGACCATACACTATACCAAAGGAGAAGAGTGGGCCAATACCCTGTCACATGGCGTTGGTATCCTGATAGGTATCGCCGGCGGCGGTTATCTGTTGCTTACTGCCATGAAAAGTGGCAATCCGTGGGCAACAGGCGGTATGTGGCTCTATCTATTCGGTATGCTGTCTTCCTATATCAGCTCCACCTGGTATCATGCCAGCAAACCATCTCCTCACCGCGAAGTGTTGCGCAAATTCGATCATGCTTCGATTTATCTGCATATCGCAGGCAGCTATTCCCCCATCATGCTGATAGCCTTGCGGGAAGCAGATTATTGGGGATGGGGAATTCTTAGTTTCGTATGGCTATGCGCCCTCGCCGGGATCATTCTATGTTTTTGTAACCTGAAAGAACATAGCAACCTGGAAACAATTTGCTATATAGCCATGGGATGCAGCATTTTTGTAGGTTTCAAGCCGCTCTGCCAACATGTACCTCCTGTTTTTATTTATTGGTTAATCGGCGAAGGAGTGTCTTACATCACCGGAGCTGTCTTTTATTCCTTCCCCCAATTGCCCTATATGCACTCTGTTTTCCATCTGTTTGTATTAGGAGGAACAATCTGCCATATGATGGCATTGTGGTACATTTTATAACCTTCCCATCTTCAATAAGTTATCCGTTTTGGAAAACTTTTATCCATTTTTTAAATAGAAAGTTTCCCAAAATGTTATACCTTTGTAGCCGTCCGACAAGGTGAAGTTAACCCCTTCTAAGAGGGAATGCCGTGAAAATCAGCAACAGTACCCGCTGCTGTAATTCTCGTTGAACTGAAACAATATGCCACTACAAAACTATTTGCGGGAAGGCGTTTTAAGGGAGAGATAAGTCAGAAAACCTGCCTGGAAGGACAGCCAAGTTTTTTAAATTAACAATTAATTTTTCCAACAAACAAAGCATGAAAAAAACTTTTTACTGGCGACGGCCGCAATCGGCCTTTTGACCTTCAACGCCTGCACGAAAGATGATGCGGGCCACGGCGTCGGCACGGAAGACCCTGCTCAGGTCATAACTCTTACCGTATCCAACACCAACAGCAGCTCCACGGCTCGCGCCGGACGGCCGATGCTCGGTTCGGAGGCCAAGCACTCGATCGAGAACATTGTCGTCTATATTGTCGACGCCTCGACCAAGTAGGTCAAATATACCAAGGACATAACCAACTGGCAGAGCAACTCGTCGGAGTATGACAACGGCCGCACCACGGACTTCGTACTGGAGACCAAACTCGACGACGGCAACTACCGTATCTTCGCCGTAGGCTACCACAGCGACAGCAGTTACAGCAGCAACGACATCAAGGGTGCGCTCGTATCCGGCTCGACCTTCAACGAGAATGCCGTCCTGTCACTCGCGACGGATGGTGGCGCAGAGGAGATCTTCGCCGGCTCGACCGAGTCGATCCCCGTCGAGAAGTCGAAAGGATTCAAGCAGAAGGTCATCCTCAACCGTCAGGTTGCAGGTGTATATGTCTATGCCAAGGACGTTCCCTACATAGCCGATGCCACGCAGCTGCGGCTTGTAGGATCGAACGAGCACAACCGTCTTGTCCTCGGACAGTTCGACAACACAGACCTGCAGAACAACGGTACCGACAACAGCGTCGCAAAGGCCGTGATCAACGGTTTCACCGAGTCGTCGGCATTCGACAAGACTCTCC
>ERZ779851.2636-NODE-2636-length-13220-cov-10.519635_pt1 | contig 13220 bp, 12 predicted proteins | sample MGYA00511094_ERZ779851 | MGnify/ENA primary metagenome ERZ779851 (study PRJEB29588, sample SAMEA2155512) | human gut metagenome | biome: human gut; feature: human-associated habitat; material: faeces | place: Denmark | collected 2008/2010 ...
GCACTACCGGGTTGCGTAGCAGCTACGGTTTTTGCCAATGTCTCGACACCGGGCGACCGCAATATGCGTATCCGTAGGTGCCGTAATTCGCCTCTAAAAATTCTCCTCTAAAAAAGCTTTCTGTATTCCGTCGGCAGGCAGCCGACGGATTTTTTAAATTCTGCGGAGAATTTGCTCTGATTTTCGTAGCCCACGCGCTCGGCGATCTCGGCAATGCTCAGCCCCGTTTCGCGCAGAAGCTTTGAGGCAAGCTCCATGCGGTGCTCCTTTATGTGCGCGGCAAGCGACTTGCCATAGACGGCCTTGAACATCTCCTTGAGCGAGGACGGATTTATCAAAAATCTCCGCGACAGCTCCTCGATCGTGTAGCGCCGGTCGAGATTTTCCGTCAGAAGATCGTGCACGCGGCGTATGGTGTCAAGCTGCTCGGCGGAGTATCTGCCCTCGCCGCCGGTTGCGGCGTCAAGCTCCGGCAGCTCCGGTACGCTTTGAATATCGCCGTCGTGCTCTTCGGGGCAGGATATCTCCATCGTCTTTTCTATCATAATATGCAATAGCCTCACCTGCTCGGTCGCAGCGGCCTTGTAGTAGACCTCCTTGCCGTCGCGGCGGCTTACTATAAGTCCCGAATCCCTGAGCTGGCGCAGATGATGCGACACGGCCGGGCTTGTCATGCCCGTCAGCAGTGATATATTGACAACGCACTGCTCGCAGTGGCACAAAAGCCAGAATATCCTCACGCGGCTTGAATCGGCAAGCAGCTTGAATATGTCCGACACCGTGCGGAAGCTCTCGGTTTTCGCGACGTTATCGCGCAGATGCTCGCTTATCTCCGCGCCGTGATCGTGCAGAACAGCTTCGTTTTCCATCGTCGTTACTCCATTCGGAAATGATTTAAGCCCATTTGGAAGTTCATTGCCGCGCGGCATTGACTTTTCGGCTCGGACTTATTATACTGCAAGCATAACGATTAAACAACTACTTAATTGTTGAATTAAATTGTATAGGAGAAATCATCATGAAAAAGACCTACAAGATCGAAGTAGACTGCGCAAACTGTGCAAATCTCATGGAAGAGGCAGCCGGCAAGACCGAGGGCGTCGAGAAGGCCGCAGTCAATTTCATGACCCAGAAGATGACCCTTGAGTTTGCAGAGGGCGCGGACATTGACGCCGTTATGAAGAACGTCGTCAAAAACTGCAAAAAGGTCGAGGACGACTGCGAGATCTATCTCTAATTCGAAAACGCCCCTTCGAGGGCGTTTTTAAATCGGTATGAGGATGAAAATTTATGAATAAAAAGCAGAAAAAAGTGCTCGTGCGAATATTGATCACAGCCGCACTGCTCGCACTGCTGAATCTGGTGCAGCTTCCGGAGATACCGGCAATGATCCTGTATCTTGCGGCATATCTCATTATAGGATATGATATTTTGCGCAAGGCCGGCAAGGGCATTTTAAACGGCCGCGTTTTCGACGAGAACTTCCTGATGGCCGTTGCCACGATCGGCGCGGTCGCGCTTGCGATCATAAGCGGCAGCGGCGACTTCAACGAGGCGGTGCTGGTAATGCTGTTTTACCAGGTCGGCGAGCTGTTCCAGAGCTACGCCGTCGGCAAAAGCCGCCGCAGCATTTCCGCGCTTATGGATATCCGCCCGGACTATGCCAACATCGAGGTTGACGGAAAGCTCGAGCAGGTCGATCCCGACGAGGTCGAGGCCGGCAGCGTCATAGTCGTGCAGCCGGGCGAAAAGGTGCCGATCGACGGCGTTGTCATCTCCGGCAGCTCGACCGTAAACACCAGCGCCCTGACCGGCGAGAGCCTGCCGCGCGACATTGCCGAGGGCGACGAGATCATAAGCGGCTGCATAAACCTCAGCGGACTTATCCGCGTGCGCACGACAAAGCCCTTCGGCGAATCGACCGTGTCGAAGATACTGGAGCTTGTTGAAAGCTCCGGCTCGCGCAAGTCGCGCTCGGAGCAGTTTATCTCGCGCTTTGCAAGGGTCTACACCCCCATCGTGTGCTACTCGGCGCTTGCGCTTGCGATACTGCCGCCGCTTGTGCGCATCGTGTTCATGGGTCTGGGCGGTGACTGGACCGACTGGATCTATCGCGCGCTGACCTTCCTCATCATAAGCTGCCCCTGCGCGCTGGTAATCAGCATTCCGCTGAGCTTTTTCGCGGGTCTGGGCGGCGCGAGCAGCGAGGGCGTTCTGATAAAGGGTTCGAACTATCTTGAGGCTCTGGCGCAGACAAAGACCGTCGTTTTCGACAAGACCGGCACGCTCACGCGCGGCGTTTTTGAGGTCAGCGGCATCCATCACTGCCCCATAGAGGACGAAAAGCTGCTTGAATACGCAGCCCTTGCCGAGTGCGCCTCCTCGCACCCGATCAGCAAAAGCCTGCGCGAGGCTTACGGCAGGGAGCTTGACCGCAGCCGAGTGAGCGATATCGAGGAGATAAGCGGCAACGGCGTTATCGCAAAGGTAGACGGCCGAACGATAGCCGCCGGCAACGACCGCCTGATGCAGCGCCTCGGCATCAAGCACACACCCTGCCGCAGCGTCGGCACGATCGTGCACGTTGCCATCGACGGCGTTTACTCGGGCCACATCGTCATCTCCGACGTTGTAAAGCCCAGCTCCGCACAGGCGATAGCCGAGCTTAAAAAACAGGGCGTCGGCAAGACCGTCATGCTCACGGGCGACGCAAAGTCCGTTGCCGAAAAGGTCGCAGCCGACCTCGGCGTTGACGAGGTACACAGTCAGCTCCTGCCCGGCGACAAGGTCAGCGAGGTCGAGCGTCTGCTCGGCGAGACCACCGGCAAGGCAAAGCTTGCCTTCGTCGGCGACGGCATAAACGACGCCCCCGTGCTCTCGCGCGCCGACATCGGCATCGCGATGGGTGCAATGGGCTCGGACGCCGCCATCGAGGCAGCAGACGTTGTGCTCATGGACGACGATCCGCTGAAGATATCCAGAGCAATAAAAATTTCGCGCAAGTGCATCCGCATCGTGTACGAAAACATCGTTTTCGCCCTCGGCGTGAAGTTTGCCTGTCTGCTGCTGGGCGCGCTCGGCATAGCCGACATGGGCGCGGCTATCTTCGCCGACGTCGGCGTAATGGTCATCGCCGTGCTCAACGCAATGCGCGCGCTGCACTGCTCGAAATAAATAAACATCACAAGATCCGCTCCGAGGAGCGGATCTTTTATGTTCTGCATGTCATTTATGAAGCTTTTCCTGCGCGGAGCGGAATATAGCTGACGGTTTTAAGCTTTCTGTACGATATCTGTACGGCAAGCTGAAATTTTCGCGTTTTTCTTTGATTTAAGTAACTAAAATCACTGTTATACAAATTCGGGTCGCTGTCCTGATTTCAGGCATTCGGCCCGATTTGCCTATTTAATTGCCCGCATCGTCAGACTAACATCATAATCAAACAACGAACAGTGCAGGATATCCTGCACGCATGGAGGAATGACAATATGAACAAGAAATTTGCAAAAACGCTTGCAATGGTTCTGGTCATTGCAATGCTTCTGTCCCTCGGCTCGTTTGCCTTTGCGGACGCGGACACAACGACGGCAGAAAAGGGCAACGATTACCCGATCGTGCTCGTCCACGGTCTGTTCGGCTGGGGCGGAACCGAGATCGCAAACCTTAACTACTGGGGCGGCTTTTCCAGCCTTCAGGAAATGCTCACCGGCGCAGGCTACGAGGTCTACACCCCGTCGATAGGCCCCGTTGCGAGCAACTGGGACAGAGCCTGCGAGCTGTACGCCTACCTCGTCGGCGGCACGGTCGATTACGGCCAGTACCACTCGGCGCAGAACGGACACAGCCGCTACGGCCGCACCTTCAAGGGCGTTCTGCCCGAGCTTAACGACGCCGACAGCACGCTGAAGATCCACCTTGTCGGCCACAGCATGGGCGGCGAGACGATACGCATGCTCGCGCAGCTTCTTGAAAACGGCGATCCCGACGAGATGCGCGCAACGACCGACGGCAGCATCAGCAAGCTCTTCACCGGCACCTGCCGCCACTGGATAGAGAGCATCACCACCCTCTGCACTCCGCACGACGGCAGTCAGTATGACGGCAAGGTCTACAACGAGGAGGAGCCGCTCGTTCACCGCTTTGTTGCTGCTCTTTCCGCCGCAACGGGCATGAACATCAAAGAGGAAAACCTCGGCCTTGACTTCAAGCTCGACCAGTGGGGTCTTACCCGTGAGCCGGGCGAGAGCTACGAAAGCTACATTCACCGCGTTGAAAACAGCAACCTGTGGAAAGACGACGTGAAGGATCTGAGCGTTTACGACCTGTCCCCGGACGGCGCGGCGGTGCTCAACTCCTACGCCAAGGCGCAGGATGATATCTACTACTTCTCCGTCGCCTGCTCGGACACCTACCGCAGCGCGGTTTATCCGCACCACTACCTGCCCTACAGCAACATAAATCCGCTCATGAAAAAGAGCGCGACCTACATGGGCAGCTACAAAAACTACGCCGCCGGCCACGTCAAGATTGACGAGAGCTGGTGGGAAAACGACGGCATCGTCAGCGTGCGCTCGGCGCAGTATCCGCACGAGGGCTCGTCTGATCGCTACAATCTCAACTACGGCACCGAAAACGGCGTTATGACCTTTAAGGACGGCACCGAGAAGGGCGTTTGGAACTACATTGAGAAGATCGAACGGACCGATCACATCAACATGGTCGGCCAGATCACGAACACGAAGTATCTCCAGGGCAAATTCTTCGAGATGGCTGCAATGCTCGCAAGCATCCCTGCCGAGAGCAGCACACCCGACACTCCCGATGTGCCGGCAAGCGTTCCCTTTGTCGATATCGTAAACGGCAGCTTCTATTACGACGCCGTCGTTTGGGGCTATAATAACGGCATAGTAAACGGCGTTGACACAACGCACTTTGCTCCCGACGCAAGCTGCACCCGTGCACAGGTCGTGACCTTCCTCTGGCGCGCAGCCGGCAGCCCCGAGCCTAAGTCGATGAGCACTCCGTTTACCGACGTAAAATCCGGCAGCTTCTACGAAAAGGCAGCGGCCTGGGCATATGAAAACGGCATCGTCAAGGGCACGACGGACACGACCTTCGCGCCGAACGCAACGGTAACGCGCGCTCAGTTTGTCACCTTCCTGTGGCGCTATGAGGACTGCCCCTCTTCGAGCATAGCAAATCCGTTTTCCGATGTTTCCGAAAGCTCGGTATATGCTCCGGCGATACTCTGGGCAGCCGAAAACGGCGTGACCGTCGGCACCGGAAACGGCACCTTTGTTCCCAACGGCGCATGCACACGCGCACACGTCGTAACCTTCCTTTACCGCGACCTGGCAAAGTGAAGAACGATTTAAGCACGAAAAAAATCTCTCCCGACCGGGAGAGATTTTTTCATATTTCGCTCGATTTGTGGATACCGGTGACGGAGAACTCGACCCATTCGGCGACGTTTGTCGCGTGGTCGCCGATGCGCTCGAAGTATTTTGCTATCATCAGAAGATCCAGCGCGTACTCCGCGTCGCCGCTGCCGGAGCGGATCATTTCGATAAGCGCGGTTTTCATGCTCAAAAAGCAATCGTCAACCACGTCGTCGTGCTCGATGACGCTTCTTGCAAGGGCAAGGTCGCGCTTATTATACGCCTCGATGCTGTCGGTGACCATGCCGATGGCGGCCTCGGCCATGGGGCGCATGGCGGCGCACTCGCTGCCGGTCTTGCCGCCGAGATGCGGAATTATCTCGGCAATATCGCCTGCCTGATCGCCGATGCGCTCAAGGTCGGTTATCATTTTAAGCGCGGCCGATATCTGCCGCAGGTCGCGCGCCACGGGCTGCTGCTGGAGCAGAAGCCGCAGGCACAGCGCTTCTATATCGCGCTCGTACCGGTCGATCTCAAGGTCAAGCGGCGCGAGCTTTTTTGCAAGCTCCGAGTCGCCCGTGAGCAGCGCCTTTGCGGAGTTTGCTATAGCCTCCTCGCACATTGCGCCCATAAGCGTGAGCTTTTCGCCAAGCTCCTTGAGCTGGGCATCGAATTTGCTTCTCATCAGCCGAACCTCCCTGTTATATAGTCCTCGGTGCGCTTATCCGAAGGCACGGAGAACAGCTTTTCGGTGTTATCATACTCAACAAGATCGCCGAGCAGGAAAAACGCGGTGCTGTCGGAGATACGCAGCGCCTGCTGCATGTTGTGAGTTACGATAACGATGGTGTAGTTTTTCTTAAGCTCCGTTGCAAGCTCCTCGATCTTCGAGGTCGAGATGGGGTCAAGGGCGCTGGTCGGCTCGTCCATGAGCAGCACGTCCGGCTCGACGGCAAGTGCGCGCGCGATGCACAGTCTCTGCTGCTGACCGCCCGACAGACCGAGGGCGGATTTTTTCAGTCTGTCCTTTACCTCATCCCAGATCGCCGCTCCCTGAAGCGAGCGCTCGACGATCTCGTCAAGCTCGGATTTTTTGCGCACGCCGTGCGTGCGCGGCCCGTAGGCGACGTTGTCGTAAATGCTCATGGGAAAGGGATTGGGCTTCTGGAACACCATGCCGATGCAGCGGCGAAGCTCGTTTACGTCCGTTCCCGGAGCGTAGATGTTCTTATCCTTATACTTTACCTCGCCGGTGATCTTCACGCCGGGCACGAGGTCGTTCATGCGGTCGAGCGTTTTTAGAAACGTAGATTTACCGCAGCCGGAGGGGCCGATGAGCGCGGTTATGCTCTTTTCGGGTATCTCCATGTTTATGTTTTTAAGCGCCCGGGTCCGGCCGTACCACAGGCACAGATCGTTTACGCTGATTATGCTGCTCATATGCTTCTCCTCTTCTGATAGTACTTGCCGACAAGCGTTGCGACAAGGTTTATGATAACGGTCAGCGCCATGAGTATCGCGGCGATGGCGAAGGCTATTTCAAAGTCGCCCTGCTCCTTGGCGTAGACATACAGCGCAACGGTGAGCGTGGCGCCCGCGCCGGACAGGCCGTCAACGAAAATGTTATAGATATTGTGCGCAAAGCCCGCGGTGAACAGCAGCGCTGCCGATTCGCCCAGAATGCGGCCGACGGCGAGGATGCAGCCTGTAATTATGCCGTCCACGCAGCCGGGGAAAACGACGGTGCGGATAACGCGCCACTTGCCGGCTCCGAGGCCGAACGCGCCCTCGCGCAGGCTCTGCGGAACGGTTTTGAGGCTTTCCTGAGTCGTGCGCATAACGGTCGGCAGGTTCATGATGACAAGCGTCATGGCGCCGGCCTGCAAAGATGTCTGGAAGCCGAGGAAGTTGCAGAAAAACAGCATGCCGACAAGGCCGTAGATGATGCTCGGAATGCCAGAGAGAGTCTCGGCGGCGTATTCGATAGCGCCGACGATGCGGTGGTTGCTCGCATATTCGGTGAGGTATATCGCGGCGCCCACGCCCAGCGGAAGGACCCATACGAGCGTTCCGAGGACGATATACAGCGTGTTGAGTATATCCGGCAGGATACCGACGGAGTCCGTGAGGTAGCTCGGCTTTGTTGAAAGAAACTCCCACGATATATTCGGAATGCCTTTTATGAGCACATATGCTATAAGAAACAGCACCAGCGCCGCCGTCAGGGCCGCGCACAGGCCCGAAAGGCCGTGCATGACGATGCCATAGGCTCTGCGCTTTGCTTTTACGTTTTTATTATCCATTCGATTTATCCCTCTTCAAAAGGAAGTTGAGCGTTGCGTTTATGAGCATGATAAACAAAAACAGCACGAGCGCTATCGAGAAAAGCGCCTGACGCTGAAGGCCCGAGGAATAGCTCATCTCGCTTGCAACGGCCGTTGTGAGAAATCTTACGCTCTGGAAAAGCTCGGGCATGTTCGGAGCGTTGCCGGATACCATCATAACGGCCATCGCTTCGCCGATGGCACGGCCTACGCCGAGGACGACCGCCGCGGCAATTCCGCTTTTCGCCGCCGGAACGGACACGCGGAAATACGTTTCCGTCGGCGTTGCGCCGAGGGCAAGCGACGCATCCTCATACTCCCTGGGGACGGCTTCGAGCGAGGTCATGGAGACCTTGATTATCGACGGCAGGATCATGATGGCAAGCACGATTATCGCAGCCAGAAGGCTCGCGCCGTCGGGAACGTTAAAGACCTTGCGTATGCCCGGAACGAGCACCATCATGCCCACAAGGCCGTAAACGACCGAAGGGATGCCTGCAAGCAGCGACACCGCCTCAACGACCACCGCGCGCACGCGCTTATCGGCCATTTTCGCAAGATACACCGCCGCCATAAATCCCACCGGCACGCCGAGGACAATGGCTCCGGCGGTGCCGTAGACGCTCGTGAGGATAAACGGCAGGATGCCGTAGCTCGGCTCGGCTGCGGTCGAGGCCCACTTTTTGCCCAGCAGGAAGTCAGGAATACCGATCTCCTTTATCGCCGGAATGCCCGAAACGATGAGGTAGACCGTTATCAGCAAAACGCTCGCCACCGTCACAAGCCCGAGGACAAGGAATATGCCGTGGACTATATTTTCAAGGAGATTTTTCGTTTTTACTTTCATATGAACAACATCCTACACATACAAAAAATAAGCCGACGTAAACCGAACCGCTGCCGGTTTTCGTCGGCTTAATTAATTACTTGGACACAGGGACTGCGCCTGCTGCGGAGATGACGTCTGCTGCCGCTGCGCCGGTTGCGTAGTCAAAGAACTTCTGAGCTGCTGCGGAAAGCTCGGCGCCGTCCTTGGTCACCAGAACGAAGGGGCGCTGCACTGCGTAGCTGCCGTCGGAAACGGTGGCCTCGGTGGGAGCGACTCCGCCGACGGAGAGCGCCTTGACGGTGTCCTTAACGGATGCCAGGGAAGCGTAGCCGATCGCGTTGGGGTTGCCTGCAACGGTGGTGATCACGTCGCCGGTGCTGGTCAGTTCCTGACGGTACTTGCATGCGTCCTTGGTGTCGGTGATGCTCTCAAAGCCGTCGCGCGTGCCGGAGCCTGCCTCGCGGCCGATGAGAACGATCTCTGCGTCGTCGCCGCCGACGTCCTTCCAGTTGGTGATCTCGCCGGTGTAGATCTTTGCGATCTGCTCGATGCTCAGGTCGGAGACCTTGTTTTCGGGGTTAACTATGATCGCGATGCCGTCGAGTGCGAGGACGGTCTCTTTAAGGCCGGAAGCCTTCTCGTCGTCCTTCAGCGCACGGGATGCAAGGCCGATATCGCAGCGGCCTTCGCTGACTGCGGTGATGCCGGAGCCGGAGCCGGTGGGGTTGTAGCCTACGGTGATACCCTTGTTGTCGGCCTGGAAAGCCTCGCCGAGGGACATGATGACCTTTTCCATCGAGGTCGAGCCGTCGGTGCTGACAGTGCCGGTCACTTCGGCGTTGTCTTTGTTATCGGTTGTGCCGCCGTTGTCGCTTTTTCCGCATGCGGCGAACAGAGTAAGCGCCATGAGCGCTGCGAGAACTAAACTTACAAGCTTTTTCATTCAAAAAGCTCCTTTCTTTTTCGTTTGATTTCTGAGTACACCCTTAGATTATGCCCCTTTTATCAAATCCGAAAGCAGCCTTTTGTAAAAAGAATTTAAAGCCAAGCAAAGATTGGCGGCCGAAAAGCATTGACAATGGTTTCTTTTTTTGTAAAATAAATTACATCAATATAAGGAGGTGCTCCCCACATGAAAAGCAGGAAGCTGAGGACTGTTCTCATCGTCATTGCGGCGATGATCTTCGCATACGCCGTGGTTTTGTTTGTTCTGACGCAGGTTCAGACCTCTAAAATGGACGATCACTTTGCCCGCGCCGAAAAGCAGGTTTTCTCGCTCGATGCGGAGAAGATCACTTATATCGCCGTGCAGAACGGAAACGGCGAGCTTTACGAGTTCACCGGCGGCGAAAAAGCCGCGGCGATCGATAAGCTCAACGCGTTTGAGGCCACGAAGATCCGCGGCATGTGGCACATCGAGACCGGCGGCTGGACTTACCGCCTTATTATCGAGGATGCCGACGGCAATTCCGGCGACTATCGCCTGTTCGATAACAGGCTCATCTGCGGCGACGTCAGCCTGCGCGGCAGCGACGGATACTTTGACGATTTCATTAAACATGTAAGCCTTGATTAACAGCAAAAAACCGCCCCGATCGGGCGGTTTTTGCTGTATTTTGCTTACTTTGTTTTAACGTAGCGGTTCATCGGGTGGACCATATACTCGTTATACGGGAACTTATCGGTGGTGACGTAGCCGGCAGGGGCGTCGATCAGCTGCGGAATGCGGTTTACGAGCGTTGCGCAGGTAAGCTCGACGGTCGCAGGCTTATTGACGATGCAGGTCGTGTCCGGCTCGCCGTAAAGCGTCCACACGTTTTTGTCGAACTCATCGGGATTGAATATCTTGCCGACGCACTCGGTGACGAGGGTGATGCCCTCCTCGGTCTCTGTCGTAACGATGGCGCGCATGCCGGTCGCGTCGCCGGCCTTGACGACCATTCCGAGCGTTTCGGATTTGAGATCGACAGAGTCAACGCAGGGGATGCACTTCTGCGTCTGTGAGGTGATGTGCAGATCCATCTTGCTGCACAGCCATCCGTTCTGGTTCCACATATACGACGGAACGTATTTGCCGCTTTCGACAAGCTCCTTCATCTCATCGGAGGGAGTTTCGTTGTAGCAGCCGATGGTTTTATTGAACTCCTCGATGCTCAGGCCTGCGCCGTGCCCCTCTGCAAGAGCTATGCCGTAGTCCTCGACATTATACCAGCTGCTGCCCTCGATCTTGGTGATCTTATGCGAGGAGCCGGCGAGGTTTGTTACCATCGTGCCCCAGTACAGGTCGCAGTATCCGACGCCGGTGAGGGTACAGCCGCCCTCTTTTGCCAGCTTATCGAGCTTTTCGGTTATTGCAGGAGAGGAATTCCACGGATACAGCGCTTCCTCGCATGTGGTTATGGCGTTAACGCCGTGTTTTGCGCAGATAGTGAAGATATCTTCAAGCTCCGCCACCGTGCTGCGCGTTGCGATTATGCACACATCCGGCTTGAGCTCTCCCATGCGTCTGTCGGTATCGGCAGAGTTTTCGACCGTGACTCCGACATGGGGGAAGCCGTCGCCGATTATTTCGGAGACATCTTTACCGATGTGATTTTTGTTGCGGCAGAACGCGCCGACAAGCTCCCCACCGTGCTCAAGGACGTAACGCATAAGATAACGGCTCATTTTGCCTGCACCGTACTGTACTACTCTGATTTTGCGATCCATATAATTGCCTCCTTGTTTTAAAATAGAATTGGTTATTAATTTAACAACCTTATGGTCACATTATAGAGTATTGCCTCGGCGCAGTCAAGTTAATTCTTCCCAAAGAGTAAAATCTCTGTGAATAAAATAATTATTTACTGTTGCCAATCGTTAAAAAAGGTGTATAATATACATGTCAGTCGGTATGACATTTAAACTGACGAGAGGTAAGTATGTCCCTGGATGAACTGAAAACGCAGAATATCCGGACCGTTACGGAAAAAGCACTTGTATGCTTTATTAAAAACGGCATCACAAATACAAAGGTCTCGGAGATCGCAAAGGCCGCAGGACTTACCGAGCGCTCCGTTTACCGCTATTTTCCGACAAAAAGCGACATTGTTATTTCCGCTGCCTTCTGCTACTGGGAGCGCGCCAAGGAATACATAGCTTGGGAGCTCGACACGCACGACTATGAGCATTTAAGCGGCATCGAGCAGATATCCATAATACTTAAAAGCTACGCCAATATACTCTTCATCGACCCGGAGGGCATCCGTTTTTCGCTCGACGCCGAGGTCGCGCTCTTTAACGCCGGAAAAAACGACAGGGTCATAAACCGCCCTCCCGATAAATTCGAGGAGTACACCGGCCCGCTCTCGCAGGCGATCGTGCGCGGACTTTCCGACGGTACGGTAAATCCCGAAGCGAACATAAAGCAGCTTTATTACAACGCATATGACTCCATTCTCGGGCTTATGCAGCGCCTCACGGTAGGCGTGCCGAGCGTGAGCGAGCTTGATGCGCGCGAAAGGCTGTACGCGATGTGCGAAATGTTCACACGGGCATTCGCCGCAAAAAATGTCGAAATATAGCATAATTGCAGACCTGTCGGTGCGGTGCACCGACCATTAAATAAAAAAACATAAAAACGGAAGGGGAAAAACATGAATTCCAAGTACAACGCTCTATTTACACCCTGGAAGATCGGCAATGTCGAGATACCGAACAGAATAGTTCAGTGCTCTATGGGCGGAACGTCCCTGTTCGGCTGGATGGAGCCGAGCCACCTCGATAAGGAAGCGGCATACTTCCTGCTCAACCGCGCGCAGGACGGCGTCGGCCTTATCCTGCCCGGCATGCAGTGCATCAAGGATCCCATCGGCGGCCGCTGGCTGTATCAGAACAACAAGATGTTCAAAGACCTTAAGGAGTACATGGTCGAGTTCCACAAGACCGGCTCCAAGCTCTTTATCCAGCTGGCAGCAGGCATGGGCCGCTCGATGGCTATAACAAAGCCCATGGTAGCTCTGCTCAAGCACCCCATTCTCGGCAAGCTCGCAAGCCCGGTAGCCGACCTTGACTACATAACCGCTTCCGCTTCCGCAACGCCGAACCGCTGGTATGACGAGATCAAGTCCCGCCCCATGACCATCAAGGAGATCCACGATCAGGTCGAGGCATTTGCAAAGACCTCGAAGAAGCTTACAGTCTACTGGACCCGACGCGCCCGAGCACTCAATTCGAACGTCCTACCAAATATGCGGCAGCCGCCCTCATGTCACGTGTCCGGCTTTATCAAGCTTCCAAGTGGTACAACGGCAATCAATATTATGCCGACTGGACCACTTCCGACGGACGAAACATGATAGCCCAGCAATATGACCCGGTGAAATGGGCGAAATCAGCTGCTGCCTCCAAGAGAATTATCGATAGCGGTATTTACTCATTATACACTGTACCCAGCGATGAAAACACGTATGCATCCTCTCAGGCGTCACAAGCGGAATTCCCGTTAGGAGTAGGAGGAATCGATCCTTACCATTCGTATATAGACATGTTCAATGGAGAAGCACTGGCTGTGAAAAACCCTGAACTTATTTATGCTACTCCCTTGAACAACAACATCATTTCAATCGCCTTCCCGTTGAAACTGGGAGGATGGAACGGCTTAGGAATCACTCAGAAACTCATAGATGCCTACTACATGAAAGATGGAGA
>ERZ779851.2638-NODE-2638-length-13212-cov-9.617390_pt1 | contig 13212 bp, 10 predicted proteins | sample MGYA00511094_ERZ779851 | MGnify/ENA primary metagenome ERZ779851 (study PRJEB29588, sample SAMEA2155512) | human gut metagenome | biome: human gut; feature: human-associated habitat; material: faeces | place: Denmark | collected 2008/2010 ...
CTGTCGTTATAGGATGGTAGGAGGTGCGTGCCTACACTATTGCTGAATAGTTACGCCATAAAACAGGCGCAAAACCACCAGGAAAGAAGCGCGTGGGTGGTCGCCGCTGCTCTCCCGCCCCACTAGGAAGCAAGGGGAAAGCCAACGACGTCCACCCACGCAAAAAAGGCTTATAAACCCGCGCTATCGGACGACGACCTTGACCGCCGCGCCACGCACACGGGCGATGACGACGGGGGCGGAGACGGCGCAAGAGGCCGTGCCGTCGAGGGTCTGGACAGAGGACAGCAGACGACCGTCGAGGCCGACAAACTGCACCTCCTCGCCGCGGTTGAGACCCGAGACGGTGACGACGCCACCCTGGCTGGAAACCTGAGGATCGCGCTGGGCCAGCTGGTCGATGCGGGTCAGCTCATTGGGCGTCCAGGTGAAGATCTTGCGATAGACGGCGCCGAGCTCCTCCTGGTAGTGGTCGTAGTACTCCTCGGGCACGTAGAGGGAGCAGCTGTTGGGCGCGCCGCAGCCGATGGTGTTGTCGGGCATGTTGCCGTTGAAATAGAGCGAGGTGAGCGACGAGCAATAGGAGAAGCAGCCCTCGTTGAGCTGAGTGACGGTAGAGGCGAGCTCCACGGTCTCCAGCATGCTGCACTTCTCAAAGCAATGAGCGCCGACGGAGGTGACGGAATAGGGAATCTTGATGCTGGAAAGGCTGCTGCGATAGAAGCAGTAGTCGCCGATGGATGTGACGGAGGAGGGAATCTCCATCTCCATGAGGCTCAGGCAGCGCGAGAAGCACTGGGCGGGCAGCGACTGGATGGTGGCGGGGAGATGGACCTCGGAAAGGTCGGTGCAGTCCATGAAGCAGACACCACCCACGGAAGTGACGCTGGCGGGCACGTCGATGCGCTTGAGGCTGGCGCAGGAGGCGAAGCAGCCCACGGGCAGCTCCTTGAGGCCCTCGGGAAGGTCGATCTCGGTGATGGTCTGACAGTTCATGAAGCAGCGGGCGCCGAGCGTGGTGACGGTGGAGGGGATCTTGACGCTCTCCAGGTCGATGCAGCCGAGGAAGCACTCCTCGCCAAAGGCCGTGACGGAATAGTCGGTGCCGTCCTGGGCCGTGACGGTCTCAGGCACGACGATGTTGCCCGTATAGGGGTTGGTCTCGTTGCCCACGAGGGTTGCCGTATGGGTGCGGGCGTTGATCTTGTAACTGAGGCCATTGATGACCTCCGTGCTGACCTGAGCAAAGGTATGGCTGGCCGCCAACAGCAGGGCTGCCGACAGCAGAAGCGTCTTGCGTCTCATATTTCTCATACTCTCAAAAAACTGATTTGGTGAATAATAATTTCGTATCTCTGTAGTTGAATCGTTGCGGGACGGCGTCGCGTCTCGGAGGCGCCGTCGTGGCGGCGCACCACGCACCGCCAGCGGGTCGGGAGCACCCCCTTAGTAGGCCTCCCGGTATTTGCCCTCCTCCTGGTCGTCGAGCATGGAGAGGTAGGACTGGTAGCGGCTCTCGGCTATGTAGTGGTCCTCCACGGCCTTGCGGACGGCGCACCCCGGCTCGTGGGTATGCGTGCAGTTGTTGAAACGGCAGTCCTTGGAGAAGTGGAAGATCTCGCGGAAATAGCTCGTCAGCTCCTCGCGCCCGATGTCGAAGGTGCCGAAGCCCTTGATGCCCGGCGTGTCGATGAGGTAGCCGCCGCCCGGCAGCGGGAGCATCTCGCTGAAAGTGGTGGTGTGCATGCCCGTGTTGTGGGCCTCGGAGATGTCGGCCGTGCGCAGGTTGGCCCCGGGCAGGATGGCGTTGATGAGCGTCGATTTGCCCACGCCGCTGTTGCCGCTGAGGAGCGTCGATTGACCCTGCAGCAGGGGGAGCAGGCGCGCCACGTCGTCGGCATCATGGGCGGAGAGCTCCACGACGGTGTAGCCGATGTTCTCGTAGAGGAAGCGCATGGCCGCCTGGTAGCGCCGCTCGTCCTCGGAGAGGAGGTCGAGCTTGTTGAAGGCCAGGATCACGGGCACGCGATAGGCCTCCGCGCCGGCCAGGAAACGGTCGATGAAGGTGGTGCTTGTCTCAGGGTAGTTGACCGTGACGACAAGCAGGGCCTGATCGACGTTGGCGGCGAGGATGTGGCTCTGTTTGCTGAGGTTGGAGGATCGGCGGATGATGTAGTTGCGCCGGTCGCAGATGGCGGTGATGAAGGCCGTTCCCTCGGGATTGAGGCGGATCTCCACCCGGTCGCCCACGGCCACGGGATTGGTGCTGCGAATGCCCTTCAGGCGAAAGTTGCCCTTGACCTTGCAGTCCACCATCCGGCCGTCGTCGGCCTTGACGCAATACCAGCTCCCCGTGTTTTTAACGACTAAGCCGAGCATTTTCTCTGAATCATATAGGAATGGCTACGCAGGATCCAGGCCGGCCGCTGGGCCACCCGAACCCTTGCGCTGTAGCAGGATGCGCCAGCCGCCCCTGGGGCCTTCGCCACAATCGAGCCGTGGCAAGGACCTGCGAGAGGCGGATGCGCCTTTCTCCCTTTTTCTTAGGTTTTCTTAGACCGTCATGATCTCCTTCTCCTTGGCAGAGAGGAGTTCTTCGGCCTGCTTGATATACTTGTCGTGCAACTTCTGGAGGTCGAGCTCGGCGTCCTTCTCGTTGTCCTCGGAGAGGCCGTCCTTGATGGCCTTCTTCAGTTTGTCCTTGATGTCGCCACGCACGTTGCGGATCTCCACCTTCGTGCGCTCGCCGATCTTGTTGCTCTGCTTGACCAGCTCCTTGCGGCGCTCGCCCGTGGGCTGCGGCAGGTTGAGGCGGATCACCTCGCCGTTGTTCTCCGGCGTGACGCCTACGTCGCTGTCCATGATGGCTTTCTCAATATCGCGGATGGCCTTGCGGTCCCAGGGACGGATGGCGATGGTGCGGGCATCGGGGGTGGAGACGGTAGCCACCTGATTCAGAGGCACTTTCGATCCGTAGGAATCCACACGCACGGCGTCGAGAATCGCCACGTTGGCGCGTCCGGCGCGGATGTGGGCAAGCTCCTCGTCGAGGTAGAGGATGGCCGACTCCATACGCTCCTCGGCATCCTTCAAAGTCTTTTTTACGTCTAACATTGGTCTTTACTTATTCTTTATTTCTTAATTTTTCGGCAAATATAGCCATAATATCACAGTTGTGCAACAGAATCGGCGGTTTTTTCTCCTCCACCAGCCGATTTTTCTATCTTTTGCAGTTGCTCGCCCACCTCATTAGTCAACTGGACCAGCTGGGCGATGCTGAGCTGCTCGGGCCGCTTGGTCATGATGTCGCGCTGGAAGAAGCCGTCCTCGGGGCGCTGGCCCTGGAACAACTGGCGCAGGCTGACGCGCAGCATCTTGCGCCGCTGGTTGAAGACGGCCTTGACCAGCCGCTTGAACAACCGCTCGTCGCAGCCCAGCTCCTGGACGCCGTTGCGCGTCATGCGGATCACGGCGCTCTTGACCTTGGGGGGCGGATTGAAGACGGTCTCATCGACGGTGAAGAGATACTCCACGTCGTACCACGCCTGGGTGAGGACGGAGAGGATGCCGTAGGCCTTGGAGCCCGGCGCGGCCGCCATGCGGAGGGCCACCTCGCGCTGGATCATACCCGTGCAGCAGGGAATCAACTCCTTGTTGTCGAGCATCTTGAAGAAGATCTGCGAGGAGATGTCGTAGGGATAGTTGCCCGTGAGGACGAAGGGGCGCCCGTCGAAGAGGGTCGTGAGGTCCATGCGGAGGAAGTCGTCGCCGATGATGTTGTCGCGCAACTTCGGGAAGCGGTCGTAGAGATAGGCGACGCTCTCCTTGTCGATCTCCACGGCCTTGACCTCACGGGGCTTCTCGACAAGATACTGGGTGAGCACACCCATGCCGGGACCTATCTCCAGGACGGGAATCTCGGGGCAGGCGTCCACGGTGTCGGCGATGCGGCGGGCAATGCCTAAATCGGTCAGGAAGTGCTGGCCGAGATGCTTTTTGGGCTTAACGGACTTCATCTTTTTCTTAATTTTTCTTTATTCGGCCACAAAGTTAGGAAAAATAATCCGTACTTTGAAAGAAAAAGGCTATCTTTGCTCTCCGAAATGGACAGTAATAAGCATGTCAATAGCGTTGTGAAGGTGGCGCTGCCCCTATTGCTGGGTGGCGCGATACTCTACTGGATGTACCGGGACTTTGATTTCGGCAGCATCCGGGAGGTGCTGACCAACGAGATGAACTGGACCTGGATGGTCCTCTCCCTGCCCTTCGGCATACTGGCGCAGGCCTTCCGGGGCTGGCGCTGGGAGCAGGCGCTCACGCCCATCGGCGAGCATCCGCGCAAGCGGGTCTGCGTGCTCTCCATCTATCTCTCCTACGCCGTGAGCCTCGTCATCCCCCGCGTGGGCGAGGTGGCGCGCTGCGGCGTGCTCCGCAAATGGGACGGTACGTCCTTTCCCAAGGCTATCGGCACGGTGGTGACGGAGCGCGTGGTCGACACCTTGATCGTTGCGATCATCACGGGACTGGCCTTCCTCATGCAGCTCCACGTCTTCGGCACATTTTTCTCGCGCACGGGCACACGCATCGACGACGTACTGTCGAGTTTCTCCACGATGGGATGGATCGTCACGGCCATCTGTGCCGTCGCCACGCTGGTCTTCGCCTACTTCTTCCTCCGCACGCTCTCCATATATAAAAAGGTGAAAGAAACGCTGCAGGGGATTTGGCTCGGCATCACCTCGCTCCGCGGCGTGCGCAACGTCCCCCTGTTCATCCTGTACAGCCTGGCGATCTGGGCGAGTTATTTCCTCCATTTCTACCTCACTTTCTTCTGCTTCAAGGAGACGGCGAGCCTGGGACTGACCTGCGCGCTGGTCTGCTTCGTCGTAGGATCCATAGCGGTCATCGTCCCCACGCCCAACGGCGCCGGACCCTGGCATTTCGCCGTCAAGACGATGCTCATGCTCTATGGCGTCGCCTATGCGCCGGCGCTCTATTTCGTGCTGATCGTCCACACGGTGCAGACGCTGCTCGTGGTCCTGCTCGGCATCTACGCCTGGATCGTGCTGGCCTTTATGAAGAAGCGCAAGCAGGGGCAGCAGCCCGCGGCCGTAGCGGCGGACAACCGATAGGAGAAAGTCGCTGGGGGAAGCCACGTAGAGGAGCCACGAGGAGGAGAGGCTGCAGGGGAAAGCCGCAGGGAAAAACCACGCAGCAGAAAAACTTCAAGGAGGAGAACCGCAAGGGGGAAAACCGCAAGGGGACCGATACCTGCAGCGGAGAAAACAGAAAAAAGAAATTGTCTAATCAGGTAGTGGCCGGACTCGCTCCACCGCTCCGCAAAACAATAAAATAACTATGGAAGAGATCAAAAACCTAAAGCCGGAGTGCATCTGGCGCAACTTCGACGCATTGACCAAGATTCCGCGCCCGTCAGGCCACGCAGAGAAAGTACAGCAGTTTCTGCTCGACTTCGCCAAGCGCGTCGGCGTAGAGGCATTCCAGGACGCTGGCGGCAACATCGTCATGCGCAAGCCGGCCACTCCTGGCTATGAGAACCGCAAGGGCGTCGTGCTGCAGGCCCACATGGACATGGTGCCGCAGAAGACACCGGACAGCACGCACAATTTCGAGACCGACCCCATCGAGACCTATATCGACGAGGAGGGCTGGGTGCGCGCCAAGGGCACGACGCTCGGTGCTGACAACGGTCTAGGCGTGGCTGCCATCATGGCTGTCATGGAGAGCAAGGACCTGAAGCACGGTCTGGTCGAGGGTCTGATCACCCGCGACGAGGAGACGGGCATGTTTGGTGCCAACGAGCTCCCCGAGGGTGAGCTCTGCGGCGATATCCTGATGAACCTCGACTCAGAGCTCTGGGGCAAGTTTGTCATCGGTTCTGCTGGTGGCATTGACATCACCGCCAAACTGGAGTATCAGCCGGTCGCCAACAACGAGGAGACGGCAGTCCGCGTGACGCTGAAGGGCCTCTTTGGTGGCCACTCGGGCCTGGAGATCCACTGTGGCCGCGCCAACGCCAACAAGGAGATGGTACGCCTCGTACGCAAGGCCGTGCAGCAGCTGGGCGCTCGCCTGGCCGTATGGCATGGTGGCAACATGCGCAACGCCATCCCGTTCAAGGCAGAGGTCGTGCTCGCCCTCGCTGCCGACAAGGTGGAGGCACTGAAGAAACTGGTAGAGGATCAGCGCCTGCTCATCGAGGATGAGTTCAAGGGCATCGAGAAGAACGTCGAGTTCTTCGTGGAGCCGGTGGAGAAGCCCGCCGAGCTGCTGCCCTCTGAGATCCAGGACAACCTCATCGACGCAATCTACGCTTGCCACAACGGCGTGCTGCGCATGATTCCGGCTTATCCCAACGTGGTGGAGACCTCTTCCAACCTCGCCATCATCGACATCGAGAACGGCAAGGCTGCCTTCAAGATCCTCACGCGCTCCAGCCGCGAGGACATGAAGGAGTATCTCTGCCGCACGCTCGAGAGCTGCTTCAGCATGGCTGGCATGAAGACGGAGTTCACCGCACCCTACGGTGGCTGGGATCCCAACCCCGACAGCGAGATCCTCAACCTGCTCAAGGCTATCTACAAGGAGCAGAACGGCCAGGAGGCTACCGTCCAGGCTGACCACGCCGGACTGGAGTGCTCCGTCATCCTCAGCAAGTATCCGGGTATGGACGTCGTCAGCATGGGCCCGACGCTCCTCTCTCCGCATACGACCAGCGAGCGCGCACAGGTGGCCACGGTAGAGCCGTTCTGGAAGTTGCTCACCACCGCCCTTGAGCGCGTGCCGGAGAAGAAGTAATCTCTCCCCTACTCTTCCCGCCTGCTGGCGCCCCCAGCCTGCCGACATCCTCTGCTCGCTAACGCCAGCCGCCAACTGACGACTGTCAGCCTGCAGACGGGATTATAATCTATGGGATACTTGACCTCATCCTTTCACCCCGGGGCCAAGTATCCCATTTTTCTTTGACGCTATTCCTCATAGAAGACATGAATATTGATGGTAGGGCTTGCGCCTTGTTGTTGAGCTGCGCCAACCTGCTCACCACTGTGTATAACCATTGCAACATGGGCCGGCTTGCCCTCGTAGTAAACGACACCTCTCTTTTCGATGACTTCCTCGGTGGCAGGACGGAAAGATTTATCTAATGCTCCATTCGTTAAAAATACCTATAAACGCAATAATAATCCGTTATCAATTTTGATAACCAAAATAAAAACACTATCTTTGAACCGTCAAAACTTGGCCGCACATCAATGAACATAACATCAGAAGACGAAGCGTTACTCGAATTATATGAAAATGGCAAAACATCAAGCAAGAGATACAGGAGATTGCCCGTTCAAGTGATAAAGGGGTACAAGAAAGCCGTTGACTACATGAAGGCTGCCCGGCGAATCGAAGACCTCTTCCGCTTGAAAGGGTTAAATTACGAAGCGTTGCGTGGCGACAGGAAAGGACAAGAGTCGGTGCGTTGCAATGGCGCTTGGAGATTGATCTTCAAAAGTTCTCCACTTGATGGAAGCATTGTTATTACGGAAATAGAATTATTAGAAATATCACATCATTATGACTAAGTATAGTTTTAATCAGGCGGTGCCATTTGAGGCAACTCATGTGGGCGAGGTGATTAAGGACGAGCTCGCTGCACGCAACATGAAGCAGAGCGAATTGTCCAAGCTCACTGGCATACAGAAATCCAATCTGAATGACGTCATAAAAGGGAAGCGTGCACTGACACCCGAGATGGCATTATTGATAGGAAACGCCCTCGGCATTTCTGCAGAATTTCTTATAAATATTCAGACACAGTACGATCTTTACGTTGCGAAGCAAAGCGAGAGAGTAGTGTTGCAGACCAAGATGCTGGAGATTTTGAGACAAGACTCCTGTAGTCGCCCATAATACGAAACCGCCACTGGTTCTTCTACAGAGCACCAATGGCGGTTTAGGTTTAAGTACAAAGCGCCGGTCCTACTCCCCACGGCAGACGCCAGCCGGCCTTGCCTCTCGCCTTCCGCTCGTTGCCGATCACGGCCACCAGCTGACGTCCATGTAGCCATCACCTTGCTCTTCCGCATATACGTCACGCGCATCTCCACACTTGCCACACCCGTCTTTGCCAGCGTCTTCCTTCTGTCAATGCACCAGCTAAAACTCGGAAACTTCTCCATAACTTTCTATATTTCTTGATTGATTTCTATTTCTCTAAGCATGTACACAAGTCAAAAGAAATAAAATCGTAAACGCTTAAAAATTAATCATTTAAGCCGTAAAAAAGCAAAAAAAGGAAGGGTAAAAACCCTTCCTAATTCTGCGGAAAGTGAGGGATTCAAACCCCCGATACCCGTAATGGGTATACCGGATTTCGAGTCCAGCGCATTCGGTCACTCTGCCAACTTTCCAAAAAACTACGGGTGGAAACTCTTTCTGCTCATTAAGACAGAACTGTCGCCAGCCCTTTGTGAGATCCTGTCAACAACCTCTTTGAGAGATCTGTCAACAACCTTTTGAGAGTTCTGTCAACCTCTTCGAGGGATCAGTCAACCTGGATGAGAGACCAGTCCACTCTTTTGAAGGAGAAGTAACACCTTTTGAAGGAGAAGCCAAACCCTTTTGAAGGAGAAGTCACCCCTTTGATTGATAATGCTTGCGGGTCAATAAGAGTAAAACTCTTAGACTTCGCAACCACTAACTATCTATTTCTCATGCAAAGGTAAACACTTTATTTGTAACGACCAAATGCATGGGGCAAAAAAATGAAGAAATTAACAGAACCACCACATAAAGAAATCGTGCGACCCCGTGAAGTCGTCATAGCCACTGCCGAAGAACACCAACAAGATGCCCAAGATCGTGCCAATAATGGGGATAGCGATCGAAATGAGTACCACCAGTACGATGATATACAAGAGGGAATAGAGAAACTAGTCCACACTTGATGATTAGTACGATTTATTCAAAGGAGAGTTTGTCCAAGCGCGCCTGAAGGCCTTCGGCCAGACTCTGGCGAATGGAGAGGACGATCTCGCAGTCGTTGTCGAAAGACTGGCTGACGATACGCGCTCCCGTCTCCTTGACCACCCGCATGACGGCATTGATCATCGGATAGGTGAAACGATAGGTGATGCGCTCCTCCACAAATTTTTCTTCTATGACGGCCTTGGAAAGTGCGTCCTCCGTCGCCGTGCGGTAGGCCACGATAAGTCCTCCCGTGCCCAGGTTGACGCCACCATAATAGCGGATGACCACGACCAGGACATCAGTGAGCTCCAGCCGGTTGAGTTGGCCAAGGATGGGCTTGCCCGCCGTAGAGGAAGGTTCGCCGTCGTCGTTGGCACGGAAATCAGCACGGTCCGGTCCCAGGACGTAAGCATAGCAACAGTGGCGCGCATCATAGTATTTCTTCCTATACTCCTTGACGATGGCCATAGCCTCATCGACAGAGTCAACATGATGCACAAAGGCGAGAAACTTGCTCCGCTTTTCGGAATAAAATCCCTCGCAGACTTCCTTGGAAACGGTCTTGTAGGTATCTGCCATTCTGTAAAATTAGAGATTGGAAAAAATCCGCAGCCCCAAGAGAGAGGACTGCGGACTAAACAATCTATTAATCATTAATCATCAAAAAGATGATCAATCCTCTGTCTCCAACTTGTGGATAACCAAGCCAGAGCGGAGTTTCGGCTCAAACCATGTGGCCTTCGGCGGCATGATGTTGCCACTGTCGGCGATGTCCATGATCTGCTTCATTGAGACAGGATAGAGAGCCAGAGCCCAGCGCATCTCGCCGCTATCGACACGACGCTTCAACTCGCCGAGGCCACGGAGACCACCAACGAAGTCGATACGCTTGTCAGAGCGGAGATCCTTGATGTTCATCAGCTCGTCGAGGATCAGACGGCTGGAGATATCTACGTCGAGCACGCCGATAGGATCGTTGTCGTCGTAGGTACCCTCCTTGGCGTTGAGGGCGTACCAGTGACCGTCGAGATAGAGTGAGAACTCGTGGAGTCGGGCCGGCTTGTAAATCTCCGTGCCCTTGTCCTCTACCGTGAAGTTGACCTGCAGTGCAGAGAGGAACTCCTCAGAAGACATACCGTTGAGGTCGCGAACGACGCGGTTGTAGTCGAGAATCGTCAGCTGGCTTGCGGGGAAGCTGACAGCCATGAAGTAGTTGTACTCCTCCTTGCCCGTGTGGTTGGGGTTCTGCTTAGCCTTCTCAGCACCTACGAGGGCAGCAGCAGCAGAACGGTGGTGACCATCAGCGATGTAGAGAGCCGGCATCTCGGCAAACTCCTTGGTGATGGTGTCGATGTCGTTCTTGTCGCTGATCACCCAGAACTGGTGGCGGAAACCGTCGATCGGAGCGATGAAGTCATACTCCGGCTCCGTCTGAGCGTAGCGGTTGCAGAGGTCGATGAGGGTCTGGTTGTCGCGATAGGCGAAGAAGACCGGCTCGATGTTGGCGTCGTTGACGCGAACGTGCTTCATGCGGTCCTCCTCCTTGTCACGGCGGGTGAGCTCATGCTTCTTGATCACGCCATTCATGTAGTCCTCCACATAGGCGCCCACGACGAGACCATACTGCGTGTGGCCGTTCATCGTCTGAGCGTAGATGTAGTAGTGATCCTCCTTGTCCTGGACGAGCCATCCCTTCTCCTGGAACATCTTGAAGTGCTCCTTGGCGCTCTCATAGACGCGCGGGTCGTACTCAGAGGTGCCCTCGGGGAAGTTGATCTCCGGCTTGATGATGTGGTAGAGACTCATCTCGTTGTCACCAGCCTCGGCACGAGCCTCGTCTGAATCGAGGACGTCGTAAGGACGCGACTCTACACGCTCTACATATTCTTTCGGTGGGCGAACGCCCTTGAACGGTTTAATAATTGCCATATAAAATATTGAAAAAAAACGCCCCATTCCCCCGCTCGCAAGAACAGGGAAAAGGGGACTATTAAAAAAAGATGATTACTTATTTACCTGGAACTTGGTGCAGCCATCTGTGAAGAAGGCGTTGATCTGACGGGCAGCAGCGATACCAGCGTTGATGTTGGCCTCAGCGGTCTGAGCACCCATCTTCTTCGGCGTAGCGAAGTAGCGTGTGCCAAACTTCTTGAACTCCTCGTCCATGTCGGGCATGATGTCGGCGATGTAGCGGAGATCCTCACGCTCGTTCATCAGCTTCAGCAGGCCCTCCTCGTCGATCACCTCCTTGCGGGCAGCGTTGACGAGGATACCACCCTTCGGCATCAGGTTGACCATGTCATAGTTGATGCTCTTGATGGTCTCCGGCGTAGCGGGGATGTGGAGAGAAAGCACGTCGCTGATCTCGAAGAGCTCCTTCTGGTCCTTGCAAGCGTGTACACCCTCCTTCTCGATAGCCTCAGCGGGAACGAAAGCGTCGTAAGCAGACACCTCCATGCCGAAGCCCTTGGCGATGCGGGCCACGTTGCGACCGACATTACCGAAAGCGAGCAGACCGAGACGACGGCCCATGAGCTCATGGCCAGACTTGCCATTGAAGTGGTTGCGAGCCACATAGACGAGCATACCCATCACGAGCTCAGCCACGGCGTTGGCGTTCTGACCCGGCGTGTTCTCGACGACGACGTTCTTCTCCTTGGCATACTGGCAGTCGATAGAATCGAAGCCGGCACCAGCGCGAACGACAATCTTCAAGTTCTTGGCAGCATCGAGGACCTCAGCGGTGATTTTGTCGGAGCGAACGATCATGGCGTCCACGTCCTTGACAGCGTCGAGGAGCTGCTCGTTGTTCTCATATTTCTCCAGGAGCACTACCTCGTGGCCCGTGCCCTCAAATTCCTTCTTGATGCCCTGTACAGCCTCAGCTGCGAACGGCTTAGCAGTTGCAATTAAAACTTTCATTGAATGTATTGATTATATAAGTCTGTTATAATAAGGAGACAGGGAAACTGCTGCTCCCCCGTCTCACTCATGTTTCTAAAAATTAGTGCTGTGCCTCGAAGTCCTTCATAGCCTGGACGAGTGCCTGAACACCCTCGACAGACATAGCGTTGTAGCAAGAAGCACGGAAACCACCGACTGAACGGTGACCCTTGATACCCAACATGCCACGCTCGGTAGCGAAGTCGAAGAACGGCTTCTCCAGCTCCTTGTACTCGTCGTTCATGACGAAGCAGATGTTCATGCGAGAACGATCCTCCTCGGCGACGGTACCACGGAACAACTTGTTGCGGTCGATCTCTCCGTAAAGGATGTCAGCACGCTCGATAGCGCGACGCTCCATCTCCTTGACACCACCCTGGGCCTTCACCCAACGAACCGTCTCAAGCAGAGAGTAGATAGGCACCACAGGAGGCGTATTGAACATAGAACCCTTGTCCACGTGGGTGCGATAGTCAACCATCGTAGGCAACTCGCGCGGAGCCTTGCCCAGCTCGTCGTCCTTGACGATCACGAAGGTGACACCGGCCATAGACATGTTCTTCTGAGCACCACCGTAGATAGCCTTGTACTTAGACACATCGACCGGGCGGCTCATGATATCAGAAGACATATCGGCGATCATCGGCACATTGACGTCGAGGTCCTTGAGGAGCTCCGTACCGTAAATCGTATTGTTGGTCGTGATGTGGAGGTAGTCCACGTCAGCAGGAACGTCGTAGTTCTTGGGGATGTAGCTGTAGTTGTCGGCAGCTGAAGAGGCAACCTCGATCACCTCACCGAAGAGCTTAGCCTCCTTGAGGGCCTTCTTTGCCCACACACCCGTGTTGACATAGGCAGCCTTCTTGATCAGGAAGTTGGCAGGGATCTGCATGAACTGCGTAGAAGCACCGCCACCAAGGAAGAGCACTGAGTAGCCCTCGGGAATGTCGAGCAGCTCCTTGATGAGAGCGACGGTCTCGTCCATAACGGCCTGGAAAGCCGGACTACGGTGGCTAACGCACATCAAAGATACGCCCATACCGTTGAAATCCAGGATCTGCTTTGCAGTGTTCTCGACGGCCTCGCGCGGCAGAAGCGACGGGCCTGCATAGAAATTGTACTTCTTCATCTCTAAAGTATTAATTGAATTGATTGATGTTTCGACTGCGAATTTACTGCTTTATTTCCACACGGCCAAATATTTTAGCGTTTTTTATCAATCAAACTGTAAGCTGGTAACTATTCAGCAATAGTGTAGGCACGCACCTCCTACCATCCTATAACGAC
>ERZ779851.2643-NODE-2643-length-13194-cov-3.095137_pt1 | contig 13194 bp, 11 predicted proteins | sample MGYA00511094_ERZ779851 | MGnify/ENA primary metagenome ERZ779851 (study PRJEB29588, sample SAMEA2155512) | human gut metagenome | biome: human gut; feature: human-associated habitat; material: faeces | place: Denmark | collected 2008/2010 ...
TGTTCAGAATTCGGTTGGTGCGGCTGAACGCCTGAATCAGCCCATGCATCCGTAGGTTTTTGTCCACCCAAAGCGTGTTGAGCGTAGTTGCGTCAAAACCGGTCAGGAACATATTGACCACGATCAAAAGGTCAAGCTCCTTGTTCTTCATCCGCAGGGAAACATCTTTGTAATAGCTCTGAAAACCGTCGCCGTCGGTGGAATAGTTGGTGCGGAACATCTCATTATAGTCGCGGATGGCACTGTCGAGAAAATCGCGGCTGCTCGCGTCAAGCGCGGAGGTGTCCTCCGGATTTTCCTCGTCCAAAAGGTCGCTGTCGTGGTCGGCTTCGTTGGTGGTATAGCTGAAAATGGTGGCAATGCGCAGTTTCTTGGTCGGGTCTGCGGACATTTGTCGCTTGAATTCGTTGTAATAGAGCCTTGCCATCGGCACGGATGCGACCGCAAGCATGGAATTGAAGCCCGAAATCCGTTGCTTTTGCTTGATCTCCTCCACAGCCCCGCGCGCGGCAGACGCCACCTCGGAAATGTTGGTCAGCGTGTTGTAAATGTAGGTCTTGTCGCCGCGGTAGGTCTTTTGATCGAAATGGTCAAGGATATACTTGGTCACAAGTTCAATCCGCTTGGGCGCCATATATGCCCGCTCGCGGTCTATGTCGTAAACATCCTCATCCACCATCTGCTCGTCAACGTCCATCGTTTTGACGTAATCCACGCGGAACGGCAGGACATTGTGATCATTGATCGCGTCCACAATGGTGTAGGTGTGCAGTTGGTCGCCAAAAGTCTGCTCGGTCGTGAAAAACTGCGAGGTGGGCGCCTTTTGCGCGTTGACCGAGAAAATCGGCGTTCCGGTAAAGCCGAACAGATGGTACTTGCGGAAATTCTTTACAATCGCCGTGTGCATATCGCCGAACTGGGAGCGATGGCATTCGTCGAAGATGATGACAACGTGCTTTTGATAGACCGCATGACCGGGATTTTTCTTGATAAAGGTTGCCAGCTTCTGAATGGTCGTAATGATGATATGGCAGTTCTCGTCCTCAAGCTGCTTTTTCAGGATCGCCGTGCTGGTGTTGGAGTTTGCCGCACCCTTTTCAAAACGGTCGTATTCCTTCATGGTCTGATAGTCGAGGTCTTTGCGGTCCACGACAAACAAAACCTTGTCTATATAGGGCAGTGCCGAGGCAAGTCGCGCGGTTTTGAAGGAAGTCAGCGTTTTGCCGCTGCCTGTGGTGTGCCAGATGTAACCGCCGCCCGCAATACTGCCGTACTTCTTATAATTGTTTGCAATTTCGATGCGGTTGAGAATCCGCTCGGTTGCCGTAATCTGATACGGGCGCATGACGAGAAGCAGATTCTCGGAGGTGAAAACGCAATAGCGCGTCAGAATATTGAGAATCGTATGGCGGGCGAAAAAGGTCTTGGCAAAGTCGATGAGATCGGGAATGATGCGATTGTTCGCGTCCGCCCAATAGGAAGTAAATTCAAAGCTGTTGCTTGTTTTGCCTTTCTTGCCGGAGGCGGCGCGGGCATCCCTGACGGCGTTAAAACGCGTGCTGTTGGAATAGTATTTCGTGTTCGTGCCGTTGGAGATGACGAAAATCTGCACATACTCAAACAGCCCCGAACCGGCATAGAAGGAATCGCGCTGATAGCGGTCGATCTGATTGAACGCCTCGCGGATGGAAACGCCGCGGCGCTTCAGCTCGATGTGGACGAGCGGAAAACCGTTGACGAGCACGGTCACGTCATAGCGGTTGTCGTGCTTCGCGCCGTCGTCTTTGGTGACTATGTATTGATTGGTGACCTGCAAACGGTTGTTGTGGATGTTCTTTTTGTCAATCAGCGTGATATTTTTCGTACTTCCGTCATCGCGCCGCAGAACCTGCACATTGTCCTCCTGAATTTTGCGGGTCTTTTCCGCAATGCCGTCGTTGGCATTGGCAATGCACTCGGAAAAGAACCGCTCCCATTCGCTGTCGGAAAAGCGGTAGTTGTTCAGCATTTCCAGCTGTGCGCGCAGGTTGGAGATCAGCTCCGCCTCGCAATGAATCGGCTTGTCCTCATAGCCCTGCTGTGTCAGAAGGCGGATAAACTCCGCTTCCAGCGCAGCTTCGCTCTGATAGGCGTCGGCGCGAACCTCGGCGGGCTTGTATTCGGTGACCACCGTGTTTTCTGTGGTCGCGGCAACGATGTTGAAGTATGGCATGGTTATTTCCCCTTTACGATAGCGATAACTGCAATAACAATTGAAATAATAGAGGCAATGGAAGCAAACAAGCCGTACAGATTGTTTCTGTCCTCCATTTTCTCGGCTTCAATACTTGCAATTCTGAATAGTCTTGAAATCATTAACATAAGGATAGACATTAGCACGCAAAATACAATTTGAGACCAGTTCAATCTCGGAATTAAGGACGATGTAAAAGAAAGAGGTATAGTAACAATAAGCAAGAGCATGAGAATAGAACAAATACAGCGTAGAACTTGAAAACAGGATTTCAGAAGAAACTGAATCAAGGCAGTAGATGCTCGATCGCCCTTTATGTATTTTTTAGGAACAAACATAGTCTTTATGGTTGATGAAAATTCATTCCACACTTTTGCAATGCCGGTTTTGCTTTTATCATAACCGGTCACCTTGTGCCATTCGGCTAATTCTTCTGCTTTTCTGTCAGCTTCACGCTTGGCTTTCATGTCTTCGGCTTCCATGATCGCGTTTGCAATCATATGCTGAAGCTCGTCCGCCGACATTTGTCCTGAAGCAGCGTTTGTGTGAACCGGTGCCGATTGCCTTGCTTCGCTATTCTGTTTTTGAGATTTCTTTCTTTTACTCATATGTCGATATGTCGGTGTCTCCTTAAATGACAGTAATTTATCACGGTAAAACTCATATTGTTTTTTGTGCACTTCTATCTCAGCGGGCTTGTATTCGGTGACTACCGTGTTTTCGGTGGTCGCTGCAATGATGTTGAAATAGGACATAAGTACACCTTCTTGTCTACATTAAAGGATATAATGCCTTCTCTGTATTCAAATGACTCTACAAAATCATCAAGCCTAATTGGAATTGAGATATCTTCAAACCCGCCCTCAACAGGTAGCTCAAGTAGATTTGTATTATCAGTGTTTGCGCAAATTCTAAATTCATTTTGCATAATGTAGGATTCGGGCTTAGAAAACGGATTCATGTCCATTACATTTTTCTCTCGAATATAGTTTACAAAACCACATTCGGCATTTAAAACAGATGCGTTTTGATTAAATGCTGCACCAATTCGGTTCAGGAATTGAATGGGATTGGTTATCACAACACCATATGCTCCAAATTTTTGCATTTCTTGCTTGCAAATGTCTATGTGTTTATTTGCAATGGTATTAATCCATAAAGTATACATACAGAAAATATTTCTCTTCTGATTGACCAAAGGATAACTTATAAAACCTTGATTTTCCCTGTATCCTTCCGGCTTTTCTTTGTATTCGACAATATTTACACAGAAATTTCCGTCTTGCATCTCAAACTTAGTAACTGGATATGTCTCGTCGTTTTTGTGACTGACAACGACTTCTGCCCCCTCCGTCACATCTGCACGCCCCGCCCCCATTTCACTGTTAATGAAGTCAGTCTGTGAACGCATATATAATTTGCCGGAGAGAAAATATTTACGATGCTCTTCGGAATCAAAAAACTTGATAAGTATACAGTCGTTAAACTTCTCTTTTGCATATGCCGGAATGTCCGAGCGGAAATTTATTTTTAGGCTTGTATTGTTCATTTAACTTACCCTCTTCCTCTATTATCCCGATAGTATTCATGTTGCTTCCGCCGCGCTTCTACCTCGGCGGGCTTGTATTCGGTGACCACCGTGATTTTCGGTGGTCGCGGCAACGATGCTGAAGTATGGCATGATGGAACTCATTGATAACTTTCAATGTCGTTGCTTTTATTGGCTATGCAAGATTGCAATGATTCATTATATTTGTCTACTAATTTGCTGAATGAATTGCCGGAGGAAGATAGCGTTGTGCCACATGTAAGTTCAAATGATTTTGAAAGCACATCATGGATACAATCAAGTAATTGGGCTATATCGTCCAATAACGATTTGATTTCGGCATCTGATTGAGCATCTAAGTTAGTGTCTAAGTTAAAGGTTTCCGCCAGATCATGATGTGCCAACTGGGTGTTGCGAAGTTTGACACATAAACCTTTATAGTATAATTGGTAGACATCATTGATGCGCGCAGTGATCTCTTGGTATAGCGTCTCATTGCACTTTTGGCGCTCATCGATTAATTTTTTAAGCTTTTCTAAAGAGCAATTTTCTTTACATTCTTTTTTGCATTGATAGTGATCCTTATCTAGCATGCTTCCAACATCAACTATCAACATACGGATTAATGCTGAGCGTGCTAAGGAAAGAAAATCACATTGCGGCTTAGACGCTTGAATATAGTTTTTTTGTTCTTCATATGCATATATTGCAGCCAATTTTTCAAAATCATCTATTAGAGATTGATTTAATGCATACAGGACAATATGGGGGTGATTGTATGTTTCGTATTTTTCTCCAACCATATGCGTGTTCCTCAATTTTTAGAATGATAAGATTAGATTTCTGTAGTATTCGTATTGCTTTGTTCTTGCTTCTATTTCAGCAGGAAGACCGCTTGACAAGTCGTTACAAAGCGCGTCAAAACGGTCGAGGACGGAAACGATTTCGGCTTGTTTTTCAAGAGACGGAAGCATAATCACAATACCGGTTAGTTTATCCGGTGTCACTTCAATTACTTTTGTTCCGTGAGCCAGCTTTTTCTTTTGGTCGAAAAAGGCTTTGCTATGAAAGAAGTACGACAGATATTTTGCGTTTTGATTATGATGAATGATTGCTGTGTGACCGCTTACGGCAATTGGCTCTTTGCCAAGCCATGCAGTACATTTGCAAACGTCCGCGACATTCTCGCTTGTAACTGCCATTACAATATCATTCGGCATTGCCTGTTTCGATTTTGAAAAAACATCGGCAGATACAAAAGTCAGGGTTTGGTCGGCAAACACACCAAAATGCGTGTACATTTGCCCGTAATGAATGCAAGGAAAGCCCTCTTTCACGAAATCCTTCTTTTGAAAATTGCCGCCGCGCGTAATGGTGGCGATCTCCCCAAGCGTCACCCGCGCGAATCCGAAGACGAACTGGAGCAGTCTGATTTCAGCGCTCCGCTCGACTCCTGCTCTCTCTCTCTCTCTACGTTAACAGATTGTGAACTGTCGGATGCGAAGGAGAGGAGTAGATCGCGGTAGTATTCATATTGCTTCCGCCGCGCTTCTATCTCGGCAGGGAGACCGATTTTCAGGTCGGAGCAGATAGAATCGAAGTTGTCAAGGACTTCTACAAGTCGATTTTGAATTTCAATAGGCGGAAGCGGTACAACAAAATTAGATATATCTTTCAGACTTATATGCGGAATTGCGCCTGCTGTTTTCTTTTTCTGCACATACTCGGTAAAGCGCCCACTTGCAATATAGTGATATACATATCGGGCATTGGCTTGTTTGGTGCGAATTCGTGTAACTCGTTGCACAAGAAGCAACGGCAAATCTTTTTTAAAAACCATTCCATAACTGCTGCCAACAAGAGAACCATCCATAGAGATTACAATATCTTGATCGTTAAGCAAATATTTCTCGACGGATTTTGCGGTTTGCCAATAACGGTTATTATCATCCGAAAAATCAAAATAGCCTCTCTTTATATTCATGCCACGCATTAATTTAATGCCAGTTTCTTTGAATCTGCTACTGTCAAAAGGAAATCCTGAAAGCAAATCGCAAAAAGTCCCCAAGCGTTTATAAACGATAGTCGTATCGCTATGAAGCAGTTTATCCCTATAATACTCATACTGCTTCTTTCTCGCCGTGAGTTCCGCCGTGAGTTCCGCCGTGAGTTCCGTAAAACTGTCCAGTATGCGGACAATTTCCTCCTGCACCGGAATCGGCGGGACGGGGATTTTCACCTTTGCCATTTTATCCTTAGAAACATTAAACCTTGTAACTCCACTTGCTGTTTTACCAATTTGATATCGTAAATTTTCGGAGCGGAACAAATGCTTTGAAAAATCCGGAAGTAAAATGTTCTTATCGTTCAAACGATAGATGAAGCAAAAGCTATTAAGATATAAATTTTCAGTTGGAATCCGTGTGACTACAGAAGAAAATCCGCATTCATCGGGAGTTTCTGATGACCCTGTAAAAATTATATCGCCATACTCCAATATTCGCTGATTCTCATTCGGTAAAATTTTTACCGTTTCAACGGGGTTAATATCGAGAGCCGGGTTAGAGTATACATTTTTGTATGTAATAAATTTTGCGTTACCATCTTTGAAATCATCTTTTGATTTTCCGGTTAAACCACCATAGAATTTGCCTATATCGCCCAAGTAATAATAATCTACGCCATCAGGGAAAAGTCCTTTTATCAATTCTTCAAGTTTACTCATCCCTCAATCTCCCCGATGATCTTCCGAATTTCCTCTCTCAGCACATTTTCCCGCTTTACGATCTCCTCGATCTCGGCGTTGAGTTTGACAATATCGATCTTCTCCCGCTTGTCCTCCTGCTCCACATAGGTGGAGACCGAAAGGTTGAAGTCGTTTGCTTCGATCTCCTCAAACACGGCAAGGTGCGAGAAATGCGCGATCTCCGCGCGGTTTGTGTAAGTGTCTACGATGCGGTCGATGTTTTCGGGCGTCAGCTTGTTGTTATTCGTGACCTTGATGCACTCGTTCGACGCATCAATGAAAAGCGTTTTGTTATCGCTTTTACCTTTCTTCATCACCAGAATGCAGGTGGCAATGGAAGTGCCGAAAAAGAGGTTGGCGGGCAGCTGAATGATGCAGTCCACAAAGTTGTTTTCCACAAGATACCGCCGAATCTTCTGCTCCGCGCCCCCGCGGTACAGAATACCGGGGAAGCAGACAATCGCCGCCGTGCCGTTTGCCGCGAGCCACGAAAGGCTGTGCATGATAAACGCCATGTCCGCCTTGCTTTTCGGCGCCAGCACGCCCGCAGGAGAAAAGCGCGGATCATTGATGAGCAGTGGGTTGTCATCGCCCTCCCATTTGATGGAGTACGGCGGGTTGGAAACGATCAGTTCAAACGGCTCGTCATCCCAATGCGCGGGGTTGGTCAGCGTATTCTCGCAGGCAATATCGAATTTATCAAATCCGATGTCATGCAGAAACATATTGATGCGGCAGAGGTTATAGGTCGTGATGTTGATCTCCTGCCCGTAAAAGCCGTTGCGGATGGCGTCCTTGCCAAGCACTTTTTCGGCTTTCAGAAGCAGCGAACCCGAGCCGCACGCGGGGTCATAGACCTTGTTGATCTCGGTTTTTCCGACCGTGCCGAGCCGTGTCAGAAGCTCGGAAACATCGGCAGGCGTGAAAAATTCACCGCCCGACTTGCCCGCATTGGAGGCGTACATGGTCATCAGATATTCATAAGCATCACCGAATGCGTCAATGTCGTGATCCTTCACATCACCAAGGTTCATATCTGCCACGCCGATAAGCAGCTTGCAGAGTTTTTCGTTTCGCTTTGCCACCGTTGCGCCTAGTTTGTTGCTATTGACGTCGAAGTCGTCAAACAGCCCCGCAAACTGCCCCTCGGACTCGGTGCCTTTCGCGGATTCCTCGATATGGCGGAAAACTGTCTCCAGCGTTTCGTTGAGGTTTTCGTCCGACTGACAACGGGCAAGAACATTGCAAAACAGCTCGCTCGGCAGGATGAAAAAGCCCTTTTCCTGCACCAAGCCCTCCCGTGCCGATTCCGCCTCCGCGTCGGACATTTTGGCATAGTCAAAGCCGTCATTGCCCGCCTTGATCTCGCCTTCGCTTATGTAATTTGCAAGGTTTTCGGATATGTAACGATAGAACATCGTACCGAGGACATAATTTTTAAAGTCCCATCCGTCCACAGCGCCGCGCAATTCGTCCGCAATCGCCCATATCGCGCGGTGAAGCTCGTCGCGCTCCTGCTCTTTCTTTGTATCAATCATGGTTTTGTCCTCCGTAATTTGTCCTCTGATATAGTGCATTTTTCGTTGTTCCCGTGACCTTGACTTTTCCTGCGGCAACCATTTTGCGCAGAAGGCGATTGACCGTGGATGTAGATACGCCAAGTGCCTTTTCGATTTCGGCACGAGGATGAAGCTTATGATCGGAAAGCACGGCAAAAACTGTTTTTTCCCGCTCGTCAAGAACAGAATTAGGGTTTATTTCAATCGGTGTTGCGGTATTTTGATTCGGCAATACAAATTTGAACGCACCGGAAGTAACCTGCACCTCAGGTTTTACTGCACATCCGGTGTAAGAAGACATAATTTTCTTCATGCCGGTTCCGTATGCTTCTATCAGCCCCAAACGATAGAAAATATTAGCCAATTTTTTGTTGCGACAATAGGAAATGCCAAGCATCATATCGTCATAGGAAATGCCGCCGGCAAGACCGCCGATTGAAATAAGTTCCATGCGATCGGCATACACGCTGAGCAGCGTGCTTGCTGAAACCGCATAATCACGGTGAACGATCGCATTGAGTAACGCCTCGCGGATAGCGGTATCAGGATAATCTTTATGGTCGATGCGAAGAAGCCCTTCAAAGGTTGCGGATGTTCTGTTGCGAAGGTCAAGATAGGAATAAGCATCCTCCAACTGTTGCAACAGCGAACCGGTGAATTCCCGGCGATCCTGAAAGTTTGCCTGATCCTTGCCTGCAAAAGTTGCCGCTTTGATAATGTGCGGGCATTGATCCGAAAGAAGGAGAGCAAGGTTGGAATATAGCCCGTCGGAGTCAATCAGTCCAAGCGTTTTCATCTGCGCCTCGCCAAAATCCAAATTCCGTCTTGTAAATTCAGCGGTTGCTTTCCCGAAGGTCAGCTCTTGTTCAAGCGAACGCATATCCTCATAGTTATCGCCATCGGTTTCTTTGATCATCTGACGAATAGCGGCATCGGACGCCGGAACAGAAGAAGTTCCTTGTCGGACAAAAACGCCCTCAGGACGCAGCCCTTTTGCGGCAAGATAATATGGTCGATGCGCTCCGCACTGTACCTGTACCGCAAGGATGAGTTTCCCGTTTTCAGAGATAGATTCTATATGCATAAACATAGTAACATCGGGTTTTATCGCATCACGCGCCGCATTCATGACCTGTTGCGTGACGAGATCGGTATGATCAATGCCACACACTTCGCCATCGTCTTCAATACCGATGTAAATCGTACCACCGTGCGTATTGGCAAAGGCAACAATCTCTTTCTTTATGCTGTCTGCATAAACGGATTTTAATTCTACCGTTTCGCTTTCCGTATAAATCATGTAATCCTCCGGACAAAAAATAAATCAATTATAGTATATCACCATTTAATCATCTCGTCAAGTCAAATGACCAGAATTGAGAAAATAAATTTTATCTACTGTCATTCAAATTCTATCAAACGAAAATCAAGGCGAACGATGCCACTTTGAAAACAGCAACAAAACCATCGGGCATTTTACCCGATGGCTTTTGTTTTCTCAAGATATTTAACCGTAAATAGACGCCATCACAACCTCTTCCGCACACGCCTTGCAGTTATTCATCTCCTGCACCCAGCGAAGAGAATCAGTGGCTTTTAGCTTTTCGTCAATGCCTCTTGCCTTGGCAAATTCGGCAGTCAGCCGCCTGACTGTTTCTTTTGCTTCCGTGTCAACCATGTACAGATGTTCATTCAGCTTTCCGGTTGTTAAAAGCGTCGTGTATGTCCCTTTGCGGTGCGCTTTAATGAAAGCAAGGTACAGGTCACCATACTTTCCGATGGGATGATGTGTCTGTTCCGGCAAGGTAAGGTCCGGATAGAGGTACCCGCTTTCTTCGTGATAGGTTAATTGAATTTGTTTCATAATCGTTCCTCCTGCTTGTTTTATCACCTATACTATAACGCTTTTGAGCCGTTTTCGCAAATGTGCGGGAGCGGCTTTTTTCTGTCCTCAAAAATTTTGAGGATTTTTTCTTTTTGCAGGATAAAAATGCCTTGTTCATTGCGATTAATAGTTGGAAAGGCGAAGCCTATCTTTCTATACCAACAACAAGGAGGAGCAATATGCCAAGATTGCATCATTATTAGCCGCCGAAACCGAAAGAGCGGCTATGCCGTGTGAAAAACAAAAAAGCACGGCAATCCTGTCCGCGCGACGAGTGCGGACAAGCGGCAGAGAATGGGAGTCTGCATTCGCAAACGGATACGAATGCGGCGAGGATTCTTTGCCGTCGGTAGTCCTGTGGACTACCGAAAAGGGGATCCAACGGGAACGGTTGGCACACGACTTTGCCCCGCAAAGTATAGTGTGTTACACCGTAATAACGCAGTGACTCAAAACAGGAGTTTTGAGTCACCGCTTCGGTGGCAATGTTCGTCCGCTATGAAGCGGGCGGACGCTGACACCGGAGCAAGAGCCGTGGCAACGGCGAGCGTTGTTGCGGTGTTCTTCGCATCCCCCGTATCTATGATTACAACAAACAGGAAAGGAAAAACAATGTACGCAATACTACGATTTCAAAAGAAAACCGGTGGAAAACTGCTGAACACGCAAAAGCACAATGAGCGGCAAAAAGAACGCTACAAATCCAATCCGGACATTGACCGTGAGCGAAGCGATGAGAACATTCATTTAAAAGCGCCTCCGCCCGGTGGATACAAACGGGCGGTGTTGGAACGCACGGAGAAGGCGGGATGCCGCCTTCGTAAGGACAGCGTAATGATGATTGAAACGCTGATCACCGCTTCGCCGGAGTTGTTCCGGGAGATGTCACGGGAAGAAATGATGGATTTCATGACAAGAGCATATACCTTTGTTGCCGAGAGAGTCAGAGAGGATAACATTGTATCCGCTGTCATTCATCTCGACGAAAAGACGCCGCATATGCATCTGTGCTTTGTCCCGTTGACAAAGGATCATCGACTGTGCGCGAAAGAAATTCTCGGCAATAGGACCCATCTGTCAAAATACTGGCAGGATGGGTTCTTTGAATATATGCACGAGCAGTACCCACAACTGGAGCGCGGAGAACCTGCCGCAGAAACCAAACGCAAGCACATTCCGGTTTGGCTTTACAAGAAGGGAGAACATCTTGATCGGATGTATGGGCAAGTCAAAGAGATATTGGACAATATCGGGATACTGAATGCCAAGGGAAAGTCCAAAGAGGCATTGGAGCTTCTTCGTCAATGGTCGAAGGAGGGCGAGTATTTTTCCTCCAAGATCAAAGAGGTGACCGGGCATATCGACGGTTTGAATGCGGAAGTGAACAAGTGGCAATCCAAGTACAATTCCGAGCGCCGTGTGGTAGAGCAGATGTCGGATTACAACAAGGCAGCCAATTCGACGATTGAAGAACAGGAATATGAGATCGGTCGCCTGATTCGGCAAAACGACCGCTACCGCGAGCTTTTGGACCGCATCCCGGATGAAATATACGAGGAGATTACAAATACGCGAAGCAAAAACAGAGATAGAGGAGAAAGATAAATGACGATACCAACAAAGGATAAAAACGAAAATGATCTGAAAATCCTGCTCGGAGAGAATAATTTGCAGGAAAATGAAGCGCAAACGCCGCACGCAATTGCACTTGCAAAACTGCACCCATTCCATGAGCATCCCTACAAGGTGGAGGATAACGACGAAATGGCAGAACTTTGTGAGAGTATCTGTACGCACGGGGTTTTGTCGCCCATTCTTGTTCGACCGACAGAGGACGGGGAATATGAAATTGTTTCCGGTCACAGGCGGGTATTTGCTTGCCGCAGGCTGGGACTTAAAGATGTCCCTGCTATTGTACAACCGATGACACGAGAGGAAGCAGTGCTGAAGATGGTGGACAGCAATCTGCACCGCGAACGGGTGTTGCCGTCCGAGAAAGCGTTTGCCTACAAAATGAAACTGGATGCGATCAAGCACAGAGGAAAAAGTTTGTCGCAAGTTGCGACAAAGTCAGATTCCGCAGAAGAAGTCGGTGCGGCAATGGGGGAAAGCCGGGATATGGTATTCCGCTATATCCGGCTGACAAATCTTGTCCCACCGCTTCTTGATATGGTGGATGAAGGCAAAATAGCATTGATGCCTGCCGAGCGGTTATCCTATCTGACTGAGGAAGAACAACTGGCGCTTGTGGACATCATGGAAGATTTGGAAGTAACACCGTCCCTGTCGCAAGCCGTCAAGTTAAAAGACCTCAGTGCATCACATCGGCTGGATCCCGATACGATGTATGAGGTCATGGAGAAACCGAAAGCGAATCAAAGAGAAACCGTCAAACTGGATGCTGACACGCTCCGTCGCTTCTTTCCGGATTATACACCGAAACAGATGGAGGCTGCCATTCTGCGGATGCTGGAGGAAGCGGAAAGAGAACGCCAACGGCAGAAAATACTTCGTAGATCAAGAGACGATGCGAGGTGATGCGGTTGACAGTTTGGAAAATACTCAAATACAAAGTCAAATATTTTTTGAAAGAGGTTCTTCTGCTATATGTCTGGTTGCAACATGACCGGAGTGGAGAGTATAAGCCAAGGTCAAGTGTTCCACGGCACGAGATAGAAGCAATCGTTCATACCTTTTATCCGGCGATTGCGGCTTTCTTTGAATCGGAAGAAGGCAAGCGGGAGTACGAGGAGTGGAAGGCTAAACGGGAAGAACGAAAGGAAAAGAAAACACCTGCCGAACAGTCGGCATAACCCAAGCCCTTGCGGACAGTGGACATTCCACCGCCGTGGACATTCCACCGCCCGCAAGGGCTTCTTCTATTTCTTTGCATTGAAATTCGGATATTCGATAGAAACAAAAAATCCGAACGCCTCTCCTATTCGGAAAGTGTTCGGATTATTCGTATGTGGTCGGAGTGACTGGACTCGAACCAGCGGCCTCTTGGTCCCGAACCAAGCGCACTACCAAGCTGTGCTACATCCCGATGCTGATATCTTTTCAGCGCAGATTATTATAACACAGACAGGCGGATTTGTCAACAGTTTTTTTGCATTTCCTATTTACAAGAATATAGGCATTATGCTATAATAAAAGCACTATATATTGTGCTTTTACAGGAGAAATTCCATGAAATGTCCCAACTGCGGCTTTGCAGAGAGC
>ERZ779851.2644-NODE-2644-length-13179-cov-2.827720_pt1 | contig 13179 bp, 10 predicted proteins | sample MGYA00511094_ERZ779851 | MGnify/ENA primary metagenome ERZ779851 (study PRJEB29588, sample SAMEA2155512) | human gut metagenome | biome: human gut; feature: human-associated habitat; material: faeces | place: Denmark | collected 2008/2010 ...
TGCTACGATCAGGGAGATTTCACAGACCTCTGCCGTGGACCTCATGTTGATAATGTAAAGCTTTGCCGTAACTTCAAGCTTATCAAACATTCAGGCGTTTACTGGAAGGGTGACAGCAAGAATAAAGTATTGCAGAGAATTTATGGTGTATGTTTTCCTACAGCAGAGGAACTTGAGGCTCATCTCGCACTTCTTGAGGAAGCAAAAGACCGTGACCACAGAAAAATCGGTAAGGATATGCAGCTTTTCATGTCTGATGACCTTATTGGACGCGGTCTTCCGATGTTCCTTCCAAAGGGTTATGTAATATGGCAGGAACTTGAAAATTATATCAAGGCAAAAGAAAGAAAGAATGGATATCTTCACGTAATGACACCTTGTGTTGGTACTGTAAACCTTTATAAGACATCAGGCCACTGGGATCATTACAAAGAAAATATGTTCCCTGCAATGGAAGTTGAAGGCGAATCATTCGTATTAAGACCTATGAACTGTCCTCATCACATGATGATATATGCTAACAGAATGCACTCATACAAGGATCTTCCTATCAGAATCGGTGAGATAGCACATGACTTCAGATATGAGTCAAGCGGTACTCTTAAGGGAATTGAGAGAGGCAGACATTTCTGCCAGAATGATGCACACATCTTTGTAACACCTGAGCAGATAGAGGATGAATTCAAGCGGGTAGTTGACCTTATCTTCAGCACATACAAGGATTTTGGCATTACAGATTACCGCTGCGTACTTTCACTCAGGGACCCTGCAGACAAGGTTAAGTACCATGATGATGATGAGATGTGGAACAAGGCAGAGGATGCCCTCAGAACAGTTCTTAACGATCTTGGAATTGAATATACTGAGGAGATTGGTGAGGCTGCATTCTACGGACCTAAGCTTGATGTTAATGTTAAGCCGGCAGTAGGTAACGAATATACGCTTTCAACATGCCAGCTTGATTTCTGTCTCCCTGCTAAGTTTAATCTGACATACATTGATAAGGATGGCGAGAAGAAGACACCTGTAGTTCTTCACAGAGCAATACTCGGTTCACTTGACAGATTCATGGCTTACATCCTTGAGGAGACAAAGGGCAACCTTCCTACATGGCTTGCACCTGTCCAGGTAAGAGTAATGCCTGTTAAGACAGACAACGAAGAGCTTATGGAATATGCACATGAGATCTGCAGCGCTCTTGAAGAAAAGAATGTAAGAGTTGAACTTGATGACAGAGGCGAGAAGCTCGGATACCGTATGCGTGAGGGTCAGATTCAAAAGGTTCCGTATCTTCTTGTTATCGGCTTTAACGAGAAGGAGAACAGAACTGTATCATACAGACTTCACGGAGAGGCAGACACAACAGTACTCGGACTCGATGAGTTTGTAGAGAAGATAGACAGCGAGATTAAGAACAAGGTTCACTAATCGGTTCACTGATTCATTAATAAGATAAATCAAAAAGCACCACCATCTTAGGCACTTGCTTTGTGCCGGGATGGTGGTGCTTTTTGATTATATTTTATATCTTATAAAAATTCCGATTATTTTGAAGCCTCTTTTGAAGCTGCCGCGGCCTCCATATTCTTAGGAAGCACAAGGTTGAGAATTATAGCCACAATGAATACAACCGCAACACAGTTCTCTGCAAATACCGTCCTGATGATATGAGGGAATATGTCAAATATCTCAGGTACCTGTGTGAAGCCGATTCCGACACTCAGTGACAGGGCAGCAATGGTAATATTACGCTGTGTATAGCCGCATTTGCTGATCATCTGCAGACCACTGATTACAATGTTGCCGAACATCATTATCGTACAACCGCCAAGCACCGCGTCAGGAAGTGTGGCAAGCAGTGAACCGAGAATCGGGAATACACCGGCAAGAATCATAATTACGGCACCTGTTGCAATCGCAAAACGGTTAACTACCTTAGTCATGGCTACAAGACCTACATTCTGGCTGAATGATGTGATAGGCAGGCAGCCAAATACTGACGAGAGAGCACTTATGAATCCGTCACAGGCAATTGAACCTGATGTCTCCTTAAGTGTAGCATCGCGTCCGAGACCTGTGGCTGCAAGAGCGGATGTATCGCCGATTGTCTCTGTTGCAGATACAAGGAATATCAGTGTTACCGACACAATGGCGTTCAGATTGAATTCAGGCTTGAAAGGCATAATTGACGGTAATGCAATAATTGCGCTTCCATGCAGTGCAGAGAAATCAACAACACCGAGGAATATGGCGATAATATAACCGACAACAAGGCCGAAGAGGACTGAAAGCTGCTTAAGGTATGATTTTGCAAATATATTAAAGAGTATACAGCAGATAAGAGTTATACTTCCGAGAATCCAGTTGGTTGCGGAACCGAAAGCCTCACTTCCGCTGCCGCCTCCGAATGAAGAAGCACCAACAGACAGCAGTGAGAATCCGATTGCCGTAACAACACTTGCAGCCACGATAGGAGTGATGAGCTTAATCCAGTACCGGGCAAACAGACCTAGACAGCCTTCTATCAGACCGCCGATAAGCACGGCACCTACAATTGCATTATAACCGTAGACCGGCCCGATATAACAGAATATTGAAACAAATGTAAAGCTGATACCCATTACTATAGGAAGACCTGAGCCTAACCGGAATATAGGAAACAGCTGGATAAGAGTACCTATTCCGGCAATAAGCATTGCACTCTGGATAAGCATTGCCGACTGTTCGGTTGTCAGACCGCTGGCACCTGCTACTATAAATATAGGAGCAATATTGGCTACAAACATGGCAAGAATGTGCTGCAGTCCAAAAGGAACCGCCTGTTGTATGGATACCCTGCCGTCAAGCCTGTAGAGATTATCTATCGAAGTATTTGAAGTATTTGAATTATTAGATTTGTTTTTGATTTTATCATCCATTGAATTATTCTCCGTGTGTATTAATATAATAGTGATTACTGTTCTCTGAAGCTGATTGTTCCGTCTTCTGCATTCATGCTGTCAACAATTGCAAGAGACTCAAGGTGGTATCCGAGATTGCGGATGATTCTGCCGCCTGGCTGGAAGCCTTTTTCAATTGCAATACCAATGCCTTCAACGGTTGCTCCGGATTCATTCACAATAGAGATAAGACCCTGAAGGGCGCATCCGTTGGCAAGAAAATCATCAATGATAAGCACACGGTCTTCCGGGTTTAAGAACTTCTTGGAGACAATAACATTGTTCTTACACTTGTGGGTGAATGATTCAACCTCGGCAACATATACTTCTCCTTCTATATTAATGCTCTTTGATTTCTTGGCAAATACAACAGGTACGTCAAAATGCCTGGCAGCAATGCAGGCAATGCCTATACCTGAAGCTTCGATAGTAAGAATCTTGTTAATGCCGGCATCAGCAAAACGACGCTTGAATTCAGCGCCTATCTCATCGAAAAGCCTGATGTCCATCTGGTGGTTAAGGAAGCTGTCAACCTTAAGCACATTACCTTCTTTTACAATTCCGTCCCTTGCAATTCTTTCTTCTAAAAAGTTCATATCGTGTACGCTCCTGTTAATGATAAAACTGTATAAAATATAACTTACCACATACGGGGAGCGTTCGCAATAAAAAATAATTTGTAAGTTTTTCTTGCAATCCGATTATAGTGTGATAGAATATTAAAGTTACAAAAAATATTTTTATTTGACATTTAATTTAATAGGAAGCCCTCAGCCGGGCAGGAAAGGATTAAAGATGAGAACTAAGCGCGAGGACGTAAGAAACATTGCAATTATAGCCCACGTTGACCATGGTAAGACAACGCTTGTAGACCAGCTCCTTAAGCAGAGCGGTACATTCCGTGCTAATCAGGAAGTGGCAGAGCGTGTTATGGACTCTAATGATATTGAGCGTGAGAGAGGTATCACAATCTTATCTAAGAACACTGCCATTAATTATAACGGAACAAAGATTAACATTATCGATACTCCGGGACATGCTGATTTTGGTGGTGAGGTAGAGCGTGTACTCAAGATGGTTAATGGTGTTGTCCTTGTAGTAGATGCATATGAAGGCGTAATGCCTCAGACAAAGTTCGTTCTTCAGAAAGCACTTGAGCTTGATCTTTCAGTTATTGTATGTATTAATAAGATAGACAGACCTGAGGCGAGACCTCAGGAAGTAATAGATGAGATTCTTGAGCTATTTATCGATCTTGATGCTAATGACGATCAGCTTGACTGTCCGTTTGTATTTGCATCAGCAAAGTCCGGATTTGCGGTACTTGATCTTGATGATGAGCGTAAGGATATGACACCTTTGTTTGAGACAATTATCAACAGTATTCCGGCACCTGAAGGTGACCCTGATGCACCTACACAGGTACTTATAAGCACGATTGATTATAACGACTATGTAGGACGTATCGGTGTTGGTAAGGTTGATAACGGTTCAATCAAGGTTAATCAGGAAGTAATGCTTGTTAACCACCATGACCCTGATTTCCGCAAGAGAGTTAAGATTAACAAGCTCTATGAGTTTGAGGGACTTAACAAGATAGAGGTTAACGAGGCTAAGATAGGTTCTATCGTAGCTATTTCAGGTATTCCTGATATACGAATCGGTGATACAATCTGCTCAGTAGATAACCCTGAGGCAATACCTTTCCAGAAGATTTCAGAGCCTACACTGTCTATGGATTTCATGGTTAATGACAGTCCGCTCGCAGGTCAGGAAGGTAAGTTTGTAACATCAAGACATATCAGAGACAGACTTTTCCGCGAGCTCAATACAGATGTCAGCCTTCGTGTTGAGGAGAATGAAGGAATGGATTCATTCAAGGTATCAGGACGTGGTGAGCTTCACCTCTCGGTACTTATCGAGAACATGCGACGTGAAGGCTTTGAATTTGCGGTAAGTAAGGCAGAGGTTCTCTATCATTATGATGAGAGAGGAAGAAAGCTTGAACCAATCGAGCTTGCGTATGTTGATGTCCCTGAAGAATTTTCAGGAAACGTAATCCAGAAGCTCAGCCAGCGTAAGGGTGAACTTCTTGGCATGACACCTATCAATGGCGGTTATACGAGACTTCAGTTCTCAATACCTTCAAGAGGACTTATAGGTTATCGTGGAGAGTTCATGACAGATACAAAGGGTAATGGTATTCTTAATACTTCATTTGAGGGCTATGAAGAATACAAGGGTGATATCCAGTACAGAAAGCAGGGTTCACTTATAGCTTATGAGTCAGGCGAAGCAATAACATATGGTCTGTTCAATGCACAGGAGCGTGGACAGCTCTTCATCGGACCTGGCGAGAAAGTATATGCCGGAATGATAGTTGGTGAGAATCCGCGTGCCGAGGATATTGAGGTTAACGTATGTAAGACAAAGCATCTTACCAACACAAGATCTTCAAGTTCGGATGAGGCACTCAGACTTGTACCGCCTAAGATATTAAGCCTTGAGCAGGCACTTGACTACATTGATACGGATGAGCTTCTTGAAGTAACTCCTAAGTCACTTAGAATCCGCAAGAAGATACTTGATTCGACACAGCGTTACAGAGCTAACCGCAAGTAATTATTGTATAAACTTTAATAAGATATAACATGATAATCTCCTCACAACTGCGTGAATACTGGTGTGAGGAGATTTTTGCTTTATTAAAATTTAAAATTCTTAACCGAAAATTTACTTGTGATTATTTTGTGAAATGTTACAATATGTAGAGTGTTTGATGTATTATATCAAATATGGTCGATAAGATTTTATAGACAAAACTACTATATCTGGAATATGCTTATTAAGCGCGCAATATAGTAGAATGAGAAGAACGAAGGGAGAAATCAAAATGGTAGACAAGGTAATAGAAAATAACAAGGTATGTATTGTTGGCAGAATCGTATCTGAGTTTCAGTACAGTCATGAGGTATTTGGGGAAGGATTTTATATCGTCAATGTGTCAGTTAACAGACTGAGCAATATGGCAGACGTTATTCCTCTCATGATCTCGGAGAGACTTATTGATGTGACACAGGATTACAGAGATAAGATGATTGAAGTAATCGGCCAGTTCAGATCATATAATAAGCATGAGGGTACAAAGAACAGACTTATGCTTTCAATATTTGTCAGAGAGCTTCAGTTTGTTGATGAAGAGCCGGAAGAGCAGAATAAGTCGAATCAGATATATCTTGACGGATTCATCTGCAAGCCTCCTATTTATAGAAAGACGCCTCTCGGAAGAGAGATAGCAGATGTCCTTATAGCTGTCAACAGACCTTACGGTAAGTCGGATTACATTCCATGTATCGCATGGGGACGTAATGCACGATATGCAGCTTCTCTTGAGGTTGGAGCACATCTCCTTGTATGGGGAAGAGTCCAGAGCCGTGAATATGCCAAGAAGATCAGTGAGACTGAGGTAGAGAAGAGAGTGGCATATGAGGTATCAATCAGCAAGATAGAACTTGCGGATAAGAGTGAGCCTGATACGGTTACTGCTGCAGAAAGCCATGAAGATATAGACGAACAGTAATCGGCAGACATAAATATCACTTAATTGGATGCTGCCATGCATGAATACATCGCCCGGGAACTGTGCCCGAAGACGAAGTGACACATGCATGGCAGCATTTTTATATTGAATAAGAGAGAAGCACATATACATTATCTGTTTACCGGGAGCAGCCTTCTACACTCTTTTTCATTGCATACATGCGTTCATCAGCCTGTTTGAATAATTCGTGACGTGTTACAGAATTATCGTTACATATCGCATATCCATATGAAACATCAAGCGGAATGTCTCTATTGGAGTTGCATGAGTTTATGACAGCCGGTAATTTGTAATTGAGAAGAGCATCAATATCCCTGGCTTTGAATCCGTACAGAATGACAATCAGCTCATCGCCTCCAAAACGGTAGCATTTGCCAATGCGTCCGAATACTGCACGGATACATTCAGCCGCTGCAGCTATCAGCTCATCGCCTTCTTTGTGTCCGTAAGTGTCATTGGTGTGCTTAAGTCCGTTAAGGTCGAACATGATATATGCTGTAGGAGATGTAATCGGCTTAATGTGTTCGGTCGTGAATGAAGCTTTATTCATGAGACCGGTAAGCGAATCAATGTAAGCCAGCTGCTTGTAGGCGCTTACGTTGGCATTGTCGGTTATATAGTTGTACATCCGCTGCAAAGATGCTGTAATCATGCATGTGATGAATATGGCAAGTCCTATGGCGTATACATAAGAATAATGCGATGAGCTGCTTATATAGAATGATATAAGCGCCATAAGTGAAAACAGACACATAAATATAAATCCTGCAAGGATGCTTTTTAGTTCATATGTGTTATAACTTCCTGCACTACGTATGCATCTGTACAGAACATATATGATAGCGGACATAATCATTATATGGCATGCTGAGAGTACATACGGAATCATAACAGGTGCCAGGATATAACTTATAAGATATAATGCAGTGTTGGTAAGTATTATTCCGCATAATATATAATAAGGACGCTGGCTGCCGGAAGACATCTCACTTATATACATTATCAGTACGGCAGGCATAAGCATAAATACTGTATATGAAGCAAGTGATATAAGTGCGGTCCTGTTAGTTACAAGAAGAAGCAGCTTCGAGTCGAGCAGAAGCCATGTGCCTGCAAGTAATATAAATATGCCAAGGTATGTGAATGTCAGATAACTGTTCTGTGATACACGGCGGCGCATGCTTAATGCTCCTATAAGACACAGAAGACCTGTTATTAATGCAAATATGAAGAATATAAATGCATAAATGTTGTTCATGAAAATGTATTCGTTAAAATCACCTTTGTCTGCAAGGATAATTTCTGAAATTACCTCATCATTATAATGTGTCTTTTTAGAAACGGCATGTATATACAAAGTGTGTTCACCTGTTCCTGCCGGAATACTGAACCAGCATACAGACATATCATTATTCGGGTTCTTATCATTGCCGGAGTATATGATATCGTCATCTGCATATACGGTTACAGATGTCCAAAAGCCTTTTATGTAGACAAAACGCTTGCTTTCATTATCTGATATAGTATATGAGCAGTTATATGAATCCGGTGGATAATCGCCTGCCGCAGCCGGTTCGACAGAATCTGTTATATCTGACACATTACTGCTTATAAGCCTGTCAGAATGAGGCTTTATATTATTGCACTTTAATATGGCTGGAAATAACAGAACAATTAATAACAGAAATATAATTGTAAGAATTTTATTTTTCATTAAGCTCCTTATTCATGATAATACATTTACAAAACATAGTACTATAATACTATATAATTGGTACTTTGGCAATGTGAAAATTACAAAAAAATTATAGATTTGCAGATTTATTGACATATAAGAAGCATAATGCTATAGTAAGCATATAAAAAGTAGAGGTGCGTAATTCAAGAGTAGAATGGCGGATGTAACAGATACAGAAGAAACCATTTCAAAGGGGATGACGCCGAAGTGATGAAGGTGCTGGCTTTCATTGCTGGGGGCATGGTTAACAGCCATGTCACTGTCATCTTTAGGATAGCTTTTTGACAGCAGATTCTTAAGATGGAGGGCTACTTAAAGGATGGACTTCTCACGTCCTCTTTTTGCAGCCCCGTAAGGGCTTTTTTTAATGATGCAGATCTAATAATGAAAGGAAAAAGAAGTATGGCAATATTTGAGGGCGCAGGCGTTGCAATGATTACGCCTATGAAGGCTAACGGAGAGATTAATTATGATAAGATGGCAGAGTTTATTGATTATCAGGTAGATAACGGAACAGATGCCATTATTGTGTGCGGAACAACAGGTGAAGCATCAACATTAAGCGAGAAGGAACATCTTGATGCAATTGAATTTACTGTATCACATGTTAATAAGAGAATTCCTGTAATTGCAGGAACAGGCTCTAACTGCACTGAGTCTGCAGTATTCCTCTCACAGGAAGCACAGAGTGTAGGCGTTGACGGTCTTCTTGTTGTAACACCGTATTATAACAAGGCTACACAGAAGGGACTTATTGCACATTATACAACAATTGCAAAGTCAGTAGACCTTCCTATAATCATGTATAATGTACCAAGCAGAACAGGCTGTAACATACTTCCGGAGACAGCAGTTACTCTTGCTAAGACAGTAGATAACATTGTAGGTATTAAGGAAGCAACAGGTAATATTTCACAGGCAGCAAAGCTTATGTCACTTGCAGACGGATGTATTGATATGTACTCAGGTAATGATGACCAGATAGTACCTATCCTTTCACTTGGCGGCAAGGGTGTTATATCAGTGCTTTCCAATGTTGCTCCTAAGAAGACACATGATATTGTCGCAGAGTATCTTGCAGGCAATGTTGAGGCCAGCAGAAAGCTTCAGCTTGAGGCTATTGAGCTTATAGATGCACTTTTCTGTGAGGTTAATCCAATCCCTGTAAAGCATGCGCTTAATCTTATGGGAATGGAAGTAGGACCACTCAGAATGCCTCTTTCACCAATGGAAGACAAGAATCTTGAGACTCTTAAGAACGCTCTTAAGAATTACGGACTTCTGAAGTAATAATACTTTTATAAGAACCGATAATAGTATAACTATTCGATAAGCGGTATATGCCGCAGAAACGAGGATTATAATGACAAGAATAATAATGCACGGCTGTAATGGCAAGATGGGACAGATGATTACCAATCTGCTGGAAGGTGATGAGAATGCACAGATAGTTGCGGGAGTTGATCCATTTGATGACGGGCACAACAAATATCCTGTATTTCCGTCAATAGACAGCTGCGTAGTCAAGGCAGATGTAATAATCGATTTTACTTCAGCCAAGGCAGTAGATAAGCTCCTTGAGTTCTCTGCTAAGAATCAGGTTCCGGTTGTAGTATGTACAACAGGATTAAGCGATGAGCAGATAGAGAGAATCAATGAGACATCAAAGCAGGTAGCAGTTCTTAAGTCTGCCAATATGTCACTTGGTATCAATACTCTGTTCAAGCTCCTTGCACAGGCGGCGAAGGTGTTCAATCCTGCCGGATTTGACGTCGAGATAGTAGAGAAGCATCATAACCAGAAGCTTGACGCACCGAGCGGAACAGCACTTGCTCTTGCAGATTCAATTAAGGATGTACTTCCTGATGGATATTATTATAAGTATGACAGAAGTCAGGAGCGCAGGAAGCGTGATCCTAAGGAGATAGGAATCAGTGCGGTAAGAGGCGGAACAATCGTTGGTGAGCACGAAGTGATATTTGCCGGAGAGGATGAGGTCATAGAATTCAAGCATACTGCCTACTCTAAGGCTGTATTTGCAAAGGGTGCTATTGAAGCTGCCAAGTTCCTGGCAGGTAAGCCGGCAGGCATGTATGACATGAGTGATGTAATAGGCTGATATTAAAATAAAAACGGGATGTGAAAAGTGGTTTATTTTTCACATCCCATTTTTAATTCTGACCATGATTTATGTTATATCATTGCTTTGCATTACGATTGATGTAGCGCGGTTCATACTTGGAGTATACAATCTTCTGGCTGCTGTAAAGGCTGTAGTATCCGGAAAGAAGATAGCTTATTGCGATTGCAAGTATGCAATAGTGTACCGCCCCTGTTCCAAACATCTCAACAGCCATGAGAAGAGATGTAATAGGGCAGTTCGTAACGCCGCAGAAGACGGCGACCATGCCGCATGCTGCACAAAGTGCCGGAGGAAGGCCGAATATTGATGATAAAAAGCTGCCGAGAGTTGCTCCTATAAAGAGTGATGGAACAATCTCACCGCCTTTGAAACCTCCGGACAGCGTCAATGCGGTTAATATAATTTTGAGAAGGAATACATACCATGCCTCACTGCCTGTGAAGCTTCGTGCGATGACGTCGCCGCCGGCACCCATGTAATCGGTTGTGCCGAGAAGTGTGTTAAGAAGCACAACGATACAGCCGCTTACAAGTATGCGGATATATTGATTTTTAAACAGTTTTGCAAAAATCTCTTCATTCTTATGAAGAGTAACGCAGAACAGTATGCTTGCTGCGGCAAACAGTGCAGCGAGAATAATTGTTTTGATTCCGCCTGACAGTGTCATTGCCGGAATACTGCCTATTGTAAATGCAGTTGGTGTTATATTGAAAAATCCCGCAACGCCTGCAGCAATTAAAGAGGCAAGTACGCACGGAACCAAAGCAGCATAGTGCATAAGTCCGACACTTACAACTTCCATTGAGAATACGGCAGGCGCCATCGGAGTGCCGAACAGTGCGGAGAAGCATGCGCTCATTCCGCACATAATGAGAATCTTGGTGTCACGCTCGTCAAACTTAAGCTTTTTGCCAATGTAATTGCCGAATGAACCGCCAATCTGGAGTGCAGCTCCTTCACGGCCGGCAGAACCGCCAAAAAGGTGAGTTATGAAAGTCGATACTATTATAAGGAATGACACCTTAAGAGGGACTTCTTCGTTGCTTTGTATAGCTTTAATAACAAGGTTGGTACCTGAATTCTTAAGAGAATGCAGGAGCTGATACAGGCCGATTATCAAAAGACCGCTTAACGGCAGCAGAAAATGTATATAAGCATGCTCTGTGCGGAATGTTGTAGCAGCTGATATTGCCCAATAGAACAATGAGCCTATAAGTCCGATTAAAAGACCGATAATTACTGAACACACAAGCCATTTTAAAAGAATTTTGGCAGAATGTTCAAAACTTGCTAAAAGTATTTTAAACTGTTTTTTTATCTTTGTGATATCCATTATAATCTCCATTCCTGTGCATACTCATATCAGAATGTGCGCATGCTCATATTACTGTTATGATATTCGGATGAGTATGATACGTCTTCCAGGAACCAGTCGGGAGGAATGAAAGCTCTGGCCTCTTCCTCTGAAGCGAATTCAACTTCGGCAAGAACCGTTCCGGCGAACTTCCCCTCAAATATATCAAGCTCTATCGTAAGAAAAGGTGCGTGGTCAGGATTGTTCCTGCATATCTCATCAGGCATATAGTAGTCATATTCTATAGGTATCTCGTATCTTCTTTTGGTGATTATGTTGCCATCAGCCTTGCCAAGAAGATGTTCATAGCTTTCCTGCGTGAGCGGAAGGTTATATTCTTCACGGGCAACAAAGCCGTTGGATTTGTATGTGAGATAATAATCATCGTTGTCACGGCGTACACGGACAACAGGATTCGTACAAAGATATGCCTGTTCAATAAATCTGCACTTATACTGTGCTATGTCGCCGGGTATCTGTGATACGAGAAATTTGCGCTCTATTTCCATGTTTACTCCAATCTGCTGATAACTGTAATTCTATAAATAGATGCCGGGGCAAAAGCTCTGGATTCTGACCCTGGTATCATAAATAATATCTATAAAAAAAGGAAAAGCCAAAAGCAGCTGCTCTTGGCTTCCGGTTAAGTAATAATTAATTACTTTTTCTTCTTTGTGCTGTTAACAGTATCCTTTAAAGCCTTACCAGCCTTAAACTTAGGAGCCTTAGATGCAGGAATCTTGATAGCCTTACCTGTCTGTGGGTTCTTACCTGTTCTGGCAGCTCTCTCAGATACTTCAAATGTACCAAAGCCAACTAACTGGATCTTCTCACCTTTCTTTAATTCTTCTGCAACTACATCTGTGAATGCTTTTAAAGCTGCCTCTGCATCTTTTTTAGATAATTCTGTTTTGTCAGCCATTGCTGCAACTAATTCTGTCTTGTTCATTTTAATATGTCCTCCTCTAAATTCTATCTTCGAGATTTTTTCCCAAATTACCTACAAATATATTTATACTTGTTTTTGTGCAGGTTGTCAAGAAAATTTACCCATTTTATAGGGAATTAGAGCATTTTTTCTATCATTGCAAGGACTTCTTTTCCAAGACTTTCTGATTTCGCATCTGCCTCCTCTAAAGAGGTTCCTTTGATTCCGTAGTAGAACTTTACTTTTGGCTCTGTTCCGGAAGGACGAACGCATACCCATGCATCATCTTCTAACTCATAATAGAGTACATTGGATGCCGGCAGACCGGTCGAAGTCACCTTACCGTCTGCTAAATCCGTAATGGTATCTTTTTTATAATCTCTGACTTTTAATACCTTGTAACCACCGATTTCCTTTGGTGCATCTGCACGAAGTGTCTCTAAAATGGTCTGGATCTTTTCTACCGGATCATGGTC
>ERZ779851.2657-NODE-2657-length-13139-cov-10.089957_pt1 | contig 13139 bp, 12 predicted proteins | sample MGYA00511094_ERZ779851 | MGnify/ENA primary metagenome ERZ779851 (study PRJEB29588, sample SAMEA2155512) | human gut metagenome | biome: human gut; feature: human-associated habitat; material: faeces | place: Denmark | collected 2008/2010 ...
CCTACATTGTAGAACATTTAGAAGGCACGGTGGAAGAGATCAGCAACCGGGTAGCCCAGGGACTTTCTGAAATTGGCATCGTTTATATTGCACAGAAACAGCTCCACCAGTTCCAGCATATCCTGTCCCACAAAAAGCTGAAATTCGTTCCTCTTGACAGCAAAGAAGCCTGTGTTTACGTTGGTCCAAAGCATCCCCGCTATCATGATGAAAGTATTGACTTTCAGGACCTTTCTTCTCTTTCCTTTGTACGGGGTGTAAGGGATTTTTTCTCTGTAGAGCACCATTTGAACCATGTGAGCCTTGGGGCGATCAGCACAGAGCAGCTCCACTATGCAGTCTATACCAACAGTGATCATCTGACTGTCAATCTGTTACTGAACACAGATATATGCAGCCTCGGCATTAATTTTCTCTATGACCAGTACCGCCAATATGATGTTCGCCAGCTTAGGATCAATAATTGTGAGCCTTTTCTCCTCATCGGCTACATCTGCCCGGATCATGCAAAATTAAGTAAAGCTGCTGAATGGTTTATCTGTCATTTTAAGGAAATTTTATAAGTTTTTTCGCCCGGTTATAACATTTTGGAATAACTAAGCCCCTCCAATTTCATTAGTAGTAAGTTTTGCCTAACCCATGTTATACTTTCTACCGTTCGCCTCAGGCGAATGAATAAACAACATTATGTTCTTTTTACAACAGGAGGAAACTTATCATGAAAAAAAGATGGGGCACACTGCTTCTTGCAGGTCTCTTAGGCACCGCCGTATTAAGCGGCTGCGGTTCATCCGCCTCTGACTCTGCATCTACTGCTGCCGCAGATTCCGCTGCTGCAGAAACCACCACTTCTTCTGAAAATACGAAAGAAGATCTGATCTTTGTAAACTACCGCGATATCCGCGATTTAAACCCACATTTATATGCCGGCGAAATGTACGCCCAGGAAATGTTATATGAGGGCCTGGTCAATATTACCTCTGACGGTTTTGAAGGCTGTCTGGCAGAAAGCTGGGACATCAGCGAGGATGGCTGTACCTACACCTTCCACATTCGTCCCAATGTTCTGTTCTCGGATGGCGAAAAGTGCGATGCCAATGCCATTCTTGCCAACTTCAACGCCATTCTGGAAAACCGCGAACGCCACACTTGGCTGGAAATGATGAATCTGCTGGTGGGCGTGTCGGCTCCCGATGAAAACACTTTCGTCATTGAGATGAGTGAGCCTTACTACCCCATGCTGACGGAGCTGGGCTGCATCCGTCCCTTTGCCATGATCTCCCCCAACTGCATGATCAACGGCAGCACGAAGGATGGCGTCAATGGCCACATTGGCACCGGCCCCTATGTGCTGACGGATTTCGTGACCGATGAATATGCGGTGTTTGAGCGGAACGAGAATTACTGGGGCGAAGCTCCGGCCATCCGCAAGATCACGGTCAAGGTCATTCCCGACAACCAGACCCGTATCATGGCTCTGGAATCCGGCGAGATTGACCTGATTTTTGGCAAGAACATGATCGATGCCGATGCTATCAGCCAGTATCTGGACAGCGACAGGTTCACGGTCGGTCTGTCTGACCCCACCTCTACCCGGCACATCGTTATGAACACCACCCATGAGATCCTGGGCGACCCGGCGGTTCGTAAGGCATTGCAGCACGCTACCGACCGTCAGACCATCTCTGATGGTATGACCTGACCTCCATTACCTATCTTTGTGATGATGTGTTGTTTTTGTATCAGGGCCGGGTAACAGAGAACCTGCCGGTAGAGCGCATCGGTGAAACGAAGGATGAGTATGCCCGTAAACTGCTGGAATCCATTGTCGTCTTTGATACGGAGGAATCGGCATGACACTGTGCGGCTTTGAGATCGCCCCCGGTGAAAAACGACAGGTGAAACTGCCTGTTCCTGGCGGTGTACCGCTGGAAGCATGGCTGCTGTGCGGGGCGCACCCCGGAAAGACGCTGGTGGTCACAGCTGGGGTGCATGGCTGTGAGTATGTCGGCATTCTGGCTCTGCAAAAATTAGTAGAAATGCTGGACTGTGCTACTCTTTTTGGACAGGTCATTTTGCTGCCGCTGGTCAATCCCAAAGGTTTTTTTGCAGGGGTAAAACAGCTGAATCCGGCAGATGGCAGGAATCTGAACCGGGAATTTCCCGGCAAGGAGAACGGAACGGAAACACAGCGGATGGCATGGACGATCGAAAAACTCCTTTACCCGGAAGCGGATTTTCTTCTGGACCTTCACGGCGGAGACTGGAATGAAGAACTGGCCCCGTTGGTATTCTTTCCCTGTGGAGCAGGGCAAAAAGTGGAGCAGGAGACCCGCAGGGCGGCACAGGCTCTTTCTGTTTCCATGCGGGTCTGTTCAACGGCCCGAAATGGATTGTACAGCTGGGCAGCACAAAAAGAAATCCCTGCTCTGCTGTTGGAGCGAGGCGGAAATGGCCGCTGGACTCCCGAAGAGGCGGAAGCAGATTGCGAGGATGTACTCCGTCTGATGAACCATCTTGGAATCATAAAAGAAGATTTCAATGTGATCCGTCAGACAGAAATCTCAAATGTCGTCTACGAAGAAGCACCGGCAGATGGATACTGGTTTCCGCAAGTCTGTGCTGGGCAGGAAGTATTAAAGGATGCACTGCTGGGCAGGTGGAAAAGCTCCGATGGGACGCAGAACTGCGAGGTCCGTGCAAGATTTGCAGGGCGGATTTTGTATGAGACCACTGCATTGGGCGTTCGCAGAAATGACCCGCTCGTTGCATACGGAACAGCATGAGTTTCCATAAAAACAAAAACAGGGTGCGCCCCTGAATAGGACGCACCCTGCCATCGCAATTCACGATTTGATTTGTTGACAACAACTGTGAATTGCATAAAGACGCAAGTTGCTATAAAACGGCAAGGTCTCCCGCAATCAAGAAACCTTGCCGTTTTGTACTGTATTTTGCTAAATCAGGCAGTTGCCCGCGACTTTACAACGCTACGCTGACCGGCAGAACATACACGCCATCGGCGGTGTAGTAGGTGATCTGGGTGATGGTTTTACCGATCATCGAAGCATAGTAGGCATCGTCTGCGTCAAAGCCCAGTTCGGTGCCGAGCCAGATGTTCGTCACGTGATGCAGGCCGTACTCCGCACCGTCCGCAGTCGTCATCACAACGCCGTAGACCTTATCAAATGAAATTTTTGAGATAGCCATAACTAACATTATACGCTAAAAGAAAAGCCGGTGTGGACTTAAGTCAGCTGGTTAGAAATGGCTAACGAACGGCTTTAAGATATCATGATTGGGTAAAATTGTCAAGATGATTTATCGCAAAAGCAGAAAGCTTTCCAATGGAATGGGCGGGAAGCCGAAAGGAAACGGCCTATCAAATCTACCGGGACCTGATTTTGGAGAACATCGAGTATGACACCCTCACCCAGAATCCCCGGATAGACCGGGAACAGCTGGACGAGATCGTGGACATCCTGCTGGAAACGGTCTGCACTTCCCGCAAGTCCATCCGGGTGGCAGGGGACGATTATCCGGCAGAACTGGTCAAGGCCAAGTTCCTGAAGCTGGACAGCCATCACATCGAGTTCGTCATGGACTGCCTGCGGGATAACACCACCAAAGTCCGCAACATCAAGCAATACCTGCGGGCCATGCTTTTTAACGCGCCCAGCACCATCAACAGCTATTCATGGCGGTGAATATGCTTACCAGCGCGCTGGCACTGGCGCAGTACGATGCCCGCACCAGCGGCGATGTGCCCAACGGCCAGTTGGAAGTGTTCCTTGACGAGCATTTCGACAATGGCCGCATGGAGCATATTTACCCCAACGCCAAAAAAGTGACCAAGGCAGAATAAATCCCATATTTCCCCTTGCGCTTTTGCTGGAAAACAGGTATAATATTCTCTGGATAAAAGGGAGTAAGGGGCGTACTTTAGTTGAAAAACGGGTGCGCTGTGCTGCAGCGACACCCCCGGCAGAAATGCCCGATGCAGTACCGGATGCTTGAGACTTTTATCACATTTTCCCGTTTTGGGCTGGATGTGATAAAGGTCTTTTTTTGTGCCTCTGCCGCTATTATTAAAAAGGAGAGATATTATGCTGATCCCTGTTCTGTTATTTATCGTGGGTCTGCTGTGCCTGATCAAGGGCGGCGACTGGTTTGTGGACGGTGCCACCGGCATCGCCCGCCGCTTCCATGTGCCGGAGCTGCTCATCGGTGCCACGGTGGTGTCCATCGGTACCACCCTGCCGGAGGTCATGGTGTCCACCACCTCTGCCCTCACCGGTCACGGCGAGATCGCCTACGGCAACGCCATCGGCTCGGTCATCTGCAACGCTGCACTGATCGCCGCCATCACCATTGCGGTGCGCCCGGGCAAGGTTGACCCCAAGAGCCTGCGCACCCCGGTGGCCTTCTTCTTTGTGGCTGCCGCTTTCTATGCCGGTGTGGCCTACACCACCGGCTCCTTCACTCGCCCGGTGGGCCTGATCCTGCTGGCCATGTTCGTGGCTTACATCGTGTGCAACGTGCTGGCTATGAAAAATACCCCCGCCCCGGAAGAGGAAGAGCAGGCTGAGGAAGGCTCCTTTGCCAAGGAGTTGGGGCTGCTGGCCATCGGCGCAGTGCTCATTGCTGTGGGCGCTGACCTGCTGGTGGACAACGGCACCCTCATCGCACAGGCGCTGGGCGTGCCGGAGTCGGTCATTGCGCTGACCTTTGTGGCACTGGGCACCTCTCTGCCGGAGCTGGTCACCGCCATCACCTCGCTGGCCAAGGGTCACGGCGCGCTGTCGCTGGGCAACGTCATCGGTGCAAACGTGTTCAATCTAGTGCTGGTCAGCGGCGTGTCTGTCACGCTGGCACCCTTCAGCATCCCGCAGAACTCCACCATCGCAGGCATGAACGCCTCGCTGGTGATGGATATCCCGGTCATGTTTGCCGTGATGCTGCTGCTCACCCTGCCCGCTCTGATCAAGGGCAAGCTGAGCCGCCCGCAGGGCATTGCACTGCTGTGCATCTATGCCGCCTTCTGCGCCGTGCAGTTCAGCATCTGATCTGTTGTAAACGTAAAATATTTAAGGCTGCTGCACAGGGTTTTGTGCAGCAGCCTTTTTATGTGGGATGATTTTGAATGCGCTCCGCGACATCTTCCCCCGGTGGGTGAAAGCTTAAGCGGTGGCGGTACAGTTCCCGGCTGACCCGTAAAGTTTTCGGGCGTGTCCGCTCTCCCCTTGGGAGAGCGGACACGGGAGCGCCTGAGAGGGCGAGGCAAAACCCCGACGGCTTTGCCTGAGAGGGTAAAAAAGTGGGTCAGAAGCGCCCACAGGCGTTTCTGACCCACAAATAGAACGATATTTTTGTTTTACAGCTGGCAGGCGGTATCGTAGCCGGTGCGGATGGCGTTGGAGATATCCGCAGCCTTGCCGGCGGCATCGCCAATGGAATACACCGGGATGCTGGCAGCTTCCAGCGCAGCAGCGTCAAATTCGTTGGAGCGTGCGCCCATAGCCAGCACGATGTAATCGCAGGGGATGGTCACCTCTGCGCCGTCCTTGTTCTCGCAGACGACGGCGTCCATGCGGAACTCCTTGACCTTGTGGCTGGGGTACTGCTCCACGCCGTAGGTCTTATAGTTTTCCAGCAGGGTGGGCAGAATGGTGGTGCTCTCGCCTGCGGCGATCTTGTCCATCATCTCGATAACGGACACCTTGCAGCCGCGGGCAGCCAGATACTCTGCGGTCTCGCAGCCCACCATGCCGCCGCCGATGACGGCAACCGTGCCGTACACCTGCTGCTCACCGGCCAGAACCTTCCATGCATCGGCCACGTTCACGCTGTCGATGCCGGGGATGCGGGGTGCGGCGCTGTGTGCGCCCACAGCGTTGATGACGGCCTCGAAACCGGCATCCTTCAGCTGCTCTGCGGTGCGGGTCTGACCCATGCACAGGTGCACACCGGCGTTGCAGACCGCGTGGATCAGGTCCTGTGCGGCGCGGCGCATCTCCTCCTTGCGGGGAGGTACGCAGGCAATGTTCAGCTGGCCGCCCAGAGTGGTGGTCTTTTCAAACAGGGTCACGTCATGGCCGCGCAGCGCTGCCACACGGGCGGCTTCCAGACCGGCAGGGCCGCCGCCGAGGACGGCGATCTTCTTTTTCTGCGCTGCGGGCTGGATGCTGCGGGTGTTCTCGTAGCCGTTCTCCGCGTTCAGCACGCAGGAGAGGAACTGACGGTTCTGGATGGCATCGGTGCAGCCCTTGTTGCAGCTGATGCAGCGGCGGATATCGCAGGCCTTCCCGGCAGCGATCTTGGTGCCCCAGTCGGGGTCTGCCAGCAGCGGGCGACCCATGGCAACCATGTCGGCCATGCCGCTCTCGATGACACGCGCAGCCATTTCGGCATCCACGATACGACCCACGGCGCTGACCGGCACATTGACGGCCTTTTTGATGTCCCCGGCGATTTTGACGAAGAAGCCGTAGGGCTGTACGCCCATGGGAGGAATGGTGTCGGCCATGTTGCCGGTGTGGTTGGCCTGTGCAACGTGGAACATATCCACGCCGTCCTCTACCAGCCACTGGGCAAACTGCACGGCGTCGGCTTCGTCAATGCCGCCCTTGCCGCGCTGCGGGGTGACGATGGACAGCTTGTAGTCGATGACCATATCCGGCACAGCCTTGCGGATGGCGCGGGTCAGCATGCGGGCAAAGCGGACGCGGTTCTCCAGACTGCCGCCGAACTTATCGGTGCGGTGGTTCATGCGGGTGGAGCACAGGCAGCCGTTCAGGCGGTCGCCGTGGATCTGGATGACGTCCACACCGGCCTTCTGTGCACGCACTGCGCAGGCGCACATCTTATCGATGATGGCCATCAGCATCTCCTCGCTGACCTCATCGGTGAAGAACATCATGTCGTGATGCAGGCGCTGACGCATCTCATCAAACTTTTTCTGCATAAACAGACTGTTGATGGCGTCTACGTCGTACTCCGGGTGGAAGAGCTGGACGCCCAGCTTGGTGCCGTAGGCGTGTACGCTGTCGGCCAGTGCCTTGAAGGCAGGGATCTGGCTGTCGTCAAACAGCTTGGGGGTGGGAGAAAAGCTGTTGATGGGTGCCACATCGCCCATAACGATGTAGCCCACGCCGCCCTTTGCCAGACGGGTGTAGAAGCCCATGTCCTGCTCACTGATCATGCCGTTTTTCTCGTAGCCGGTGGTCAGCGGGGGGAACATGATGCGGTTTTTAAAGGTCTGTCCGCCCACCTCGATGGGCTGCAGAATTACGTTTTCCATACAAAAGCCTCCTTGCAGATACGCTTTGCTTTACAGATTTGCTTTGATGAATGCTGCGGTCTTTTCCTCCACGGCGGCACGGGCTGCCAGCGTGGCAAAGTTGTGGCCGCCGCCTGCAATGGTGTCCACCTCGGGTGCGGTGTACACCTGTGCGTAACGGTTGCAGGTGCCCTCGTCCACCAGACGGTCATCATCGGCGCGCAGCAGCAGCACCGGGCCGTTGTAGCCCTTGGCCTCGGTAAAGGGGTCGGGGTGCTTGGCCATCTCGTAGTTAAAGGCCATCTTGTAGCACAGACCCTCCATGTCGGTGTAGTCCTTGCCGGTCTGCACAACGCCGTCGGCGCGCTGTGCGCAGCCAAACCACATCCCGGCGCCCGGGCACAGCAAAATCAGGCCGTGGGGCTGGATGACCGGTGCGCAGGAGGCGGCAATGTAGCCGCCCATGCTCTGGCCGGAGAGGAACAGCTTTTCGCTGTCCACATAGGGCTGCTCAGCGGCCCATGCAAAGATATCCTGTGCATCGGTGTGCAGGCCGTCGAAGCTCATATCCTCGAACTCGCCGTCGCTCTCGCCGTTGCCGTAGAAATCGAACCGGGCGCTGCCGATGCCCTGCGCTGCCAGAGCGCGGGACAGGTGGGTGTACATGGACTTGTAGCCGCTGCAGCTGCCGGCAAAGCCGTGCAGATGCACCACAAAGGGTACCTTGCCCTCGGTGTCGGGCAGGGTCACGATGCCGCGCAGGGTGTGGCCATTGCGGTTTTTAAACTGAACCTGTAAGATCTTCATGGTTTACTTGCTCTCCTTTGCGGCGCGGCGAGCCTTCAGCTCGGTCAGCATCTCAGCAGTCTTCTGCTTGGTCAGGGGGTAGACGAAGAACAGGATGGCAACTGCAATGCCGTAGCCCAGGAAGTAGACGCCGGTGTAGCTCTTCCAGATGGCGTTCACAACGCCTGCGGTCTGCACAGCGCCAGCGGTAACGTTGTAGCCGATGGCACCCAGCACAAAGCTGGACAGGCTGCCGGAAATGGCGCTTGCAAGCTTGCGGAAGAAGGAGTAGGTGGAGTAAACGATGCCCTCGTTGCGCTCGCCGGTCTGCAGCTCGTGGTAGTCGATGGCGTCGTTGACCATAGCCCAGATCAGCACCTGCATGCCGGAAGCACCCAGATAGCAGATACCGTTGATGACGATGAAGGCCACAGGGTTGTGGACGGGGAAGAAGAACAGGATGCCGAACACGATGGCGGCAAAGCCAGCGCCCATGCAGCACCACTCCTTCTTGCCGAACTTGTTGGCCAGAGGCTGGGTGATGGCAAAGGACAGCACAGCGTACAGCACGCTCAGCATACCGGAGACAGCCTGAATTTTAACGTTGCCGAAGAAGTCCTTATACAGGTAGGTGTTCAGACCGTTGACCACGGAAGCACCGATCATGCCGGTCAGGCTGAAGAACATAACGCCCAGCAGAGCCTTATTGTGAGAGATCTCCTTGAGCACGTGCAGGTAGTTCAGCTTTTCGCCCTGCGGACGCTCGGGCACTTCCACGCGCTCCTTGCACCACACGCAGGTGATCTGCAGGCACAGCAGACCCAGCATAGCGCAGATGCAGGCCAGCATCAGGAAGCGGCCAGCCACGGGCTTGTTGTCCACATACAGGAACAGGGGGCCGATCATGACCATAACGGTCATGAAGATGGTGCCGCCAAGGCTGCGGTAGCGGGACAGTGCGGTGCGCTGGCTGACATCATCGGTCATCACGCTGGACAGAGTACCGAAGGGCACGTTGACGCAGGTGTACAGCGCCTCGTACAGAACGTAGGTGACGAACATGTAGGCCAGACGCAGGCCGTAGTTGATATTGCCTACATTGACAAAGCCAAGTACGCACAGCACTGCCATGGGGAAGGAGAAGGCGCGGATCCACGGGATGAACTTGCCGCCCTTGGTGGCCTTGCGGGAGTCCACCATGGCGCCGATGATGGGGTCATTCACGGCGTCCCAGATCTTGGTGATCAGCAGCAGGATACCCACGTGGAAGGGGTTGACCTGCAGGATCAGGGTGTAGAAGATCGACAGATACATGGCGCGGTACTGCTCGGTGAAGCAGCAGCCCAGATCGCCCAGTGTATAGCCGATCTTGTCCTTCATGGAGAAGGGTCGGACGGTCTTTTTCTGGTCCATTGTGTTTTATCCTCCTTAAAAACAGTGAAACCACGAGACTTTTCGCACAAGTCTCTTTTCTACGTTTTCATTATACGTTAATTTTTCATCAATACATATCCAAAAAATGATTGAAAACTATCGCAAATTGATGTATTATGCAATTATAACAGTTGTACTTTTCTGTTGTGTACAACAATCTGTTACACATGACAGTTTCATGGAGGACTTTTTGGTGAATTATACAGCCAAGCGTTATCTTTTTAAGCAGAGCGCCGTCCGGGAATTTTATTCCGGCGCGTATTATGATTTGTTTCTGGTCATGCGGGGCAGCGGTGTGTTCCGGTGCAGCGAGGTGGTGCTGCCCGCACAGCAGCAGAATCTCATCATCTTCAAGCCCGGTCAGGGCGGCAGACTGGAATACGCCGGTGCTTACGGCCCGCTGGAACTTATTCGGGTGCAGCTGTCCCCCCAGACGCTGGCGCAGCTTTCGGACGCAGATACCGACCTTGAAAAAAGCTTCAACGTGGTGCCCTTCCGGCAGGTAGCTGTGCGCCCGGACAGCCAGATCTATATGCTGCTGAAAAACCTTGCCCGGAAGCTGCTGATGCTCCCGCAGGAGCGCACCCAGTTCGGTGCAGCGGTGTTCGAGCACGGTATTTTGCAAATGTTTGTGGTGCTGGCGCTGCGTGCCTGCATCCATGCGGAGTTCCACACCGCATCGGTCAGCCGCCACCACCTGATGCTGGACGAGGTGTTTTTGTTTATTCAGGCGCACCTTACCGAGGAACTGACGCTGGAGCGGCTGGAAAAGGAGTTTTTCGTCTCCCGGGAACATATTGCCCGGGAATTCAAACGCCAGACCGGGCAGACGGTGCACCGCTATATCGTAAAGGCGCGGTTAGACCGCTGCTGCACCCTCATCGAGCAGGGGCTGCCCATCACCGAGGTGTACAAGACCAGCGGCTTTGGCGGTTACAACCACTTTTTCCGCGCCTTCAAAAAGGAGTACGGCATGACCCCCAAGGAGTACTTCCACACCACCCGGCAGGACGCCCGGGGATGAATCCGGCAAAAGCAGCGCCGTCTGCGCCTGTCACATCGCCGTGCGGGCGGTGCGCACCAGATACTCCATGGCCTGCACCGGGTACTGCCCGGCGGCGGTCTCGCCGGTGAGCATCAGGCTGGATGCGCCGTCCAGTACGGCGTTGTAGATGTCGCTCACCTCGGCGCGGGTGGGTACAGCCCGGGTGTGCATGCTGTCCAGCATCTGGGTCACCACCATAAAGGGCACCCCGGCTGCCCGGCAGGCGGCAGAAAGCTGTTTCTGGCAGCGGGGCAGCTCCCACAGGGGCATCGCGTTGCCAAGGTCGCCCCGGGCAATGACCACCTCGTCCACCAGCGGCAAAAACTCCGGCAGCGCCTGCACGCCCGCAAGGTTTTCAATTTTGGCAAGGATCTTCAGCTGCGGCGCACCGGCCTCTGCCAGCGCCTGCCGCAGGCTGCGGATATCCTCAGCGCCGCGCACAAAGGGCAGCATGACCCCCGTAACGCCGCAATTGGCGGCGATGGCAAGGTTCTCCTTGTCCTCGGCGGTCAGGGTGGGCATCTGGATATCCGCCCCCGGTGCGGCCAGACTTTTGCGGCTTTGTAGCACCCCGCCCCGCACTACGGTGCACACGAGTGCTTCCGGCTCTGCGGTGTCCACCCGTGCCAGCAGCTTGCCGTCATCCAGCAGCAGCGTCTGCCCGGGCTGCACGCTGTGCACCAGCGCGGCAGGGCAGTGGATACCCTGCGCGCCCAGACGCACGGTCTGCCCGGCGGTCAGGGACAGCGGCTGCGGCAGACGACCAATGCGCAATTCCGGCCCCTGCAAATCAATGAGCAGCTTTTTGACCCCGGCTTTGCGCAGCAGCGCCAGCCAGTCCTTGTGCACTGCCAGTGGGCCATGAGAAAGGTTCATGCGGATGCCGGTCATGCCGGCTTCCACCATCTGCTGCAAAAGCTTTACATCGGCACAGGCAGGGCCGATGGTTCCGTAAAAATCCATAATTCCTCCTGCAATTCGCGTTTTTTTCTATTGTAGCATAACCGTGCAGCAAAAGATAGCCCGGCGGCGCACAAAAAAACACCGGAAGCTGATGCAAAGCCTCCGGTGTCTTTTTATGATGCCTTATGGGGTTTACTGCGATACTTTGCACCGCCTGCGTTCAGTACAAAGCTTACAGCTCCCTCTATTTTTAAAGGTTGTACTTAGTTTACAGCATTTCGGGCGGTTCGTCAAGAGCTTTTTCCAGCTTTTGCCGGCAAAAACCGGAATATCACAACATTATCACAACTGCAGCTGGTGGTAGCACGCGCCCTCCATGGTCTTCCAACAGGCGGTGTTTCCCTCCAAGGTCATGTAGCTGTGGGCGGTGCTTTCCTTGGGAATGCTCACGGAGCCGGGGTTCAGGTAAAGGCTCCCCTGCCCGAAGTTTGTCCATGCGGGCACATGGGTGTGACCGTGGAGCAAAATATCCCCCGGGGCAAGGGGCGGCAGATGGTTCAGGTTGAACACATGGCCGTGGGTGACGTAGACCAGCCGCTGCCCCACCGGCAGCACGGCGTAGTCTGCCAGCACCGGGAAATTGAGCACCATCTGGTCTACCTCGGCGTCGCAGTTGCCGCGCACACACAGCAGCTTGGGCGCAAGGCTGTTCAGCAGCGGAATCACCTTTTTGGGGGCGTAATCCCGGGGCAGGTCGTTGCGGGGGCCGTGGTAGAGCAGGTCTCCCAGAAACAGCAGGCGGTCGGCCTGCTCCCGTTCAAAGGCCTGCTGCAGCTGCTGCGCATAATAATAGGAGCCGTGCAGGTCTGATGCGATCATCCATTTCATATACAATGCCCTCCCTCAGAGCCGGTTTGCCTTATTGTAGCGCCTGCTGTAAAAATGGTCAAGTGATCACAAAAGTCATACTTTTGTACCAAAACCCCTTGACACGCCGCTGAGGATGTGGTATTCTGCTAAAGTTGCAGCCCGCAAATGCGCAGGCTGCATATCGCGGACAGCTGCCGCGATCATAAAAACCGTGTGGATTTTTACAGCAACATTGCTACTTTTCGCCACACAATGACCTCACAAGGGTCATTGTGTGGCTTTTTTGTGCGCCGGAAACCGGCTGCAAACCGATGCTGTGCCCGCCATATTTTTACTTTTTACAGATAGCAGGTGAATTTTTTTCAATGAACGAAACTTTTATGAAGGAGAAGCCGGTGCTGCCGCTGCTGCTCTCGATGGCGCTGCCCAACGTGGTCTCCATGCTGGTGAACAGCCTCTACAACATCGTGGACAGCCTGTTTGTGGCGCGCATCAGCGAGGACGCCATGACCGCGTTAAGTCTGGTGTTCCCCATCCAGAACTTTTCCAACGCCATTGCCATCGGCTTTGGCATCGGCATCAACGCCATGATCGCGCTGTATCTGGGCGCGGGCGACCGCGAAAAGGCCGAGACGGCCGCAACCCACGGCTTTGTGCTCAGCCTTGTGCACGGCGTGGTGATGATGGTGGTCAGCATCACCATCATGCCCGGCTTTCTGCGCCGCTTTACGCAGGACGAGGGACTGATCGCTGCCGGCATCACCTATTCCACCATCGTGTTCCTGTTTTTGGTCGTGAATATGGCCTCGCTGGCCTTTGAAA
>ERZ779851.2662-NODE-2662-length-13107-cov-9.388446_pt1 | contig 13107 bp, 14 predicted proteins | sample MGYA00511094_ERZ779851 | MGnify/ENA primary metagenome ERZ779851 (study PRJEB29588, sample SAMEA2155512) | human gut metagenome | biome: human gut; feature: human-associated habitat; material: faeces | place: Denmark | collected 2008/2010 ...
AGGCGTTAAGTTAAATTTAATAATCTAGTAGCAACATTTTTCATAAACTTAGCGTATTATTTTTATTTATTAGATTCTTTTCTACTTCTTTTGTGGTTATATGATCTAAGTTAGAAGTAGGTTCATCATATATGAGTAAATCTGTATTCTTCAACAATGTTCTTGCAATACTGATTCTCTGTTTTTCTCCTCCAGAAATATTATTCCCATTTTCATTGATTACAGTATCTAATCCTGCCTCATGTATGATTTTATTTACTTGTTCAATTGAATAGTCGTTATAATAAGTAATATTGTTTCTAAGTGTATCATTGAGAATAGGTGCATTTTGATGAACTATGGACACGTGAGAAAAAAAAGCCTCGAATGAGGCTTTAGTTTAATACTCTTTGATGAGGTGTAAATGTTGTATCATCAATACCCTTGAATGTATAACCAAGGCTCTGATAATGTTCAATAACTTTAGGTAATGCTTCTACAGTTGTATTCTTTGCAGCTGTATCATGGAATAAGATCATAATCTGATTATTACGAGAAGCTGTCGCATTCGCAATAAGTCTTGCAGTAGGCACATTATTACCTGATGCATCGCCACTGCTGACATTCCAGTCATAATACTGATAACCTTTTTCCTGTACCATTCTAGTAAGACGACTCATAATACCTGCAGAATAATGTCTAGAAACTGTATTAGAACTTCCACCAGGGAATCTAATATAACGAGGAGTAAATCCAATAAGACCCTTAACCATATTACCTACTTTATTTAAATCATTAAAGTAAGCATCAGTAGAAGCATAAACAGTACGATAATCATGACAATAAGTATGAAGTGCTATAGTATTGCCTCTCTTATGTGCTTCCTGAATTAAGTAATTATATTTCTGACCATTACCAGTCACAAAGAATGTTGCTTTCGCATGATATCTATCAAGAATATCTAATACACGCTGAGTATTCTGAGAAGGTCCATCATCAAATGTAAGATAAACAACCTTTTCACCACTTGGTGCAATTGCATTGGCAGGACGTGGATTATTCACAATAACAGTCTGTGTATACTTTCTTTTATTACCAGACTTATCTTTAGTTGTATAGATGACTTTATAAGTACCTGCTTTTCCAAAATCTACTTTGCTGCTATCTACAGATACCTTAGGATTCTTATCAAAATCATCTTCTACAGTAATACCCTTCATGAAATCAATATTAGAACCTACAGTCGTATCATAATTCTGAAGACCTGCAAGTAATGGTGCTTTAGTATCCTTTACTGCTTTCACATTGACTTCTTTTTCAGTCTTATTACCACCCTGATCTTCTACAACAACAGTAACCTTTTGTGTACCTTCTTTATCAAAAGATACATCTTTCTTAAAGTAAGTCTTAGTCTTTGTTTCATCTTTAATATCAGTCACAAATTCACTCGCTTTAACTTTAGTACCTACTTCTACTGCTTTATTCACTACTTTAAATGTAGGCTTCTTAGTATCTACAACTTCTACATTTAATACATAGTTCTTCTTGTTTAATGTATAAGTAATCTTATACTTTCCAAGTTTTTTGACGTTAACTTTAGAATTATCTACAGTCACATCACTCTTATTACCTCTTACTTTTTTAATAAAAGACATAGGATTGTAAGTACTATTGATTTCAATATCCTGTGTACTTTCATTAAAGCTAACAGCTGGACGTGTCATGAAATAAATGCCTAGACCAAGCACTAAAACGACAATACAGCCTAATAGGACATATGCCCTCTTTCTTAAATGACGTTTTTTCATTTCTTTTCTCCCTCAACTTTATATCTTCAACAATTTTGTATTATATATCTAATATGTGTAATTTGTGTGGAAATTAAGAAACACTTAAGAACTTTTTTTAATTACATATTATTTCTTTACTTTGCATAACAAAGTAGTGTATACTTTGCATTACAAAGTAGGTGACATAATGGATACACAATTGATAAAAGGAATGTTGGAAGGATGTATTCTTACTCTTATTAGTCATAAGGAAACATACGGTTATGAACTATTAGTTAAACTAGAGGAATATGGTTTTGAGAATGTAGGAGAAGGAACCTTCTATCCGATATTAACACGTTTGTCTAAGAAGGGATATTTGTCATGCAGACAGGTGAAATCAGAAGCTGGACCCTATAGAAAATACTATAAGATTACGGATGAAGGATTAGTCTATTTGGAAGAATTTAAACATTCTTATTATAAGATAACAGATATTGTAGAAAAGGTTTTGGAGGATAAAGAATGATTGCACAATATAACACATTAAGAAATCAATTAACCGAAGACTATCAGGCATTCTATGACAAGGCATATCAATATGCACAAGAGAGACATTACCCAGGATTCTATGCGAATGATATACTTATGAGCTTGTTAGATCTATTAATCACAGCACAGATGAACCATAAAGAATTAGATACACTTATTAAGGAAGATCATGATACATTTATTAAGAATTATTTTCATGATCAAGGAAAGAAAACCACATGGATCAACAGTTTCTTTAGATACACCATCTTCTTATGGAACTATGTATTCTATCTTGTTCTTAACCCAACATCTCATGCAGGCGGAAAGGTTGTAGAAGCAATGATCCTGATTATTCTTATTGATCTTATTATGAAAAACAAGCGATATAATATTCTACTAGATTATATTGTATTGGCTCTTGTATTCATATTACCGTCTATTTCAGTTCCTTATATGATTCCTCTTATTATTAGTATAGTTCTTCTTATTATCAGTACTCTCTATCAAGTGTATTATACATATACACATCAAAATACAATCAGTTACTATAGTGCAGAAGCACAATCACAATCGAATGATTATGTGAATGATATACTTAAGAAACAGAATGAAGAATTCAATCGTAAAAGAGAAAAATATCATCTTCCACCTCTTACTCTAGAAGAGATGAAACTGTATAAGAAAAGAAGAAATCGTAAGATTGGATTAATCATTGATATCATTGTAGGAATACTCATCTTCTATCTTGCCTATAGAATAGGGGACTATAAAGAAAGTATGACAATGTTGTCTTATTATCTTCCTATTTATATTATATTCAGTACAAGATATCTCTCTTATCTTGTGAATCCAAAAGGGCAGTTGATTCATATATTAAATATTATTGCAGTGATTAACCTTTATTTCTTTATTCAGGTATGTCATATCAATCATATAGTAATTACTGCATTATGCTTAATTATCATCATGATAGAAACAGGTGCTATGATGATGATTCCTGTCTTTAATAACATCTCTGAATACTTTGATCAATTAATCAGTCTCTTTTCAGTTGGTTTTATACTTGTAGAAATGAAAGTAGAGTTCTGGCTTTCAGCCATTATACTTATTGTATTGTTTGGAGCTTTAGTTAAAAGCATAAAAAAACAGAAGATATAATCTTCTATTTCTTGTAGAACACTAATGTAGAGTTATTATACTTTAGATATAGTTTATTATTCTTGAAGTAATATTGAATCGTTTCAGTTGTCTTCATGGATTCCCATGAAGCAGGTGGATCAAAATCATCAAGATGATCACATTGGAGAGTAAGTGTATCATCTTTCTTGATCATTTTTCCTCTTATTACAGGATTACCGGCTTCTGCATCATACATATTAAAAGATAAATCTTTATCTATTTCTAATGTGAGATATGCAGTATAGATATCTTTGTTTTCTAATGGAGATTTCTCACATTTCCATGTACCTTCTAATTGTGGTGTAGTGTGACAGGCACAAAGAATAAGAGAAATAATAATCAAACATATCTTTTTCATGACACAGAACTCCTTTCTATAAACTATAATTTGCATATGTTGATTTTGATTTGAGTAAAAACTATAATAAAGACGAAGAAGGAACAACCAGTAAGCGGTTGTCCTTGGATTTTATTTGGATAGAATAACTACCTCAAACTTTACCAGGGAGTGAGGTAGTTATTTTTTTACGTTCTTATCGACAATGATAAGAAGTAATCTAACAACAAGTGTATGATCAGTGTTAAACATGTTAACATGGTCATGATTATTTCATATGTTGTCATCAGGCATCACAGCCGTTTTCAACTTAAGAGAAGAATCACGAAGGGGTGCGTACCTTCGTCTTTTAGACCAAGGATAACCACCTACCGTATACGGTTGTTCCACATAAGAATTATATCATACAAGCATAGAACTCGAGTATTGAAAAGGAGAGATGTTTACCCTCCGAATTTAATATGTGATTAGTTTCCTTTTCTTTTTATAAACCATAAGGAGATAATACCAAGCAATAAACTAATCGCAAAACCAATACCGAGAAGTTCATAGTTGAAATAAGAATACGTAGTATTATTCACAACTTTCATTGCAGGAGTCATACTTACAATAAGACCAGTAATAATACATCCTACAGAGACTATAATAATGGGAAGTTTTTGCATAATCATCACTCACTTGTCTTTAATAGATTTCCTTCATTGTTTGATCTCATTAATACAAGAAAAGTCAAACAAGGAATAATTAGAATAACTGAATTCACTAGGATTAAGATAGAAATAGCTTGTTCTATCATTATAGAAGGTAATATATGATATTGGAAGAAGAATAAAGATAAGACTGAAATCATAGATAGAATGATAGATACCAGACAATAAGAAGATCTTTCTTTCAATATTAATTGTAGACATTGTAATCTATTAAGTCCATTCACTAATAGTAGTGCATATTGATAGCGTCTAGAAACAATATCAAATATTCCAATAATAAAACATGTACTCATAAACATGACAAACATAATCATAGAGAACTGCTGTATCATTTCAAATCCAAATGTAGTTGTTTTATTTAATATTGCAGAAGAAACAGGATTATAGACCTTTATATCAGAATTATGTTTTTTAATAAATTCAGTTACAGATTGGATGTTCTTATATGAGTTTACTTTGATGACATACACATTGGACTGATATGTATTGTTTTGTGTATATTGATTTACTATTTTCTGATACAGTTTTGGAGATATATAAATAATGTTTTCTGTTGTTTTTGTATATCGGTTATGAATATATTTATCTGTGACATTCGCATTAATGAGTTCAAAAGGAATCTTATTGAAGGTGTAGGTATTACTTGTAGGTATTTGAAGAATACCTGTGATATGGATATTCTTGTTTAGTTTTTGATAGAGAGAATAAGAAATATAGACATGATCAGTATTGAGTTGTTTATTCTCAATACTGAATGATTGTTTTGTATAAGTCTTATACGTTTTCATATTCCCACAATAAGGTTGTATGACAATAGTCTCCTGCGTATTTAAGACATTCCATTGGAAGAATGGCTGAATACTTTGAACCATACTGTTGTTGGATATGTCTTGAATGAGTGTTTTAGGAATAGGCTGACCACTTATATCATAAGCATTACCACCATCTTTATAAGAAATCCTTAATTCATTATCAATTGCTTTATTAATCATAGTGTCTGTTTCTTTTTGATAATAAGCTTGAAAGCACATCATATATGTCACTATGATCATCATAATACTTATCACAATATTTCTTTTATAATGGATTCTATTGGACTTCTCAGCCTTTAAGTAATAGGTAACAGGATTTGTATGAATATGTTCTTTAGGTTCTATTTTATTGATTTCTGTATAAGCTTCTTTCTTTAATATGATTTGCTGGTGCTCTATATGGTAATGTATATCAGCAATCTCCAACATCCCCATATCATGTGTCGCAATCACAACTGTCTTATGATATCTATGACATAATTCATGAATAATCTTTCTCATATGTTCTCTATTGATCGTATCTAGATAAGCGGTAGGCTCATCTAGAAAGATAATATCCGGATTCTTCATCATACAGCATAATATAAGTAATCTCTGTTTTTGACCACCAGATAAAATATCTACTTTTCCATTTAAATCAATATTTAAATCTAATTCATCCAATAGCTTCATCATTTGATCTTTATGAAATGGAAGTTCAGCAAGCTCACTAAATAGTTGAATATTCTGTATTGCTGTTAAATCATCAAATAATCTACAATCCTGAAATACAAAACCATAATCATTACTGTCAGTATAAAACTCATTCTTGGAATAATGTGTTAGTCCTGCGAGTTCAAATAATAAAGTAGATTTACCAGAACCACTTTCACCAGTGATTACAGTAATTTGAGAAGACGGAATACTTATATTCTGGTTCTTAAACAATATATGATTCTTAAAAGATAGATTGATATTCTTCATCTCAATCATAAATCCACCTTCTTTACAAACCATTGACTATAACATATATATAAGAAACAAATAACTAAAGTCACACCTATTTGAATAATCATAAACAGCAATAAACTCATAATCATTGACTGACGATTAATCACAAAGAAACCAATTTTTCTTGCGATAAAGAAACCAGGAATACTTAGTAATAGAGATAAGATGGACTGTACAATCATATTAGCATTCATTAAAGAACAAATTGTTTGATTCTTTAAACCATAAACCTTCAACAATTTAATTTCATTCTTTCTATCATCCAATGCATTCATTTGTACAAGAACATAAAGGAATATTGCGATTAATATCACTACAGCCATAAAAATGTATCTTCCTTTTCTTTCTTCCTTATAGACATCAACCATATCTGTCACTGAATTATATTGATCATAAGTAATGAAATTATTAGAAATCTGAGATATTTCTTTTTCAACACTTTTTAAGTTCTTAATACGGTCTACTTCTACAACATAATTCTTACTTTGATAAGGAGTAATAGCTGCATTGTATTCTTTGGCATCTAGTAAACTATCAGGAGTCTGGTTATTGTATTGATTTAAAATAGTATAGAATGATTTGTCATTCATAAGTACAACATATCCAGCACTAAGAAATTCATTATAATAATCATCTGTTGAAATAATATGATTGATTTCTATTTCAAGATTTACTTTCTTAGTAAGAACCTGTGATAAAGTGCCCAATGTTTTAGAATCATCAATTTCACATTGATAAGTATATTGTTGGACAGGAACATATACATCTATAGATATCTTAAAGTTCTTTTCTTTTTCATCTATACCTAGCTTTCTTGCGAATGATTGACTGATTGCATTTCCTTTAAGTTCTTTTCCATCTACTTTAATATTCTGGAAAGAGTAATAGGGAACGACCATTGGACTCCCTTCCTGAAAATAATCAAATTGTGTTTTACTTCCTTGATAATAAACAGTACCTTTGCTCACATCTTCCATTTGATTGATTGTATCAAATACATCAAATGGATAAACACTCTTTACATGTTTGATTGATTTAATACGATTCAATTCCTCAGTACTTATGTCAAGATTTACCTCTGCATCACCGATATAATAACTATCTACACCATTCGCAATATAAGAATCATTCATCTTACCTGTATATAATTCTGCTTTATTGGCTTGTTTTATACCACTCGATAACTTATTTTCCTGTAATAGACTATCACTTACGTTAGTAGAAATAGAGATAGTCATAATAAAACCTAGAAGTAATACAAGGATAAACTGAAACCATTGTCTTTTATTCTTATAGAAGAAGTACTTATGATAGCTGCTGATGTTCGATTTTTTGAGTTGAGTAGTTTGATTTATTTCATCTATGTTTTGATCGCATACAAGAATTCTATTTTCTATTCTATAAGTAATGTCTAGATGATTTATTAGATATTCATCATGAGTTGTAATGATAATATATTTGTTTTCTGATTTTAGTTTTTCGAGTAATTGGAGAATAATTTTTTTATTTTCTTGATCTAAAGAAGCAGTCGGTTCATCTATAATAATGATGGATGCATCCTTATACATGGATAACGCTATTAAGAATCTTTTTCTCTGCCCAATAGATAAAGAAGAAGGATAGCAGGATGGATCTATAAGATCCAATCCTACTAGATGAAGCATATTATTCATTTTGGCTTGATCATATTGGCTTTCTTGTAGGTGATTAATAAATTCAAAATGTTCATATACTTTCATGTTATCAAAGAATGTCCCAAATTGATCAATATAAGACACCTTGTTTAATAGATAATCTTTTTTATTAGAATTATTGATAGCTACATTATCTACATAAAGAAGATTATCTTTGTACTGGTATAATAATGATTTTAGGAATGTTGTTTTACCACATCCACTTTTACCAATAATACCAGTGATTCGACCAGGACATGTTTTAAAATGAGCATCATTGAATATGACTTGATTACCAAAATTTATATTTAAATGTTTCATCTCAATCATAGTAAAGCACCTCTTTCTTATTAAAATTTAATTGTTGATGTTTTTGTTTGTTTAGCATCACCTAATTTTCCGGTGATTCTGACTTTAGCTGTTTTGCCACTATCTAAATTTTCTGTTTTTTGTGTACCGCCAATAATTAAGTACTTAGTTGTGACAGTACTTCTTGCTTTAGAACCTGTACAAGTTCCTTTATGTTCATTAATTGAAATAATTATGCCAGATGTATCGCTGGTAGTATAAATTGGAACATTTCTGATTTGTGTTGCTGCGTCTGCACAACAGATAGAAAACATTAAAATAAATACAAGACTTAAAGCTGAAGCAAAAGTATTTTTTAATTTCATAATTGTTATACCTTATTGCTACTATGATTTTTCCTCCTATTTCAATCATACAACCTTTAAAAAATAAATAATATCTTGAGGACGTTTGACCGATTTATGAGGATAATAAACAAAAAATACCTGTCATGAAACAGGTATAAGAGTAGAGATATAGAGTGATGCACCAGCATGCTGTACTTGTAAGCTTCCATGATATTTATGCAGTATTAATACAAGAGTATCATATTTCATTTGATTGATTCTTTCTTTTGCATCATTCATATACAATGTGATTTCAAAGGCACATTGGTCTTCCGTTATTTTTACTTCTAATTCATTATTCTCCATACAATCTATTGCGATATCAAACAGATAATTTATAAGGATATTCAAATGTTCATCCTCTATAAATGATATATCCTGAATAGATACAATAATAGCTGGTTTAATGTTGTTGAGTTTAAGCTGTTCTAATTTCATATTGATAAATGAATCAAACAGCTTATTACCAGATATGATCAGCATGTTATGATCATTGAGAGAATCTATTCTTTTGTTTATCATCTTATTCACATTTTCAAATTCTTTTCTTTTTACATATTCTTTCATCTGAAGGTAATCATATTTTAAGTCATGTCTTAGCTTATAGAGTTCATTGTTTTTCTTTTCAATGAAGGCATAGTTTTGTTGATCATTCTTAAAATGATCAATAGCCTGGTTAAGAAGCTGTTGTTCATGATTCAGTTTGGTATATCTAAGGAATAAGTAATAGGAAATGATGATGGTAATCAAAAGGGTCATAAGAATAATGAGATTACAGTTTATGCCTAATATATTAAGAAAGTCATTATAGAGAATATGATAAATACATAGAGTACTTAAGGATATAGCCATAAGTAATCCCCAATAAAGATTCTTATTATCGATAGGGTAAAGCTTTTGAATAATAGCGAATGCAGAGATAATAAGAATATAGATGATTAATGAAACGATAGGGGATATTGGTATTAGAACAACTAAATTCTTTATGACAGTTAAGAATGAAAGATAGAAGATAATTTCTGATAACAGCCTATCTGAATAATAATAGAATAAGAAGCATAAAGATTCTATTAACAAGAGATCCTGTAATAGATGATGACTTGTAAATACACTAAGAAGACAATTGATCAATAAAGAGGCAATAAAAATAGCTGTTTTATTTGTTCTAAGGAGATATGTCAGTAATGCTTCTATACAACAAAAATATAAGAAACTCATCATTGCATGTACCTCCTGTAGACATGGTATTTTTCAATAATATCTTTTGATTTTCTAGAGACATTAAATGTTTGGTTGTTTATAAGAGTAACACTTTGATTATTAATTTTAGTAACATATTTAAAATTAATAATGGTATATGAGTTGATCTTATAGAATGCTACATTGGAACATAACTCTTCAGAACATTTCTTTAATGTTGTGTATTGAACATATTCATTATCTGTTGTGTAAAAGGTACATGTATTTCTATGGGATTGAACATAGATGATATCCTTGAGATTAATGTATTGATTGTTTTTCTTATCAACGAGATATTGTTTATGGTTTTCAGCCTGATCTTTATCTATCTTGATAAATAATCTTTCTAAATCATCTTCATAAGATGTTTTTCTTATAAAGAAGTAAAGCGCAATATCAAAACAATCATAAACAAGTGTTTCGTTACTAGACATGAATATGATGCGTGTATTCTTATTATGTATACTTTTCGCAATAGTGATACCATTATCCTTCATCAATAAAATATCTATAAACAAATAATCATAATCTTTTAATTGAAGTGATTTGAAATCATTATTAAATACATCAATACTACTTTTACTAAAGCATGTATTTTCTTCTATCTTATTCTTTATGACTTGGCTGAATTGAGTATCATCATCTATTATTCCTATTTTCATCTTATGTAGCTCCCAATCGAATATGTACATTATTAATTGATGTTTCTATTGTATCACGATATTGGGGTTATAAGAAAAAACTACAATACTAAATTATGTAGAATTTAAACCTAAAAAGGAGGGATGTTTCATCCCTCTGAGTCTAATTAATATCTTCTAATTTAAAATGAATATCCTTGTTTTCACTTTTAACTGTTAAACGCTTTTTTTTCATATCATTATCTAAGTTGAATGTAAATACTACTTCATCATCTGTGATCTTTATGATTTTTGAATTATTATTCAATGTTGTACCGATATCAGGTTCTATACTAATCTTATAGTATGTATTATCAATAATAACTCCTATACCGTGTCTTTCTATTAACTCCTTATCTTGATATAGATAAGCCATAGAAATTAGACCATCACTTTCTTTAATATCTACAAATTTTATATCTGTCCCATTTTTAAATAATTGACTATACTTATTTAATTCTTTGTTTTTCTTATTTAACTGCACTATGGTTGTTGTTTTATTTTGGTTTTCAATAAACAAGTAGCCATTAAGCACAATCGAGATTCCTAACATAAATATAACGATTCGATACCATTTTTTATTTTTCATGTATGTTCCCCTCCTATTCTACAAGATGCATGTCCTTTTATGGTATATAAGAGTTATTGTAAGTGATCAGTAAGAATGTAGAAGTAGCTGCTTCTGAAGAAATACTTGTGCTTAGCAACATAGTATCAGCAATAGCACTTGCATTTATTGTTATCTCTTTAACAAAAACTTCTCTTTCTTTAATCATATTATAAGCGCTTACATTTTTTTGAACAAGTGTATCTCTATATATTGCAATTATTTTAATGAACTATAAAGAGACATCTTGCTGATAATGGAGAATTATTTTAGGTCTATCAATGATACAGACAACAAGAGGTGTTGGAACCAGATACACACAAGGTAACGATGTATAAAAATGTAAGTTTAAAAAATATCAGTCAGTCAGTCACATTTGCACATATTGACTTTAAATTAAGCGTGAACTATAATAATTGTGAACGATGGAACAACCAGTAAGCGGTTGTCCTTGGGTTTTATATGATTGAAATAACTATCTCAAACTTTTCCCGAGGCTGAGGTAGTTATTTTTTTGCACTTTTATCTACTTTTATCTATAATGATAAGAAGTAACTTTACAATGATTCCTATAATAGACACAATAAATGCTAACGATGTTAACACCACCATGACTGTTTCATATGTTGTCATTGCGCATCACCTCCGTTTTTCAAATTTTCCCAAAACTTCTAGGAATATGAATTTCGAAGGATTGCGTACCTTCGTCATGACGACCAAGGATAACCACCTACCGTATACGGTTGTTCCACATAAGAATTATAGCATATAAGCATATAACTGTAGGAGATTATTAAGTATTAGAAGAAATAAAAAACCTATAAAAAAGAACTGGTATTCAGTTCCATATGAATATGTAGGCAAGATGGTAGATATTAAGGTAACTGAGACCACATTGACTACCTATTATCAGAATAAGCGTATTAATGTACATAAGGTGTTTCCAGATTACGTTATAAATAAATTCCACAAATAATCATGATATGCCAGAGTCTGTCAAAGTAACAGAATGGGATGATGAGCGCATATAGGAAATAGTAGACATACTCTACTATTCTAATAATTCTAAAACTCTTTTTTGAATAATTTCTTCCAAATATTTGAGTCTTTTTCTAGGTAATCGATATTTATAATGACTTTCAAACTTGAAACCTATTAATTTTCTTAGTTTTTCCTTTTGTCTTTTTGTCATACGTGGTTTTACAAAAGCAATAAAATCTTGATATGTGGCAGGAAGTCTTGTTTGGATGTATTGATTAATATTTTTAAAATCATCATCCATAGCATAACAAAGAAGTGATAATCCATTATCAAAAATAGGCGCACATCCCACAATTTTATTTGATTTATTATCAATTAAAAAGCCAAAATTACCAAAATGACGATCTTCATTTAAAATAACTGCATCAAAAACAAGCATATCTAATAATTCTTGATAATAGCTTTCACCTAGCTTTTTATAATAATCAATAACTGACTCTATTCCACCTGTTTTAATAATTCTTCCAACTGGAATATAAGATACATTTTCATTTGTGAAAAGTAAACATGTTGAACAAAGCTTCCCTTTCCATTTAGAAAGTCCATAATCTACATAATGTAAATCCATTGTTTTGGCAATTTGTGAAGCATAATATTCACTATAAGGTTCTAAGCCACTATTCGCAAATCCTTCTGTTCCTGATTTATAAAGAAGAATATTATTTTTTATTCTTCTCCATGATTTTGCTAGCATCCCATTTGTTGTAAATTCAGGCGATGATCTAAATGAAGTTCTTGTATAACTTCCATATCCTGTAAAAGCAATGGAAGCAATATTTGTATTAAAAGAATTATGATAAAGATTTTTTTGAATACCCACAAACCACAGGTTAGTGAAAATTAAATTTCATAAGCACCGATT
>ERZ779851.2664-NODE-2664-length-13102-cov-2.553001_pt1 | contig 13102 bp, 6 predicted proteins | sample MGYA00511094_ERZ779851 | MGnify/ENA primary metagenome ERZ779851 (study PRJEB29588, sample SAMEA2155512) | human gut metagenome | biome: human gut; feature: human-associated habitat; material: faeces | place: Denmark | collected 2008/2010 ...
TTGCCTGAAACGCTCCCTGACTGCCGCCGGCAATCGTCAGGTTGCGTCCGTTCCACTCCGGCAGGCTCATGGCGTACTGCACCGCTCTCAAATCGCGCAGGATCATATATTTGAAGTAGCAGTTCTGCGGGTTTTCATTTTGGCGGTCGTCGAAACCGTAGCCGTAAAGTTCCCCGTTGAACAGCTTTTCGTAGAACGCCGGTTCCCGGTGCAGGTCAATGCCATGCGGCCCCACGAAAAATACGATTTTTCCGGGCTTGTCCTGTGCGACGATGTCCCGCACGCCGTAACCGTCAAACTGAATGTGAAGCGGCAGGGACTTCTTTTGCGCGTCCCTGGGAATCGCCAGGGAACCGACCGCCGGCCGCGGACCGGGGGCGCTGAGTTTCACATCATAGATATGGGAATTCTGTGTTGTCTTGAAGAGTTTGCGCTCCAGCACACGCAGCGGAGTTGTCTTCAATTCCGCTCTGGAGCTCTCCCAGAACTTGTCGAAATCGCCCGGTTCGGCCACTCCCGGAAGCAGCTTCCCGGGTTGAACACCGGCGGCGAGCCCGAACTGGACTGCTTTCATGCCGTTTCCGTGTTTCCGCCGGATCTCATTCCCGTAATCGTCGATGAGTTTGGCTTCCGCCATTACGAAGCCGGGCCGATTGAGCGACGCGGTCAACTCCAGCGGACGATTCGCCGACAAATCATATTCATTCTCCCGGCGGCTGCCGTCATCTCCCGCCACGAGTACCCGGAGCCGTCCTCCTGTGGGTTTCCCTGACTGCAGAATACGGAAACGGAACTTCATCGGTTCTCCGGGCTTGTAAGAGACGGCGTTGCTCCGGTCAAGCTCTCCGGTTATGATTGACCGGCTGTGGTCAATCTGCGGTTTGGGTTCGGAAAATCGAATGTTGCGGAATTTCGCCGTGCCGGAAACCCCTTCCAGTCCGAGATACAATTCGAGTTTACGGGCGTCGTAAGGGATCTCGGTTTTGAGCGTATAGTTTTTCCATCCGGAGTCACCTTCCCAAGTCGGAACCTGAAGATAGTTGTTTCCGCCGCCGGGACCGGTGATCACCAGCATCAGTTTGACTCCGTTGAAGGATTTCGGCTTTTTGGAAATCGCCTTGTGTGCGATTTCTCCGCTCAAAACCACTTCCTGCCCGCCCAGAACGGAGAGCGGCAGGGGAATGGTGACGAAAGTGCTTCCGGGAGTCTTCCGGGTAATCTCCAGCGTGGGAACCGACGCCGTTTCATCAAGCCGCCGCCCGTCGGTCAACTGCTTTTTCACGATGCCGGAGGTCAGGTCGATCGCGGGAAGCGGCGCAGCCTGCGGTTTCCAGCTGCCGCCGGAGAGATCAAGTTTCCGGTTTTTCGCCAACAGATCCAAAACCAGCTTCAACCGCGGGTTTTTCAAATCTTTGACGGAAGTGTCCCTGTATTTATTGCTGTATTCCAGATCCCAGCCGTCCCATTCCCGGAAAGCGTGATAACACCAATCCCATTGATATTCTTCGCTCAGAGCCAGCAGATCGGTCAGATACTGTTCTCCTCCGGGCGCCCAGCGGATGACCGAAAATTCGCTCATTACGATCCGGGCGCCGTACTTCTCCTGAAATGCACGCACCGGAGCCAGACAGCGCCGCAACGCCTCCTTATCCCAGTATTTCCCGTCAACATTGCCGGGATAATTATAGATTCTGGTCAGAGCGGGGACGACCCGTTGATGCGTATAATTCAACGGACGGTACATGTGGACGTTGTAAATGATATTTTTGAGCGGCAGCGGATGAAGATAAGAGAAATACCGCGGACTGCTCCAGTCGTTTGCCGCGATACAGATCGGCGTTTCCGGGTCGATCTCCCGGATCGCTTTTGCGGCGCGGTACTGCAGTTCCAGATAATCAATGCGGCGGGGCGTTTTCTGGTTGGGTTCATTGAAAAGATCGTATCCGTAAACCGCCGGACAATCGCGGTAGCGGCGGGCGATCTTCCTCCATGACTCAACAAATTCTTCCGCAAATGCCGGATTGTCGAACAGCTTTGCCTCTTCCTGAACCGCGCCATGGTTGAATTCCTTACCGCCGGGAACACGGTGAAGATCAATGAGGACCATGATCCCGAGTTTCCGGCATTGTTCCAGAACTTTGTCGAGGATATTCATGTCCCGTTCAAGAAAATCAGCGTATTTTTCTCCTTTGCGGGGATTGGGATGGAGCTGCCAGCGCACGAGATTGACATTCCAGTCCCGCATCGCCGGGAAGTCGGCGCTCCGGTATACCACAGGAGACATCATTCCGCGCAGCAGCGGCATGGACAAGACCCGTTCGGTATATTCACAGCGGAAATTTTCCGGCACCGGCACCGGCGGACGGTGGAGTTTTGCCGGATCCCAGTCGAGCAGTTCGACATTGCGGACTTGCAATTCGCCGGTGCTTCCCTGCAGTCCGGCTTCCAGGAAGATCCATTCCGTATCTCCGGGTATTTGCTGTTCCATGGTGACAGTCTTCCAGTCGGAGGAACCGTAAAGCGGCGGGCAGTTGGTCCAGTACTGTTTTCCGTTGGCAAAATAGTGAATCATCAGTTTAACGCCGTTATATGATTCCTTCGGCTTGCTGACGTTGGAATATTTCACTTCAAAACGAACGATCAGGGAGCGGCCGAAGTATGGTTCCGGGTCGACCGGATGCGATGCCAGCCGGGCCTCGGCGGGGTCCGGCGACAACACGGTCAGTATTGACCCGGCGACTGTCCCGCCCGGCGGAAGTTTCCATGACTGATCGAAAGGCATGGCGATTTCGGCAGCAAGCTGAAACCCCAGGCAGATCAAAGTGAAAATAAGCAGAGTACAATATTTCATAAAAACGGATCTTTCTTTCAGAGAGAGTCAACGTACGGCATTAATTGCGTTTTGTGATTAAACGGATAGCTTTTCTGACCTTTCCAGATCGTGGATTTGGAGTATGCTTTCGCCGATCCGTCCGCCTTGTAAACAGGTGTGCACCCACCATGAACATCCATGCTGCCGTAATCCATAACCGTGTTGCTGCCGCGGCAATAAATCAGCAATTCCCGTGTCAGTTTGGCATAGGGTTTCAATTTCGGGAGAAAAAACGCTTTCTCGTCCGGAGTGGAAGAGTCGCGGCCATACATGTAGGTGATCCGTCGCCAGGCATTGCCATCGGTTGCGGGGGGTGTTACCGCGCAGTTGATAAGTTTAGGAGTGGTATTGGCGTCCTTAAGCGCATCCATATCAAAATCTCCTAAATATTTGAGGCTGGCTACCAGCAGCAGACCGACAGACCGTCCGGCGTCATCGGCAGTCCATCCGGGGTCATTGAGCCACCCCGTGTAGTAATAGGCGGTGATCGGCAGTTCCTTGAAATCGTCCGCATACATACTTAAAGCTGTTCCGTTCTGTTTCAGGAGCGCAACACAGCTCATCGTTCGGGCTTTGGTCCGTGCCTGATTCAGGGCAGGCAGCAGCATCCCTGCAAGAATTGCGATAATCGCAATGACTACAAGGAGCTCTATAATGGTGAATTTTTTCATAGCGGGTTTTTGTTTTTTTGCAAACATTGCTTCCTCCTTTTTCTTTTAGGTTAGATTAATTATAGTCTAATTGATCTGAAATGTCAATAGGGGGTTCTGGCAAAAAAGTGGTTTTTAACTGGTTGTGTTCTGTTTTGGCTGGATTTTTGGCGGGAAGAGCGTATTTTTGGGATTTATGGAAAAAGGTCGGCTGATTTGCGCGGGAGGCTCTTGCGCAAATGTTTTTTTTCATATTATTAATAAGGTATGGAGAGAATATCCGGAGAGGTCTGCTTTCCTTAATAATATCAAAGAAGAAGCGCAAGGTCGTTGCGATTCTTCTTCTGGTTTGTTTCCGGTGGAGATTCTCCGCAGTCACCGGATCCGGAGATCATACAGGGGATTTTTGCCGATGACTGCGTGAAACGTCTGTCCCTGCCGCGGCAGAAGCCGGACGGGAGTGAGTTGCTGTCCGTTGAAGATCGGCACAAGTTCCTCTTTGTTAAAGACCAGTTTCAGCGCGGTCTGTTTTCCATGTTCCGCCTTTTTCGAAGACCGGACTTCTTCCTGTTTGCGGAGTCGGAATATGAATTGGTTTGTTTCGTGCCCGGTCCGGACAGCTATCCGGAAGTCACCCGCTTGGAGAAGAGTATGTTCTCCTGAGCGTTCCGTAATCCGCAGGATGAGTTCCAGTGTGCCTTGAAACGGGGTTTTGAACGGCAGGGGAAGGATTATCGGCGTTTCTTGTCTGTAAACGCCCCGGACTCCATTGTATTTGTCTGTTGTGAAGATCAGTTTCGGATTATAGAGGATTCTGCGCTGGAACGGACTTAATTTCCGTTCATCGACCCCTTGACCCGGTCCGGCGGAAAGCTCAAAATCCGTTCCGGAGGGAATGGCTCCGATGTCGGAGGAAGCGTCTGCTTCCTCAAATGCCAGTGTTCCTTTTCCGTGAAGCGGGCTGTTCTTTGTCAGCCGGAAATCTCCTTTTTCACAGTCCTGGAATCCAAAATCTCCAATGCTTTCCAGATTTTTTCCGTTTTCCGCCGAGATGATTTTCCGGTGGGGATCTTCCTTCTGTATCAGATTCCAGTTGCGGTAGAATTCGATCAGGCTTCCGTTCCATTCCTTTCTGCGGTGCATGCCGTATGTGACATTCGCGTTGTTGAAGAAGCGGAAATTGACCAGTTCCCGCACAGCTCTGCCGTGGATCGGCTGGGGTGTGGTCAGAAGAACATGTTCCGGCTGAATGATCGTGTTGTTGAACACCAGAAAACCCGGATACGGAACCATTGCAAAGCGTTTGGAGATTCGCGATTCCAGCGTATCCGGAGAGGTTCTGCCCATGTGGGCATAGGTCCAGTTCTGTCCGGCCGCGCCCAGTTTGAAAATGCCGGGATGCCCGCCGAGCGCCTTGCGGAGCGGTTCCAACGCCGGGGTGTCAATAAACAGATTCCGGTAGACAAAGACCGGTCCCGGCCATGGAAGCCCCGTCAACGGCTGCCATGAGACTGCTTCCGCGCAGTCCTCAAACAGATTGCCGTAGACTCGGATGTCTTCTGCGTTGTTTTCCGTTTCGACCGCATTGTCCACGACTCGGCGGAAGATGTTGCCATATACGCGCAGATGTTTCGCGCTGCTGACGCACCAGCTGGAAAAGCCTTCAAATGTATCTTCGACGATGCAGTCCCGCACATGCCAGTTGGAGCGGACGCCGCCGATGATTCCTGTTTCGTAGTTTTTTACCGGATGTTTTGAATAGTTGAATCCCTTGCCTTTATAGGACCAGAAATAAAAACGGAATTTTTCGGCAACGGCAGTTCCCTGATGCCGTTGGATGATCCGGCAGGTTTCCTGGAACACCGGGAACTGGTCGTAAACACAGTTTTCCACGAATACACCGTTTCCGCCGCGCCCGCCGAACACTCCAAACCGACATCCCTTGAACCGGCAGTTCCGCACGATGACCTGCTCCGCCAAAGTGCCGACTCCCGTCATGGAGGGGGTTTCAAAGGTGAAACCGTCAATAATGATATTCGCTTTCCCGGAGATCCGGATGAACAGATTGGCATCCCGGGCGGAAGTCAAATGATGTCCGTTCGCTCCTCTGGAACTGGGCGGGGCAATCGCGAACACATGATCGTTCGGATCCGGAGAGCCGTATTTTGTTTCCGTATGCAGGCGGACATAAAGGCGTTTTGCCTTTTCGTCATAAGTGTAGCCGTTGAACGGTCCCGGATAGCCATCGTTTAATGTAAATCCGCGAAGACCGTCCACATTGAGGTAGCCTCCGAAGAGATCAGTCCCGTCATACAGGATGCGCGCGGGGAAATGCGGAAACGGAATGCTGTAAATCCGGTTTTTCGCGTCTTCCAGTTTCCAAATGATCTTTTTTTCCCGGACGGTCTCGTCCGCCGCGGTGAGGATGACGCGGTCGTCTGCCCGGTTGTCTGCCCGAAATGTGACCGGGGCGTTCTCCGTTCCGCCGCGCATAAGAACGACGTTTTCATAGTAGATTCCGGGTGCGATGAGGACTGTATCTCCCGGATTGACGGAATCCGCCGCTTTCTGGATTGTTGCAAACGGACGTTCCAAAGAGAGACCGTCATTCGCATCGTTTCCGGTTTTTTTGTTTACATAGCGTGTAACGGGTTTTGATGGCTCCGGCGGAAACTTGATCCGGTAAAGGGATGCCAGTTCTGCATTGTCCAAAGCCCGGTCGAAAACGGAGAGAGCGAGAATGACGGTTCCGGCTGGAGCAAAATAGCCGCCCTTGCGGCTGTGGATGCGTCGTCCTCCAATCGCGAGAAGCCCTTCTCCGGCACGCGGGGAAAGTTGCCCGATTGCTCCGGAATCTGCCTTTCCGCTGCACAGGTGGGTTCCGTTTTGAGCCTGAAACAGATCAAAGCGCAGTTCTTTGCCCGGCAGAAAACGGAGAATATATTCCAGTTCGGTTTCCGATGGCAGTTTCAGCGGAGCCGAGTTCAGAAAAAGAGAGTCTGTTTGCTTATTGCCGCCGGAAAGAAGCAGGGAGGGTTTGCTGCCGATTGGAAGATATGGCGTTTTTCCGGCGAATCCGGCTTCATAGCCGCGCATGCCGTTTTCCGCCCGGAAACGGGAGAGCAGCACACCCGCCGGATTGCCGGGATACCGGAGCCGGACACGGATTGTTTGTGCGCCGGATTGCCGGACTGGATAAACAAGCAGGGGTTCTCCGTCTAGAGTTGCCGGCAGAGTTGCTGTTCCGGGGATTCCGCTTACAGAAAACGTTTTCAGATTTTTGATTTCCGTTCCGCAGAGCAGAGCGGCGGCAAAGACAAGAAGCAATGCAAACAGTTTTTTCATGTTGTTTTCTCCGATTTTGGCTTATTTGTAATCCGCCCAGAAACTGACATTCGGATGGGTGGATGCCGATGCCTGGCTGACGGTTGATATTTTTGCGGAAATCCAGCTTTCCACATGACCGTCAACGAATGTGATGTTGGCATATTTGTTGTGTCTCCGGGCGATATTGCCCTGTGCCATGAGGTGCATGGAACGGTATCCGTATGTGGTGGTTCCGTCATCCTTGACGCAGGAAAAGTCGGCAAGCAGCACTCTTCCGGAAGGGCGTTTGACGGAACTCATCCGGTTGTATCCTTTGGAACCGAGTTGGCTTAGGGGAAAGCAGAGGCGGGAATTGAAAGAATAGCTGAAATTCGGCAGATTGCCGTCGTTCGGAGCCGTGATTCCGTTGCCGTCGCGCCGACCGCTTGGACAAACCGCAAAAGGAGCAGTATCATGGTTCTCGAACTCTGTGTCATCGGCGACAATGCAGTTCCTGCCGGTATCGGTATATGGAAGCAGAGTCATGGGAAATCGTCCGGCGGAGACCGGACCGAAGAAATAGCGGGTTGCGTAATATTGATCTTTGTCTGTGCTGTTGCCGAGACCGTAGATCCTGCCCCATCCGTCAAAACTGTCCGCATAGTTCAGCATTGCCAGAGACAATGTTTTCTGATTTGATATACATTGAATACTTTGTGCTTTTTCCCTGACTTTTGCAAGTGCCGGAAGGAGAAGAGATGCAATAATTGCTATAATAGAAATTACAATCATCAATTCTATAATGGTAAAACTGCTCTTGTACGACCGGATAACGGGAGCAGGATGGCTTTTCCCGGTATCTCCGGGGGTGGTTTGATTGTTTTGCATGATGCTTCTCCTCATTCTGGTTTTATGGTTTCAGGTTGCGATTTGTCGATTCTCCGGGAATGATGATCTTCTCCGGAGAGAGTGTTTCCAGTTCAAAATGAAAATACAGACGCTCCGGTCCGGTTTCCGTTCCGAGATAGTGGGCAAAGATCGCATCGACCAGCGGGGTCAGGTCCGGCGTATCAATGACTGTGACGGAGGGGGTGCACAGACGTGCGATTTCCGGATTTCCCATGGAGGCAATCATGATGTCTCCGGGGACATGGAGTCCAAAGTCCGCCAAAGCACGTATGGCGCCGATTGCGCAGTCCATATTGGAGCAGAAGATCGCGTCTGTGCTTCGGAATGCCTTTTTTGCAAGAAGCCTGCGCATGTTTTCCAAAACAACTTCCCGTGTGGGATGCATTTCCGGAACCTGAGGGCACCACTCCTCTCCGGTACAGCCAAGCTCCCGGATGCTTTTACGCCAAACCTCTTTCCGCTTAAGATGATTGGAGGAGAGGGGAGCATAAAAGTCAATTTTCCTGCAACCCCGGTCATAAAGGTATTTTACCACATGTTTGATTGCGTCGTTGCTGATGCCGTCGAGACATCGTATGCCGTATTCGGTCAGGTTTGTAAAAAGGGTGACGATGCGTTCCCGTTTCTTTTTCAGCTTGTTCAGGAACAGTGGACGGTTTCGCGGTACATAGCAGAAAATAATGTCGAAATCGCCGTCAAGGGCATTATAAAGCAGCGGATCATCGGGGTTGGTTTCCACGATGTCCCGGAATGTGCATTGATGACGGAGTGTTCCGGAGCGGATGGCATCAAACCATTTGTTGCCGCAGGTCACATGTCCCGGATGGAACAGGGCCACGCGCAGACGCGGAGCTCCTTCCGGCATGGCGATTTCCAGCCGGTCACTGTCCTTCCGGATCAGTACTTTTTCCTCCAGAAGCAACCGGATTGCCTGCCGGACCGTCAGATAGCTGACCCCAGTTTCCTGCGACAGCTTCGGTGCTCCGGGAAGCGGCATGAAGTGATAATCCCCGTTGGCGATCCGCCGCTTTATCAGTTCCGCAACCTGTATGTATTTCGGTGTTTCCATTTTTTATTAAACAGTTTGTTGTATATATTGTCTTTTATATAATTATACTCTGAAATTGAAACTTTGTCAAGAGGGGGAGAGCATTTTTTTTGAAAAATATAAGTTTTTATCTTTACCGTTTGCTTTTCCGGTATTCCAAAGGGGAGAGTGTGCAGTGTTTTTTGAATTCATGAGAAAAGGTCAGCTGATCCGGATAGCCGACTTCCGCGGAAATATCTTTGATCGTCAGTTCCGTGGTGCGGAGCAGATGGGCGGCATGTTCCATTTTCCGTTTGCGGTAGAATTGTTTCGGCGTCATTTGGAAGTGGGTGCGGAACAGCTTCAGCAGTTTGGATTTTGAAATATTAAGCTCTTTTTCCAGTTCGGATATTTTATATGGATACCGGATCTGGGATTCCAGGATATAGACGGCATCCCCCAGCGGCTCGGGAAGCGGACGTTTTGCCGCCGCTTCCAGCTGAAGCAGGAGCTCCAAAGTCAGACCTGCGATTTTCGGCGCGTATTCCGGATTGTGCGGTTTCATCAGTTGAAACAGTTGTTCGAGTATCCGGAATACGGATCCGGGATCCGGCAGTTGGATCGTCCGGGACGGACGTATGGCGGAATTGGCCATGAAAGCGGTCAGGAAAGTGCCGCAGAGACCGAATGAGACTTTGTCGCAGAATCCGGCAGGACCGGTGCGCAGGGTGTTGGGAGTCGCCGCTGGGTGGAGAAGGAAAGAGCCCGGTTCGACCACGAGCGGTTCCGCTCCGTCGATGGAGACTTGCAGATTGCCGGAAAACGGCAGTTCAAATCCCCAGGTCGTCGGATGTTCATGATGGTAATATCCCTCCGGTGCGTACCAGTGCTGATAAAGAATATGTTCCGGCCACAGTGGGAACATTGCCTTGCGTCCGTAATCCCATGCGATGCTTCCTTTGTCCACTGTTCGTATACAGCATTCCGCTTTTGTATAGGAAAAAAGATCGACTGTTTTTGTTTTTGCCACGGTGAAGAAACTTTCCGGTTGATGGTTGCCGGAGGAAAAGATAGCATCGTTTGCCGGAATAGTCAAACCGTTTTTTTCTGCCGGGGTGCGGCAGAAGTGCTTTTTTGCAGGGTATAACAATAATTTTCAGCTTTTTGAAACTTTCCGGTTTGAATAAGGAAGAATAGCGGATATATTGTTGAAGGCGGGGAAACAATATATTTTGATTTTGCCGGAGTTTGTTGAAATGAGAACTTTTTGTCGCATTCTGTGCGGACTTCTGATTTGGTTTGTCCTGTTTACCGCGGGGGCAAAAGAGAAAAATGTCCTTCTGATCCACTCCTATCACAGTACATTTCAATGGACGGATGATATTACCGACGGTTTTCTGTCGCGTTTGAAAGATCTTGCGGGTGATGTCAATGTGGATGTTGTTTACCTTGATGTTCTGCGTCCGACCGTGGACAGCGAGCAGGCGTTTCAGGGATTTGTGAAACAGCTCCGCAACGGTTCGTATGATCTGCTTGTTCTCTGTGATGACGAGGCGATTGACCGTTTCCGCCGCCGGGATAACGTCGTGCCGGAAAATGTTCCCATCCTGCTGATCGGCTGGGTGGATTATGATGAGAATATCCGCAAGGAGCGCGCGAATCTTACCGCGCTGCTGCAGAAAGTCGATGTTGCGGGGACGATCGATCTTGGTTTGAAGCTGTTTCCGGAGCCTCCGCGTGAGATCGTGATCCTTACCGATGCCGGAATTGCCGGAAAGCGGATCTATCGCGATGCGAAAACGGCGCTTGCCGGAAAAACGCTTCCGCCGGTCCGTTTTATCCGCGGCGAAGAGTTCTCCACGCTGGAGATGCTGCAGAAGATGGAAACGTTTCCGCCGGATACTCTGATTGTTTATACACAGTGGCTCGGCAAACAGGAGGATTATCAGGCGGTTTGCGGAATGGGAAAGCAGTGTATTGCCGTCAGCCGCGCCCCGGTCTTTTCCACAATGAGCACATGGCTGCCGAATGGACTCGTCGGCGGCAGAATGGTGCGCGGGAAACTGCATGGGGAGGAGGCCGCCGGGATCGCCGCGGATATTCTTGCCGGAGTGCCAGCTGTTTCGATTCCGTTCCGTATGGGAAAGACGTTTGACGTGGTTGATTATCCGCAGACAAAGTTCCGTGGACTTGTGCTGGAGAGACTTCCGCTGTCCGTGCAGATCGTCAACCGTCCGCCCACGGTCTGGCGGAAATACCGCGGATTGTTTCTTTCGATTTCCGGTGCCGTGGCGGCGCTCCTTCTTCTGCTTGGCACGTTGCTGGTCTTTGCGTTTCGCTCCCGGAATCTGACGCGTCAGCAGCTCGCGGCGCAGAATGAGCTGCTTTCCCTGCAAAAAGAACGTTACGCTCATGCGAAGCTGTTTCAGATTACGCTGAATTCCATCGGCGATGCGGTGATCACAACCGATGCGGAGGAGCGGGTGGTCCATCTGAATCCCGCGGCGGAGACCTTTATCGGTGTGCCGGGCGCGGAGGCGTCGGGACAGCGGCTTGCTTCCATTTTCCGGATACTGCCGGAAGGCGGCGGAGTGCCGATTTCTCCGGTCCGTCAGGCTCTCCAGACGGGCGAAACGGTCAATCGTCTGTATGGTGAAACCGGAAGCGGGCGGGTGCCGGAAAGCCGCGGCGGTCGCATCCCCGATTTTCGATGATTCCGGTCGCCTGTTCGGGGCTGTGCTGGTGTTTCATCAGACGGCCGGATGAAGAACGGTTCCGGCGTTTCCACTGTCTGTCCGTATCGTGAAAACGGCATGTTTCCGGCAGGGAACGAGTTTCTCCGAGATTTCCCGGCGGGAGTCCTTGACTTTTGCCCTATAGCGTTATATAATATAACCCGTCATTTTAAAACTAATCAGGAGCGGGAGTCATGCGTTTTCAGTGTCCGAACTGCAAGGAGATTGTCTCTGTGGATAATTCAGAGATGGGGGCGCAGGTCCAATGCGGCAGGTGTCAGCAGGTCGTTGCCGTTCCAGAGAGCCGGACGGCGCCCGGTGCGGTGATCGCGGATTTTATTATTCAGAAAGAGCTCGGCCGCGGCGGAATGGGAGTCGTTTATCTGTCCCACCAGATTTCGCTTGACCGTTCTGCTGCTCTGAAAGTCCTTTCGGAAACTTATGCCAGCAACTCGGAATTCGTGGTCGGCTTCATCCGGGAAGCGCGTGCGGCGGCGAAACTGAATCATCCGCATATTGTACAGGCGTATGCCGTTGGAGAAGATGACGGTCTTTACTATTTCGCCATGGAAAATGTCAATGGCGAGACCATGAAAGCGATTTTGGAACGCAATAAGGTAATTCCCGTGGATCAGGCGGTTCAGATCATTCAGCAGATCGCCGAAGCGCTGGACTATGCGTGGAAAGAGGAACGTCTCATTCACCGGGACATCAAACCGGATAATATCATGCTGACCAGCAGCGGCAAGGCGAAACTTGCCGACCTCGGACTTGCACGCCGTGCCGGAGAAAAAGATGAACTGGATAACAGTGATGAAGTGATGGGAACTCCCCAGTATATCAGTCCGGAACATCTGATCGGCGAGGAAATGGACATCCGGAGCGATATTTACAGTCTTGGCGCGACTTTTTACCAGTTTGTCACCGGACAGTTTCCGTTCACCGGTTCAAGCGTGACGGAAATCGCCAGAAAGCATATCACCGATCCGCTGGTTCCTCCGATTGAAGTGAATCCGTCTCTTCCGCAGGCCGTATCGGATGTGATCGTCAAGATGATGGAGAAAAATCCGGACGACCGCTATCAGGATGCGGAAATGCTTGTGGAAGTCCTGCGTGACATCCGGAAGAACAAATTGAATCCGCCGAAAACCGGTTTGCAGTTGAATCCGGGTGGCGCCGCCGTTCCGCGTCTGAATCTGAAAACGTCGGCATCCGTTCCGGTTCCGCGTTTGAACATAACGCCGTCTGCGCCGTCGCCGTCCGTTCCGCAGCTGAAATTGAAACCTTCCGCTCCGCCGGCTTCTCCTTCCGTCCCGTCGCTGACGGTTGTGCCTCCCGCTCCGCCGAAGTCGCCGGAAAAAGAGGAAGGGAAAGGGGACCAGGCTGCTGCTGACAGCACTTTGACCCGTGAAGTGGATTCCATGCAGGTCCGGCGTGAAAAACGTTCCCGGATGAAAGTGATTCTGCTGATCGCCGGGGTTGCCGCGGTACTTGCATTTGCAGGAACCGGTGTCTGGCTTGTATTTTCCGGACTGAAAGATTCCAGTACTGCGCCGACGGAGAAAAAACAGGAGCGCGGCGATTCCGGAACCGCGGTTTCTTC
>ERZ779851.2665-NODE-2665-length-13101-cov-2.366166_pt1 | contig 13101 bp, 11 predicted proteins | sample MGYA00511094_ERZ779851 | MGnify/ENA primary metagenome ERZ779851 (study PRJEB29588, sample SAMEA2155512) | human gut metagenome | biome: human gut; feature: human-associated habitat; material: faeces | place: Denmark | collected 2008/2010 ...
GTCGTCGCCGAACAGCATGGCTTTTTCGCGTTTGCCCTGAGCGACCTGCAGCAGAATGGGGATCAGATGGGTTTCCGGATTGTGGTCTTCGCCGTATTTTCCAGTTGCGCCGGCGGCGTTGAAATAACGGAGAGCGGCATACTTGAGCCCGTAGATTTTGCTGTACCAGTTGAGGACTTTTTCAAAGCAGAGTTTGGATTCGCCGTAGGGATTGATGGGAAGCTGGGGGGCGTCTTCCCGGATCGGGATCTCTTTCGGTTCGCCGAATGTGGCGGCCGTGCTGGAGAACACAAAGGTCTTGACTCCGCCTTCAACCGCGGCGTCTGCAAGGTTGATCGCGTTGGCGAGATTGTTGTTGAAATATTTGCTCGGATTCTTCATGGATTCGCCGACGAGGGAGAATGCGGCGAAGTGCATGACGGCGTCGTATTTGCCATCCTTGACGGTTTTGATCAGGTTTTCCCGGTCGCCGAGATTGGCCTTGATGAATTTGGCTCTCGGATCGACTGCCTCGATATGACCTGTGATCAAGTCGTCGAAAACGGTTACTTCATATCCTCTGTCCAGCAGATACTCGGCGCAGGCGCTGCCGATGTATCCTGCTCCTCCGGTCACAAAAACGCGCATGGTTCTGTCTCCTGATTTGAAACGTTCGTTCTGAGTTGGAAATTTATCACGGAAACCGGGATTCTGCAAATCGGGAAGCAAAATAAATCGGAAAAATATCAGCCGCTTTTCCGAAAATCGCTCCGGAGGAGCGGAAATACGTCCGTTCCGGCGCAAATTTTCCGATAAAATCCGGATTCCGGTTTGACAATGTCGCATTTTTCCGCTATACTTAATGTATTCTCTGCAATAACAATAACAAATGGGAAAGGCTGAGAAAAAATGGGAAAAATTTTAACGGCATTCGCTGCGGCTGTACTGTTTGCCGCCGGAGCGGTTGCGGACCTCAAAGTGAATCCCGTGTTCTCCTCGAACATGGTGCTTCAGCAGGAAAAGCCGATCACGTTTTTCGGAACGGCTGACAAAGGGGCGACAGTCAAAGTCGAATTCAACGGCAGAAGCGTTACGGCGAAAGCCGGAGACAACGGCGAGTGGAAAGCGGAATTTCCCGCTATGAAAGCCGGAAAAACCAATTACACGGTCCGGATCTCCGACGGGAAAAAGAATGTTGTGCTGAACGATATTCTGATCGGTGAAGTCTGGTTCTGTTCCGGACAATCCAACATGCAGATGCCGATCGGCAGAACGTTCCGGCGCGGATGGTCTGCGGAGAACTGCGAAAAAGAGGTCGCTTCCGCAAAATATCCGGAGATCCGCTATGCGTTCCAGCGTCTGGTCTCTTCGCACAACAAGCCGCTGGATGCGCAGTATTCTCAGGCGAAAGGCTGGGTCAAATGCGATCCTTCCAATGCGCATTATTTCAGCGCGACCGCCTATTTCTTCGGCCGCAAGCTGAATCAGGATCTGAATGTTCCGATCGGACTGATCAATGCCTCCTGGGGCGGAACCCGGATCGAACCCTGGATCTCTGACGAAGGATATAAAACCGCAGGGATCGAAAGCGATCTGAAGACCATCAACCGTTTCAAGATGGATGATGCCGCCAAGAAACAGTATGAGGAGAAAGAGGTCAAACGGTTTGCCGATGCAATGGCTGCGTGGCATCCGCTTTTTGAGAAAGCCGGAGCGGCGGCAAAAGCCAATGCGCAGGGATGGGAAGCCGTCGGATTGGACGAGAGTTCATGGAAACCCGCCAAGTCGGAATATCAGGGAAAATATTCTGCCCGCTGGTACCGGACCGGATTCAAGCTGCCCGGAAACATGAAAGGAAAGAACGTTCTCCTTGCAATGAATAAGATCGGAGAAAAAGCGGATGTTTATTTGAACGGCAATCGCATCGCCGGATGGGAAGCGCACGATCCCGAAGCCAGGAAGATCGTCCGTGTTACTCTGAAACCGGATCAGCTTGATCAGAACGGTACAAATGTTCTTGCTGTCCGCGCGGAGCATTTTTACTGGGACAGCCGCACTCACATGGCGAACACGATCCAGCGCGGCAATCTGTTCTGCGGCAAGGCACGGATGACTCTGAACAAGGGCTGGAAGCAGAAAGATGAATTCGTCTGCACGGCAAAAGAGACCGCCGGAAAACGTGTGCCGGACTTTATCCGGATTCCTTACAAGAGCCAGCAGTTCCAGTCGAATCTCTACAACGGCATGGTTGCAAGCTGGACGAAACTTCCGGTTCGCGGAGTGATCTGGTATCAGGGCTGCTCCAATGCCGGAAATCCGCACTACTATCCGCTTCACAAGGCTCTGATCGCCGACTGGCGGGCAAGATGGAACAATCCCGGAATGCCGTTCCTGATCGTTCAGCTTGCCGGATATGAGCCCTCGCGGGCCGGCAACTGGCAGACCGCCGATGCGACCAGAGTTTCCGGATATGCTCTGACCCGCGACATTCAACAGCAGATGCTGAACATCCCGAACGTCGGGCTTGCCTGTACGGTCGATATCGGGGAAGCCGCCAATATTCACCCGGCGAATAAACAGGATGTCGGCAAACGTCTTGCTCTTGAGGCGGAGCGCATTGCCTACGGGAAAAAGATCGTCAGCCGCGGACCTCTCTTTGCGTCCGCTGTTCCGGAGAACGGTGCGGTCCGTGTCAAGTTTTCAAATGCCGACAGCGGACTCAAGACTTCTGACGGCAAAGCGCCCGGTGCGTTTGCAATCGCCGGAGCGGACAAGAAATTTGTCTGGGCGGATGCGAAGATCGACGGCAAGGATGTCGTTGTCAGCTCTCCGAAAGTCAAGGATCCGAAATATGTCCGTTATGCTTATGCGGGCTATCGCGGGGACTGCAATCTCCAAAACGGGGAAGGGCTTCCCGCTTATCCGTTCCGTTCGGATGCGTTTGATTATTCCAAAGTAAAATAACTCATTCGCCTTATTTTGCGTTTTGCGTCTCCGGTCCGTTTTTCGCGTACCGGAGACGTTTTCTTGTCCCCTTCAGGATAATAAAACTACCGGCTTTTCCGGTATGTTCAGTCAAAGATTGATATAGACGGATATTACGAATCTTAAGCGAACGCAAGTGTGTTATAATCGGAGAAGCCGGGTCGTGTCCAAATCATATTCCTGTGCAGGTGAGTATCCCCCTGAATTTGAGTGTATCGCAGTTTGTAGGCTATTTGAAGGGTAAAAGTTCTTTTGAAATACAAGTATGGCAACCGTCATTTTTGGTGTCGCAGCTGCTTCGTTGATTCCGAAGGTCGTAAGAAAAGCATTATTTTTTCAGAATCTGTGCAAGAATACAGTCTGTTCCTGTGTATTACTTTCAGAGGACTTGTTTGAGCCCTTGTCCGCGTTGAAACAGCAAGACGTTATGAAAAAGAGAACGTTGAGATCAGTTTTTATTTGCATTCGAGAAGTTTCTGAAGTATAGTACACTGTCCGAATTATATGGAGGAGACAAAAAGCGAAAACAAATAAACTGTAAATTTTACAACTGAAGATCGACGTCCTCGCCTGAACTACCACTTCAACATGACGTCAACAGAAAAACGAACGGTCAGTTTGTGTCCATATTGGGCACATCTTGATTTGTGTTTTTCTGTACGCTGTGGTAGGCGTTGGCGAGGGCACTTTTAAGATGTGCCCTCTTTTTTTTGGCCGAGAGAAAGGAGTTTTATGAAAAAATCTTCACGGGGTACTGAAAAATCAAAAAGCAAAGGATGCGCAGTTATTCTCGGATGCTTTGTTATTTTTCAAATCATTATGACTGCAATCGGGGGCGTTATATGGCTGCTTTCACGAATACTGTAAAAGAGGCGTTCTATGAAAAAATCTTCACGGGTGCTGAAAAATCAAAAAGCAAAGGATATGCACAAATTTTCGGATGCTTTGTCATTCTTTAAATCATTGTCGTGGTTTTGACATGTTTACAAACTCGAATAAAAGTCGTCGAAATGGAGCTTATCCTTTTGACTGCTTTTTTTGTTCTGATTTCTGCCAAAGCAATAAAAGGGAGATAAGTAAATGATCGGGGTCATCGAAATAGGGATTATTCTTTTGATTCTTTCAATTCCGGCTTTTGCCAAAGCAATAAAGAGGAGAATGGAAAAGAAATCTATGCGGAGGACAAAACGATGAGTATTGCATCTGTTATTGCGTATGAAGGACCGCATGATGTTCTGGTGTGGAAACATCCGGTTGAAGACTTTAATACCGCTTCACAGCTGATCGTGCATGAATCGCAGGAGGCGGTTTTCTTCAAAAATGGTCAGGCTCTTGATCTGTTTCCTGCCGGACGTTATGCGTTGGAGACTGCCAATCTTCCGGTTCTCGGCAGGATTATCAACCGTCTGACCGACGGTGAATCTCCGTTTCATTGTGAAGTGTATTTTATCAACAAAGCAGTTTCACTTGATGTAAAATGGGGGACTTCCTCACCAATTCCGGTTATGGATCCGCAGTTCAATATCATTGTCCCCGTTCGGGCAAACGGACGCTTCGGAATCCGGATTGACGATTCCCGGAAACTGCTGGTTAAACTTCTGGGAACGGTTGAGCGGTTCGATCATCAGGCGCTGCAGGAGTTCTTCCGGGGTGTTCTGATGACCCGCATTAAAGATTTTCTTGCAGGAAAGATGGTCCGGGAGAAAATCAGTTTTCTTGAAATCACGACCCGGCTTAACGAGATTTCCACTTCCATTCAGGACCAGTTGTCCGAGACTTTCGAGGAGTATGGGATCAAACTGGTGAATTTTTTTGTAAACACGATCTCCGTTCCGGATGATGACGAGGGGGTTCTTCAGGTAAAAAGCGCTTTGGCAAAGCGTGCCGAAATGGGAATTATCGGTTATGATTATCGTCAGGAGCGTACCTTTGATGTATTGCAGGAGGCGGCTGGGAACACCGGCACGGCGGGTGGTCTGATCGGAGCCGGACTCGGTTTGGGAATGGGTGTGAATGTCGGCAATACGGTCGGCAACGCGATGATGAAACAGATGGTCAGAACAGAAAATGTCCCTGAGGTGAAATGCAGAAAATGCGGGAATGCGATGGCTCCGGAGGCAGTTTTCTGTCCGAAGTGCGGAGAGAAAACTGCCGTGGCATTATCGTGCATCCACTGCTCCGCGGAATTGACGGAAGGGGCTGTTTTCTGTTCCAGATGCGGAAAACGTCAATCAATGACCTGTCCGTCATGCAATTCGGAACAGCCGCCGAATGCCTCGTTCTGTCCGAAATGCGGTCATAAACAGCAGGGAGGGATCGGATAATGTCCAATCGGAATATTTTGCTTGCGGCATTGGGCGTGTTCAATATGATTCTGATTGCCGCCGCCTTTTGCGTTGTCCATTCTTATAATGGTGTATTTTGGACTGGGCTTGTGTTCAACTTGCTTGGCGCTTCCGGAGTCGGATATTTTTCCATATTTGCTTACGATCGCAGCGGAGATTCGCTGCGGGAGACTCCGCAGAATCTTGCTCTTGTGTATGGTTCCGGTCTTTTCTGGCTGTTTCAGCTGCTTTTTTCCATTTCTGCGATCGTTTTTGAGTGGCAGTTCCGCTATGTATTTCCGGTGCACCTGCTGCTTTTCGGTGTGTTTTTTGTTTATGTCGCTTTTCTGCTGATGGGACGTAATTACATCTCGGCAATGGAAGCAGAGGAGGGCGTTACGCAGAAAAATGTTTTCCGTCAACGGAAACGGCTTGCCGTTCTGGAGCGACTGAGACGGAAAGATCCGGACAACAGGCTGTCGGAGAAGATATTTGAAAAGCTCCGTTATTCCGATCCCGCTTTTCCGCCGGATCTGAATGATTTGGATGAACGGATCGACCGGCTGATTGCGGAACTGGCTGATGCTGTTCCGGATGGCCGGAGTTCCGGACTTGAAATGTTGGGTGAATTACTGGACGAGCGGAGTATTGAAATCCGTTCCGGAAAACAGAAAGGTTTTTGAAATGTTGGTGACACAAGCGTTAAGCTGTCCGAATTGTGCGGCGAACCTCTCCAGAAACGATTCTTTTTGCGAATTCTGCGGGAGTGAAATCCTGATCCGGCGGGTATCTTCTTTCCATGGATTTTCTATGGAAAAGCTCCGCAAATACCAAAATTCCTACCGGAAACAGACTGGTCTTCCGGGAGTCTGTCTGGGATTGGGGTTATGCTATTTGAAATGCAGCAATTACTCATTGGCGAAAATTCAATTTGAAAAAGCGATAGAGGATTCGCCGGATTCGCCGGAGACATATTATTATCATTCGCTGGCTTTGATCGGCGGCCGTCGTATCATGACCATTTCCATGAAGGAGGCACGGCAGATCGTCGCTAATTTAAATACCGCTCTGATGCTGGACGAAGACTTCCTTTACGCCCGGCTTCTGCTGGCTCTGGTTTGCCTTGATTATTACGACGCCAATGCTCTGCTGGCTCCGGAAGACGGGGAGAATATCCTGGAGGAGCTTTCCGACCGGAAGTTCGATGCTGATGAGATTGAGATCCTGAGCTCAGCCGCGCCAACAGGGAATAACACTTATTTTAATCAACAATCATAAAAAGAGGAATATGAATATGGCTTCAAAAATTCAGGTGTCCTGTCCGAACTGCAATGCTGTTCTGGAAGCAGAGGAGGAATGGCAGGGAATGAGACTCCCCTGTCCGAACTGCAATCATGTGTTTGAAATTTCAAACACAACACAGTCGGAACAATCTGTTCAGAAAGATCAGCAGAAAGGGCATTGCAAAACGTTGGAAGACAAACGTGCCGAATTGCTTGAAGAAAAGAGAAGACAACTTGAACTGAAAGAAAAACGAAGGAAAATCGACCGGTTCTTTAATAATGCGATGTCTCCGGTAAAAATGAAAGTGGCCGGCATTTTGCTGATTATTGTGGGAATTCCTTTTTCAGTGATTATCGTGGGGATTCCTCTTGTTATACTTGGTGTTTTTTTGCTGTGGCTGTCATCTAAACCGGTTATTGATGAAGCGGAATTTGATCTGTATGCGGAAGAGGATATGGCATATATTGATTCCCTGAATATTTTGGAGCAATACGGAAAAGACGAGTCTGAACTGGTTTCAAAAGTTTATACGAAGTTTGCTCCCGATTTCGAGGGCGCCGGACTGGTGGATTTTGCCTGGCGGCTGGGAGAGAATGGGAAAATCCGTTACTCAATCATTGAAGTAACAAAAGCGTTCATGTTTCAAGATCAGCTGATGATATTTACTGCCAGCTGGGATTTTATCAAAGGAATTCTGATGAACGAAACAACATATACATTTTTTTATAAGGATATTGTTGCAATTAACACTTCCAGCGTGTATGATAAGACTTCCAATGCATGGTTCATTCAGCTGGTCGGGATGATTCCGTATGTCGGAGAATATATTGCCGCGTTTATGAAAGAAAAGGCAACGATTTATAAAACAGCGGAAACATTTGATTTGATTTCCAGTTCCGGGAATTCCATCGGATTGGGAGTCGGATTTGATCAGTGGGTTCTGGCACATGGCGGACAGGTTCCGGATAAGACGGATGCGGAAGAGATGATCCGTGCAATACGAAAAATGGTGGAAGAAAAGAAAACATCCTGATTTCAGATGGCATATACGACAGAAAAGTCATTGCTTGAGGCAATCCAGCCCGTCCGCTGATTGTTGTGCGCGGACAGGCTTGCACTGGAGTACTGGCGCGGCAGGAATATGGAAAACTGCATCTTGAAGAAACAGAACGGAAATTCAGATTTTGAAAGGGTGAAACTGTGATGAACAAAATAACTTACACGGCAATATCAATTTTCATGTTTTCTCTTGCATGGGGAATGGACATAGAACTTACGGATGGAACAATCCTCCGGGAAGTAACCGTTGCAGAAGTAAACTTTCGTGGAATAGAACTTATCCACAGGGAGGGCGGGGAGAGTGTGCTGCCGAAGATGATCGCCGGGAGCGATCAGTCAAAGCTGAAAGAACATATCGCCCGGTACAAACAGTTGGTCGGGAATAAAAAAATATCAGATGCAATTCAGAAAGCTCGTCGGTCAGGATCAATCAATGCTGCAATTCCCATATTGGAGCTGGCGATAAGGAATGAACCGGAGGCGGCGAATATTGCCGAAGCCAGAAAATACCTGACTTTATTAAAGAAAAAAAGCAAGTCTGATGTTACGGTGGCTCTTATAACTGCCGCCAATGAAAAAGATCTTTCCACCGCAATAGAAATCATGGAAAAAGCGGTTGCGGAAAACTCTTTCGCGGAAAATCTGGAACAGGCAAAAAATAAACTTGCAGAATTGAAAAAAAGAAATGTTGGTACTGCTGCAAATGATAAAGTGTCGAACAGCAAGAGTTCTTCAAAATATAACATGGCTGCTGAACGTGCTGCAAAAGGACGGCAGAGGATTATGCGGGAACAACAGGCCAGCATGCAAAGGCGACAGAATGCTGCATTCGCCAGCGGCTGGGAGCGCAATGAAACTGACCGATCATCAAACACAAAAGATCGTCTGACCTCTTTAAACCGTAATTTTGCTGCCGGGAGTACTGCAAATGGGTGGCGGCGGCAGAATACTGTTTCCAGTGGTTTGGGACGCAATGAAACTGACAGATCTGATCCCAGACCAGTGCATGTTCGCATTGCGGAAGGTCCTCTTACTCAGGACTCCACGCCATATTGTCTGAGATGCGGCGGTTCCGGACAAATTGCACAGGTAACTATGCCGTCTGAAGGCGCTTTGATCAATGCCGCGTTTGGCGGACAGCCGGCAACCGCAAAACAAATCCGGCGGACTTGTCCGACTTGCGGCGGAAGCGGCAAACGTTATTAATGGCTATGGCATATACGACAAAAAAGTCATTACTTGAGGCAATCCGCTGCGGCGACGAGGTTTCGTGGTATGAATTTTACGAAACCTATCGCCCGCTGATTGTTGTGCGCGGACGGGATTATAAACTCAATGCCGTGGAGATCGACGAGTTGATCCAGTCGGTTATGCTGCGTTTTTTTGACCGGAGCAGGAGTTTTGTTTACGACCGTTCCAAAGGGAAGTTCCGTGATTACCTTGGAGTGATGATCTATCATTGTGCCTTGAACATTATCCGTCAACGGCGCAGGAATGAAGTCGGATATGAAGAAATCGAAATTGCAGCTCCGGAAAATGATAGTGACCGCTGGTATCAGGAATGGCAGCGGCACGTCATGGCGCTGGCGATGAAGCAGTTAAAACTTCAGCTGGAGGAGATTACGTTTCAGGCGTTTGAGCTTTATGTGGTCAAGGGAGAATCGCCGGAGAATGTAGCGAAGTTTTTAAGAATTCCGGTAAATATGGTTTATGTTGCCAAGAGCCGGGCGGTTGCCAGATTGCGGAAAATCGTCAGTCAGTTGCGGAAGGGGGAGTGATGTCGCATTATACCGCTTATAAGCTTGATTTGTTCCGGAACGGGGAGTTGAACTGGTCCCGGCGGTTGTTGTGCCGGCTTCACCTCCGGTGTTGCCATCGCTGCCGGGAACGTCTGAGTCGTCTGGAACAGGATGATTTACTGATCCTTGAACTCCGAAAGTCAGAAGATTTCATGAAAATTCCGGAGAATCCGTTGGTGTATCGGAGACTTTGTGATATATTTCAGACAAATAGCAGAAAAGAACATAAGTCTGCGGAATGAAAATGGCGGGGTGGGGCGGACAGGAATTCGGGGCTGTAACAACATCCCGGTGTGGAAACTGGTTTCCAGAAAAATGATTGATATTCCCGATTATAAGATTCTGAAAAAATGTGGACACGGGGCTTATGGCGAGGTATGGATCGCCCGGACCCGTGCCGGAAATCTTGTTGCTTTAAAAACGGTCTGGAAGTCGGAACTGATCGAAAAAGAGCTCGCCGGGCTTCGCAATTATTCCCGGATCGCAGATCCGTCCCATTTGATTCGCATTTTCCATATCGGAGAAGCGGGGAACTCCCTGTATTACACCATGGAGCTTGCCGATAATATCGGCGCCGGAGAGTTTTACATTCCTGCAACTCTTGGCAATCTGTTGAAACAGCAAACTCGTTTTTCGCCTGCGGAAACCGTGAGGCTGGGAGAGAAGCTGCTTGCCGGATTAAAGATTTTGCATCAGGCCGGGCTGGTCCACCGTGATGTCAAACCGGAAAATATTCTGTATGTCAATGGTGAACCGAAATTGTCGGATATTGGTCTGGTGCGTTCGATTTCACAGACTCGGAGTTTGGGCGGAACTTTGGGATTCATTCCTCCCGAACGGCTGAAATCCGGTGCCGGCGGCAAGAGCAAAGGCGACGATTTTTATGCTCTCGGCAAGGTCCTTTACTGCTGTCTGACCGGGAACAGTGTGGATGACTATCCATCGTTTCCGCTTTCATTGCTGAGCGAGGAATACAGCCATCTGAACGAAGTAATTCTGACAGCCTGCAATAAGAACATCAGTTTGAGATTTCAATCGGCGGAAGAGTTTCAAAATGCCCTGACAGATGGGATTTCCCGTAAAAAACGTATTTGGAATACGGTGTTCCGAATGCGTTCTTGGGGGATCTGTTTGCTGATTCTGGCAGCCTCTGTCGTAACAGGTCTGTTTGTGATTCCGGAAAGTTCTGGCCGGAACCGGGGGGTGAAACCGTTGAAACTCGGTGAAATTCAGAACCGCACTTACTTTTCTTTGAATGTCAGTGCGAACGACCCGGAAACGGACAGTTCTCAAACCGGTTATGAGGATCCTGTATTCCGGAGATATTCTCCATATAAACTGGATCTTTCTCCCCGCAGTCGGAACGTTGTATTCAACCGTTTTTCCGGTAAAGAGTGGCAGAGTTTTTATTCCCGGAATTTTTGGCAGTCCGGCAATACACTCCGGATTTACGCCCATGCGGAGGGGGGAATGCGTTTGATGCAGCCGCTGGAATATGCTTATGCGATCCGTTTTGAAATCGACTATGCGAAACTCGAAGATCCGCTGACATTCCGGATCGCTGCGTTGAATGCCGGAGGGGATGAACGTTCATTTTATCAGTGGACATTGTCGAGAACTCAGGGTGAATTGATTTTGAAACCTTTGGAATATCAAGCGGAAAATGGCGGTCGCAGAATTTTGATCAATCCGGTTAAACAGCCGGAAAATGCTCCCGGATTTCATCGGGTCGAAATGCTTCAGACATCAAAGATTTTCCGTTTGTACATGGATGATGAATTGATGCTTTATGCTCCGAGTTTCTTTCTTGGAGGTTATTTTACAATTCTCTGTCAAGGGGTAGGGGAATCGAACTTTGTTGAGTTGAAAAATTTTGAGCTGCTGAAAATTATCCATGATCCGGACTGTCCGCCGGAGAAGCAATATAAATTACCTGATGAAAGATGAAATAATCAGCCCGTTTCCTGTATCGTTTCCATTTCAGGAAAAGAAGACGTGCCGGATTTTGCCGGAGAGACTTTTTCTGTTGACTTGTAGTAAAAAAAGAAAAAGATTTTTACAGATGGTTGAAACGATGTTTGTTTATGTTATATTGATTTCAAGTAAGCAAGGAGGTGGACTGGAGAAACATGGTATGACAAGATCGTTTGTTGTTATGAATCGGTAAACTTTGCTGTAACAGCTGTCAGGAGGTGGAAAAGTTAAATCTATTTGGAAATAAGTTTTCAACACTCAAAAAAATGTAATGAGGAGACTTTTATGACAGCTATGACAGATTTTACAAAACTTTATAACCTTTCCCATACTCTCACATTTGAATTGCATCCGATTGGAAAGACCGCAGAGAAATTACAGGAATCCGGATTGCTCAATCAGGATTTCAAACGGTCTCAGGATTATGCCGAGGTAAAATCGGTTCTTGATGAAATTCATAAAAAATTTTTGCAGGAAGTTCTGTCGGATTGTGATTTGTCATGGCAGGAACTGGCTGATGCGCTAAAGATTTTTCGGATCAATAAGGATCGCCGTGCTTTAGAGGGAATCCAGAAAAAATACCGGAAATCATTGGCGGATAAATTCAGCAAAAATAAATTTTTTAAAATACTCACAGAAGCCACCCCCAGTAAACTTTTCCGATATCTGCTTGACCAACCGGATATGGTAGAGCGGAAGGTTGAAACCTTTGGAAAGTTTGCCTGCTATTTCAAAGGATATCAGGAGAACCGTAAAAATATTTATTCCGCAGAGGAACAGCAGACTGCCGCCGCTTATCGGGCTGTCAATGTTAATTTTCAGAAATATCTGAGAGTCGTTGAGCTTTATGGTGATTTTGTTAAAAATTTTCCGGAACTGACTGAAGACATCAAACAGCGGACAGCCGAGCTGACAAAGGAAGATTTATCGCAGGTTTTGCAGATTGAAAATTACAATAAATTTATTGCTCAGAGCGGTATTGAATATTTGAATTCATTAATAGCGCAGATAAATCTTTCGGTAAATTGGTATCGTCAGGCGCACAATGTGAGATTGTCATTTGCTCCGTTGCTTTTCAAACAGATATTGAGCGACCGCGAACAGGCTTTTGTTGTGGAACGCATTGAGAAAGACGATGATCTTTATGAAAAACTGAAAGCTTTTTGTGAACAGCATATCTGCAGTGTTGAAATCCGGGGAGAAACCGGGGATTTGTTCTCCCGGTTGAAAGGTCTGTTCGCCACTCTGAATGACGACAGCGATCTCTATGTCGATGCGGCGTCTTTATCCGGGATCGGCAATGTTCTGACCGGAAACTGGAGCTGTTTCCGTGATGCGATGGATGCTTACGCCAATGAAACATTGAAAAGCAAAATACTGCGGGAGAAATATTGTAAACAGCCTGTTTACAGTTTCAGTGAAATAAAATCCTGGAGAATTGTCAGAACGGACGATGACGGTAATACGACGCCGGTTCGCCTTACAGATTACTGGAATGGCAAAAAAGTCCAGGAGATGTTTGCTACGGAAAAGACTCTGCGGAACAGAGTTCTGGAAATGGTACGCGTTTCGCATGATAAAAATTTCCGGGAACGCAACCATGATGTTGCTCTCGTGAAAGAGTATCTGGATGCTGTGCAGGGAATATTGCATTTGCTGAAACCCTTGAATGTCGGTTCGGAAAACGGCGGGGGTTT
>ERZ779851.2666-NODE-2666-length-13099-cov-4.720178_pt1 | contig 13099 bp, 7 predicted proteins | sample MGYA00511094_ERZ779851 | MGnify/ENA primary metagenome ERZ779851 (study PRJEB29588, sample SAMEA2155512) | human gut metagenome | biome: human gut; feature: human-associated habitat; material: faeces | place: Denmark | collected 2008/2010 ...
CCCTCTAATCGGCTCAGGCAATCCTGCCCTCACAAACGGTATGACGGCAGACCAGCTGAAAGCCATCAAGTGTGGCAGAAAACCGGAGATTGATGAAACTGAAGTGGTTAAGGACCAGAAAGGCAACCCTCGTACCGGTAAAGTCATGGGTGCCTATGTAGGAAAATAATTAGTCTGATACTAAGTTTGGTTATGTGGTGGGGGAGCTGTCCGTTATGGGCGGCTCCCTTTTTTTATTTCTGGAATGCGCTACACCTTGCTGCCATATTTCTTCAAGTATGATCTTACATATTCAAGAAAGTCTGCACCATCAAGAACTTTGATTTCAGGTATCAGTCCAACAAAGTACCTGCATATTCCGGCAAAGTTACTGACCATAGTATCGAGAATCCAGTAATTACCTTCGCGTGTTATAGCTTTCTCTGCCAGTGGATATTCCTCAATCAATAGATTCTTTGCTCTGACACTCAACTGCATACGTACATGGGAGTTGGCATATCCTGTCATACCAAAGATATCTCTTCCCTGTTTGCGATGGCTGATTTCATATTCCCAATCACGTTCAGTAATCTCCACTGCGCCAATTCGTTGTACCTTAAACAATTTATTGCTCTTGCTCTCGGTATCGTATGCCCAAACGTCAATAAAATCATTGGTAAATCCGAATGGTTCCACCAGTCTGTCACGAACTACATTGCTGTTAGCTGATTCATACTTGTGCAGTAAGGCCATCTTCTTCTCCTGAGCAGCCTTGCGCAAATTTGCCACGTGGGCGGCATTGCTCTTGCGATCTACGAAGCCCTCGATTCTGGTGTTATCGTAGATTACAGCCAACTTTTTCCTGAGTCCTGCCTTCAGAGCATTTGTGGGCGATAATGCATTAATCAGATTGTTCACCAGATAAGACTCTTCATCACTGAAATATACAAGTTTGTCGAACTCTGGAGCATTCTGAGGCATCTCCACCAAGCAATAGATGTTACCTGTGATGTTAATTACAGTAAAGCCGGACTCTTTGAGAGTGTCAATGTATCTGTATATAGTCCTAGGTGCAACTCCCAACTGCACTGCAACATCGTCAATCGTCAACATTCCATTGTTCTGCAGTATCTTCATCAGACGCAGCGCGAAGACTACCTTTGGTTGATTCATAATGTTGTATATACCTTATTTGTCATTACCTTTTACTGTTTTATACTGTTGATTCGGGTGATTTGGCACATCTGGATACTTACGAACAAGTTTGCCGGACTGAAGTAATATAGGAATAGGTCCTCGCTTCAAATGCCTCACGGAACGTCTCACTCCTTCTGCGATTTCTACTAGAGATTTAAATTCTTCCGAACAAAATTTCAGGATGGTTTCGTATAGTTTATCTGTCCTGATATTTGTTTTTGATCTCGTGACAAAACTTGAAATGTCACTAGTTCCATTTCCTTCTGAATAGTCCTCAGCTAAAGGGAATAGGGTATCCGTATAGATGTCTGGACTAGTGACATTCGCGGAAATGTCACTAGTTCCATTTGACTTTTTATTGAGTTCATATTTGGTTCCTTTGCCTAGACCAGATGCCGACAATAGTTTCTCTTCTACCATCTCCTTCAACAGGGCTGTAATATCTGAAGGATGAAGATCCAGCACCTTCTGAAGACTTGCATTAGATACTTGTTCACTGCCTGCACAAGCAGCAAGAACTAAAAGTTTGTTGTGGCCTATATCTATAATCTCTGGGCCAAAGACGTCTTTAAGCTTGTTTATTACTTCAGCGGAGAGCATACTCACGAATGGGAGTTCCAGCACCACTTTATTATCTCTGAGTTCGATAAATGGATTTCTGTAATTAGAGGATTTCCATCCCTCCCAAATCTTGTCTGCACCACTGCCAGCCTTCTCTGAAGCACCAATCATCATGAACATCAGTTGGAGCGATTTGTTTCGGCAAACACTTTCTCCTCCGCAACGGTACTGATCAATTGTTACCAAGAGAGATCCCGGATTAGAGAAGACATACCTAGTACCCTCGTTTAGTACTATGATGTTGGAATCGATGGTATAGTCACTGTGTATAAGACAATTTACAAAGGCCTCGCGTATTGCTATATGCAATGGTGAATCTTCAATCCTTACACCATTCTTAAGAGCGAAAGGTTTCGGAATGGAACTGACCAGTTTATTATATACCTTCAAGTAGAAATTGAACAGGTTCGTCTCCCATGTTCCGTCATAACAGATTCTGTCTGTCCACCTTTTATCTGTCCCTGGTTCAGACTCTCTGTAGTCCGGGAAATATGCCGGGCAGCAGTAAGGATCAGTTATACTTGAGAATTTTCCGAACATCAACATGCCCGCTAACGTCAGCCCCTCCTTGTTTAAGCGTCTGTCAAACTGTATTCCTCCAAGTTTTTTTAGAAACTCAACATCATTTAAGGCTGACCATGGATGCGTTGGCTGCCTGTTTGTGAAAATCTGCTTGTACTTTCTGAGAGATTCAATGTCAATATCACGCTCGATACTGAAACCATCAAGTATTCGGGCGTCCATAGGAAATTCCATAATGCAGGATTCTGCATTCATTCTTCTCACTTCCTCCTCAATGCATTCATAATCGCCCTCGTGCTCGCGTTTGTATGCTTTGTTCGGATTGCCATTGATATATATAGGTCGTATCCTTAAGTCTGCTCTAGGTACTCTAATGCCAAGGACAATTCCTTCATTAGTTTCAATCTCCTTGATATCATTCAGAGACAGAATGTTAGCCGATACTTTATTGCGGTTATTGAGATTATTCCAGAGTTCCTTTTTATATTTCTCAATTGTGGATTTATCTAGGCCGTCAACTCTCAGCCCCTGCGGAGTCTCCTTTATGCCCAGAAATATCTGCCCACCTTGAGTATTAGCAAAAGAAGAATACGTCTCCCAAAAAGATCCCGGGAAACCTCCCTTTGCTGATTTGAATTCAAGGTCATAAGATTCACTTGAGTTGATAATCTCGTCTATATTCATCTTCATGGTTTATTAATCGTCGTATTACATCGAAAACAATAATGTCGTTAGGATTGCGACCAATATATTGATGTGCAATTTCCTAATCCATTGAGTTCTGAACCCTTAGTCTCTGCGATTTTGTGATTTTTATTTATCTCGTTAAGATTAGGGTCTTCAACACTCTTCTAATTTACGTTATCCAAAAAACTCGCATATTTAAGTATGTTTACCAAAGATACATAATATTTCATAAAATGTGTCAAAAACGGAATTATTCATTTGTTATTCTGGTCATGCAAATGCGAAACATCGCTTTTGGAACCCGTTATGGGCGGCTCCCTTTTTCCGTCTTTGAAAATCTTCTCTTAATCTGAGGCGACTTGTTTTTTTCCTGTCACTTAATTATTAAATTTGGGAACTAAAACAATATCAATATCATGTCGATTACAAGTAAAATTTTATCTCTTGCGTCAGCTTTGGTTATGGCGCTGCCGTTTTACGCCAATGCAGGCACGCCTGACGAACTGTCAGTGATTTCATATAATATCAGGAACGGTGAGGCCAAGGACGGCACCAATTCGTGGCAGTACCGCTTTCCGGCTTCCGCAATGATGATTATGGACCAGATGCCGGACATATTCGGAGTACAGGAGGCGTATGACTATCAGGTGAAGTATCTCGATGAATTTTGCGACGGATATAAGTGCGTGGGCGTCGGCAGAGAAGACGGAAAGAGCAAGGGCGAGCATATGTCCATATTTTATAATACCAAGACAGTCAAATTGTTGAAGTGGGGAACATATTGGCTTTCCGAAACTCCTGACAAACCGTCCAAGGGATGGGATGCTGCTTGCAAGAGAACAGCCACCTGGGCACTCCTGAAAGACAAGAAGAACGGAAAGAAGTTCTATTATGTGAACACCCATCTCGACCACAAAGGACGTGAAGCCCAGAGAAACGGCCTTGTGCTGATTGTCAAGAAGATACAGGAAATGAACAAGGAAGGTTATCCTATGATTCTCACAGGCGACTTCAATGTTTCTCCTGCCGACGAGGTTCTCAATGACCTGAACAATATGATGACAAGCGCACGCGAAACGGCAGTGAAGACCGACAAAGGTGACACTTTCAATGGCTGGGGCAGGAGCAAAGGTGTAATCGACCATATCTATTATTCTGGTTTCAACGCCTGCACTCTTTTCGAAGTGATAAGAAAGCCTTATGATGAAAGAGCCTATATATCAGACCATTACCCTGTAAAATCAGTTCTTGTTTTCTAATGACAGGCAGAAAAATATATCGGTTGACAGCTGCCGTTCTGGCGGCTGTCTCCTTTTTGTCCGCATGCGGAGCGCGAGGGAGATCCCTCCCGGGAGAATTGAAAAAGGCTTTGCCGGAATCCATGTCAATGAATCCCTCCAGACTTGCCCTCATCGACAGTACAGTCAATGCTGCTGTTGCCGAAGGTCTGATACCGGGGGCTGTAGTGGCGGTGGTGAAAGAAGACAAGTTGGTGTATATCAAGCCGTTCGGTAACAAGTCAGTAGTTCCTGACACTGTCGCCATGACGGAAGAGACCGTATTCGATTTGGCATCGTGCAGCAAATGCGTCGGCACTACATTGTCATTCATGCAGCTGATAGAACAGGGGAAAGTGAGACTCCATGACCCCGTAAGCCGTTATATTCCAGGCTTCAAGTCCTGGACCTCTGGAGAGGGGAAGGTAGATATTACTGTGGAGCATCTGCTTACCCATTCGTCCGGCATCGACCCTTATCTAAATGTAAATTCATTTGTGGAAAAATATGGGGAGAACCAGCCGGATTCACTGGTCAGATATATCTCGGACAATGCCGGCCGCAACTTCCGCCCTGGCACCAAGTTTATGTACAGCTGCTTGAATTTCATTGCATTACAGGCTATCCTTGAGAAAGTTACAGGAGAAAGACTCTGTGATTATGCTATGGAAAATGTGTTCCGTCCGCTGGGCTTGAGGCATACAGGATATCTGCCGGTAGGGGAGACTCCCGTCATTGACCTGAAATATTGTGCGCCTACGGAATTGCAGCCTGACGGCGCTCCTCTCTGCGGTCAGGTGCACGATCCGCTTGCGAGGCGCATAAACGGCGGGAATTCGGGCAATGCCGGTGTCTTTTCGGATGCGATGGGGCTGAGCGTCATATGTGCGGCAATAATGAACGGAGGGGCTGCAAATGGCGTCAGTATCCTTTCGCCGGCCGCCATTGACCTTATGGCCCGTGTTCCGGAAGATATTGACAGCGGCGTGGGCAGAGCATTGGGCTGGGACCATCACAGCACCCATTCCGGTCCACGTGGCGACTTGTTCGACCGTGAGAGCACGATCTGCCACACCGGGTACACCGGCCCGTCCATAGTCATTGACATGAAAAACAGGACAGCGCTGATAATCCTCGCTCATCGGGTCCATCCTCAGGATAAAGGCTCTCTGGCTCGGTTCAGGGCTGTCATTGCGAATATTGTAGCTTCGTCTATGATGACAAACTCTTGCGGGAAACCCGGTATTTGAGTCCGAGTTCATTGAGCTGTAGTATGAAATCCGCGCTGACCGTGATGTGGTACTTCCTGGAAATGAACTCCACAATGTAGTTCGTAATCGGGTCGAAGACAATCATTGACAGAGGAATATTCCCCTTGCTCTCCTTGACCAGATGCACAAGTTTATGACGCAGGTCAGGGGTGATGTCGTTTGCCAGCATCTCTATTGCAAAGCCTGCCAGACGGTCTTCCGCCACATTTCCCAAAAGGCTGATTTTCTTCGCCTTGAATGTGTAAGGCGCCTTCTTGCCGGCAGCGATTTCTTCCGGTTTGAGGAAATATTTCTCACAGATCTCTCCTTCAATGTAGATGGCCGTGTGCTCCTGCAGGTAGTTCATGAAATTTTCATAATCCTTGCCGAAGAATGCGAATTCATATATGCCGGAAAAGTCTTCCACGTTCACCTTGGCAAACGGCTTTCCGTTCCTTGAAATTTTGGTTTCCACTGATGTGACGAGCCCGGCCAATGCTACTTGCGCCGTCTGTCTGTTTTTGTCGCAGTCGGCAATCAGGTCACCAAGCTCGGCCATCTTGCAGTTCGTGAAATTCTCCAACTCGAATTCATATTTCTTCAGAGGATGGTCAGAGAGGTACATTCCCACCACATCCTTCTCTCTCTGAAGCACTTCCAGAATGTCAGGCTCTATGGTCAATGCAGGTGGCTCCGGTTTCTCTATTTTCAGTTCCTCAGCGTCACCGAAAAGAGATGCCGCATCGTCTTCCGCATTCTGCCTGGTAATCTGTCCGTAACTCATAAGGTCATCCAGATATTGGAGGCCGTTCTTTCCGGCGAGGAAGTACTGCGACCTGGATATGCCGAAAGAGTCGAATGCACCTGAATTCACCAGCGCTTCCATCGATTTGCGGTTTACCACGCCGGACATCCTGACACAGAAGTCATATATGTCTTCAAACAGGCCATGTTCAGTACGCTCCTGCACGATGGCGTCCACGATATTAGCTCCGAACCCCTTCATTCCGCCCATTCCGAAACGGATGTCCCCGTTCTTGTTTACGGTGAAGTTCGACTCGCTCTCGTTCACGTCCGGATTCAGAACCCGGATATGATGCTTCTTGCAGTCCGCCATAATGGCCTGGATCTCAGTCATGTTGTTCTTGTTCATGCTGAGGTTGGCAGCCTGGAACTCGGAAGGATAATGCGCCTTGAGCCAGCCCGTCTGGTAACTTACCCAGGCATAGCAGGTAGCGTGCGATTTGTTGAACGCATAAGAAGCGAACTTCTCCCAGTCCTTCCATATCTTCTTCAGCACCTCCTCAGGGTGCCCGTTCTTCTTTCCGCCTTCGATGAACTCTCCATACAGCGACTGGAGAATGTCTATCTTCTTCTTACCCATCGCTTTACGGAGCTTGTCCGCCTTACCTTTCGAGAAACCCGCCACCTTCTGGGAGATAAGCATCACCTGCTCCTGATAGACGGTGACGCCATAAGTCTCCTTCAGGAACTCCTCCATGGCAGGAAGGTCGTATGTGATAGGCTCCTCTCCACGCTTTCTGGCAACGAACGAAGGAATATAGTCCATAGGGCCCGGACGGTACAGCGCATTCATCGCGATAAGGTCCTCGAAACGCTCAGGATGCAGCTTCTGAAGCCACTCCATCATTCCAGGAGACTCGAACTGGAACACGCTCTTCGTATCGCCGTTCGAATAGATTTCGTAAGCCTTCGGGTCGTCGATAGGAATCTTTTCTATGTCAATGTCGATTCCGAACCGCTTCTTGACCTCTGCCAGGCAGATTTTTATGATGGACAATGTCCTGAGTCCCAGGAAGTCCATCTTGAGCATACCCACGTCCTCGATGAACGAACCCTCGTACTGGGATACCCACACCTTCTGTCCCGTGGCCTTGTCCTCACCGAGCGTAATCGGAATATAGTCAGTAAGATTGCCTCGTCCGATAATCATCGCGCAGGCATGGATGCCGATCTGCCTGATGCATCCCTCGAGCTGCAAAGCGTACTTGAGCACCTCCCTTACCAGTTCAGAACCGTTCTCCAGTTCATTCTTCAGCTCAGGAATGTACTTTACGCAGTTCTTCAGGGTGGCCTTCTTTTCGACATCCTTCTTGACGATCTTGAAACGCTTCCCGTCCTTTTCAACGACTTTATCGCCCTCATCCGGCTCCTCGCCATCCTTCAGTTCCACCTCGCTGGTCTCCGTGAACGTGATAGGCTTGTCCGGAATCATCTTCGTAAGCCTGTTGGACTCATCCAGAGGAAGCCGGCTGATACGGGCCACATCCTTGATGGCACCCTTTGCGGCCATCGTGCCGAACGTGATGACATGGGAAACATGATCGACACCATATCTGTCCTGCACATACTGGATGACACGATAACGTCCGTCATCATCGAAGTCCACATCAATATCAGGCATTGACACACGCTCCGGATTCAGGAAACGCTCGAACAGGAGGTTGTACTTGATAGGGTCCAAATTGGTGATACCCAAGCAGTAAGCTACGGCGGAACCGGCAGCGGAACCACGGCCCGGACCTACAGATATGCCTTGGGCCCTGGCTGCCGCGATATAGTCCTGCACGATGAGGAAGTAGTCAGGGAAACCCATCCTGGAGATGGTCTTGAGCTCGAAATCCAGACGGTCCGCAGTGACATCATCCAGAACATCCCCGTACCTCTCCTGCGCACCCTTGTAGCACAGATGGCACAGAAAAGCGACCGAATGACGGAATTCCTCGCCACGGTCATTGCCCTTCTCGTCATTGCGTCCGGCGTCTATGACACCCTTGTATTTCTCAAGATAAGTGTCGATGTCATTGAGGAAGTCCTTGTCAATCTCGAACTTCGGCAAGACGTGTCCGCGGTCGATGGTGTAGTTCTCCACCTTGTCGCAGATTTCCAGCGTGTTGGTGATGACCTCAGGATGGTCCGGGAACAATGCCGCCATCTCCTCCTCGGTCTTCAGATACTCCTGCTGGGTATATCTGAGGCGGTCGATATCGTCAATGTAGGCATTGGTAGTCAGGCAGATAAGTCTGTCATGGGCTTGGCCGTCCTCCTTGCGCACAAAGTGGACGTCATTGGTCGCGATGACCTTCACGCCATGCTTTTCGGCCAGATCGAAGATGACCTCATCGTACTCCTTCTCCTTCTCATACACCTCGAGCGAAAGTCCCGGAACCTCCGTCTTGTGCAGCATCACCTCCAGATAATAGTCATCCTTGAATACCCTCTTGTGCCACTCTATGGCCTTTTCCGCGCCTGCGATATTGCCGTCGAGAATCATTCTCGGAATCTCTCCGGCCATACAGGCGGAAGAACAGATGATGTCCTCGTGATACTTTTCAATGACCTCGTGCGAAACCCTCGGCTTGTAGTACATACCCTCGATATGTCCGGTGGATACGATCTTCATAAGGTTCTTGTACCCGTTGTAGTTCTTGGCCAGCAGAATAAGGTGGTAATAGCCCTTCTCCTTTACCTTGTGGTCTCCCTTGGACACGTAGATCTCGCATCCGATGATAGGCTTTACGGAAGGGTGCTTCGCCGCGAACTTGAAAAACTCTTTCACGCCGTACATATTGCCGTGGTCCGTAATCGCAAGACCGGGCATACCAAGCTCTTCGGCTCGGTTGAACAGGTTTTCGATAGAAGACTGGCCATCAAGAATCGAATATTGGGTATGGACGTGAAGGTGTACGAAGGACATAATTCATCTTTTGTTAAGGAGAACAAAGTTACTAAAAATTCCGTCATTTTCCCCTTACTTTTGCAGGAGTGAGAGAGAATGAGTAAATTAGCATTTGCTTTAAACACGAGCTTTAAAATTGAAATAATTTATACACTATGAACTTATTGACGTGTGCTTTGGCTGCAGCTGCGATGTCGTCATCTGTTGCAGTTTCCGGAAACTCCACAAAGATGGAAATTTGGCAGGATCCGGGTGTATTCGAGATGAACAGGCTTCCGATGAGGGCCACATTCCAGACAGACCAGCAGAAAACATTGACACTGGACGGAGTATGGAAATTCCAGCTCTGCCAGTCTCCTGCAGAGAGAACAAAGGATTTCTTTTCAGAAAAATTCAACGATTCAACCTGGGGAACCATCCCTGTACCTGGACTCTGGGAACTGAACGGCTACGGAGATCCTCTTTATGTCAATGTGGGATATGCATGGAGAGGACATTTCGAGAACAATCCGCCTTATGTTCCGGAGGAAAGGAATTATGTAGGACAATATCGCCGCACCTTCGACATACCGGCTGACTGGACAGGCCGTCAGATCTGTCTGTGCATCGGTTCCGCCACCTCCAATGTCCGTATCTGGGTGAACGGCAAGGAAGTAGGATATAGCGAAGACAGCAAGCTGGAGGCCCGTTTCGACATTACCAAATATGTTAAGGAAGGCGAGAACCAGATTGCCCTCGAGATCTTCCGCTGGTGCGACGGCTCCTATCTGGAAGATCAGGACTTCTGGAGATTTTCCGGAATCGCGCGCGGAATTTATGTCTATACCCGTGAGACCAAGAGAATCGAGGATATCAATGTAAAGGGAGATATGGACGGCAACATGGATATGTCCATCGTAGTATCTCCTGGCGTCACATCATTCTCCTGCAAAGTCACGGACCCGTCAGGTCACGAAGTCGGCTCCTGTGTGGAAAATGTCGATAGCAAGGTAGTGAAAGATAAGGACGGTAACCGCGTAATACGTTGTACGTCAGTCGTTTCCTCTCCGGAACTCTGGTCCGCGGAAAGTCCTTCGCTCTACACATTGACAGTGAGCGCCTACGACAAGAAAGGCCTGGTGGAAAGCGCATCAGTGAAATTCGGCTTCCGCTCTGTCGAGATAAAGAACAGCCAGCTGCTTGTCAATGGTAAGGCAGTCTTGTTCAAGGGCGTTGACCGTCACGAAATGAGCCCTTATGGCGGATACGTGATGTCCTATGACGAGATGCTCGAGGATATAAGAATCATGAAAGAGCTGAATGTCAATGCAGTAAGAACATCCCACTATCCGAATGACCCTATGTGGTATGCCCTCTGCGACAAATACGGCATCTATGTGGTGGATGAGGCCAATATAGAGTCCCACGGAATGGGCTACGGCAAGGAGTCATTGGCCCACAGACCTGACTATTATCAGGCTCATCTGTCCAGAAATCGCAGAATGGTATGCCGCGACATCAACCACCCTTCAGTGATTGTCTGGAGTATGGGCAACGAAGCCGGCAACGGTCAGAACTTCGAGAAGGTGTACGACTGGATAAAAGCCTATGACACCTCACGTCCGGTGCAGTACGAAAGAGCAGAACTCAAGTACAACACAGACGTTTACTGCCCGATGTACACCCATCCGGTAGATTGCGAGAAATATCTGAAGAACAATCCTCCAAAGCCTCTTATCCTCTGCGAATACTCGCACGCGATGGGCAACTCCAACGGAAACTTCAAGGAATACTGGGACCTTGTCCGCAAATATCCTGAATTCCAGGGCGGATTTATCTGGGATTATGTGGACCAGGCCATCTGCAAGAAGGTGGATGCCCGGAAATACGGCACGGACCACATCTTCATATACGGCGGCGATGCCAATGACTATGACGCGTCCGACGGCTCGTTCAACTGCAACGGAATATTGGCGGCAGACCGCAGCTGGCACCCTCAGACCTATGAGATAAGGTATCAGCACCGTTCCATTCTGACCACTGCCGACACGAATTTCTGCACCCCTGGAAAGTCATTCCTGGAGGAGGACAAGGAGTTTGTGGTCAATGTATATAATGAGAATTTCTTCATTGACCTTTCCCGCTACAGGATGAACTGGACCATCGAAGCCGGTGGCGCGGCAGTCAAGTCTGGCGTCGTCGAGAATGTGAAAGCTGCTCCTGGTCAGACAGTTGAGGTAGGTCTTGGCATTTCCGGCAAGGATATACTTTCGGCTGTTAGCAAGTCATTGAGAAACATGCCTTCCTGCACTGGCTTCGGCACTCCGGACGGTTTCATTGACACTGACGTGTGCGTGAAGGTCAGCTGGACTCTGAAGGAAAGCGACGGGCTGCTGCCTGCCGGCTACGAAGTGGCTTATGACCAGATTGTCCTCTACGAGGCTCCTGCTTCCGCTTTCAATGCCGGTTCTGCGGCTGTAAATGATATTGTCAATGCAGAGGAAACCTCTTCAGAGGCAGTGTTCTCAGGCCAGTTCATCTATGAGAAGTCTATGGAAGGCGACCGCGTATCTGACTGGAAGGCCGTTTTTGACAAGAATACCGGCGCATTGTCAAGTTATGTGATAGGCGGAGTGGAGACCCTGAAGGAACCGCTTATGCCGTCATTCGGCAGGGCAGTAGTGGAGAACGATATGGGTGCCGATTTCCAGAACAGATTCAAGATGTGGAGATATCCGGAGTTCAAGGTGGCTTCTTTCAATGTGGAGAAGTCCTCTGACCACTATGTCGTCACTACGGAATATGCTCCGTTCGGAAAAGTATGCTCAGTGACAATGACTTACGAAATCTATCCTGACGGCGCGATCGTAGCTAAGGAGAAGATGAACGACAAGGGAGAACTCAGCAAGGCTCCATGCCTGTTCCGTTTCGGAATGAAACTGGCGATGCCGGGTGAGTTCTCGACACTGGATTTCTATGGCCTCGGTCCGTGGGACAATTATTGCGACAGAAAGTCAGCGGCTCTGCTAGGACATTACGTACAGAGAGTTCAGGACCAGTATTGGTACGGTTATGTGCGCACTCAGGAATCCGGAACGAAATCTGATTTGAGGTGGCTGAAAGTGCTTTCTCCATCAGGACTTGGAATAGAGATAACATCTGATGCACGCTTCAGCGGCTCTGCTCTGCCGTTCAGCCAGAAGCAGATGGATTCAGCTCTTTCTGATCCTCGCCCGAGGAAGAACCCTACAAACCAGCAGGCAGGTGAGGCTACGCATTCGCTTGAACTTCTGCCACTTGCGCACAATGATGCCCGTTCTCTCGGAACTACTTATGTGAACTTCGACCTGAAGGAAATGGGCGTAGGCGGAACTGACTCTTGGGGAAGATGGCCACTTGAACCATACCTTGTAAGGCCTGCCGGATACGAATTCAATTTCGTGATAAGGCCGGTGAAGTAACAATCTATAACTGTTTTTCACAAGAAATAGTCCATTTTTTGAGGCGAAGGGGTGAGCAAGTCGCAAATATGTTTAACGCGAGTCCTTCTTTTGCTCAGAAGGGCTCGCTTTACAGCATATCTGGAAAAATTGTCGATTTCAAGTCCGGCGATTTCGCCCGCCTGCTTCCAGACTGTAAGTTCCCTAGTTTGTTCCATAGACCGCCACCTTGGACGCATTTGGAAGATATCCTATCTGATTTATCCTGATCCATTCGCCTGCATGGAGCGTAGAATTTAGAAATATTTATATATTTGTAAGCACACAACTAGTGATATTATGATGAAGCTAATCGTAACTGCCATCATTTTTTTTATGTCTTCTGTAGTGGGATTTGCGCAGAATTGGACTATTGATGGTGTTGTATTGGACAAGAAGTCTAACAAA
>ERZ779851.2671-NODE-2671-length-13086-cov-3.888420_pt1 | contig 13086 bp, 16 predicted proteins | sample MGYA00511094_ERZ779851 | MGnify/ENA primary metagenome ERZ779851 (study PRJEB29588, sample SAMEA2155512) | human gut metagenome | biome: human gut; feature: human-associated habitat; material: faeces | place: Denmark | collected 2008/2010 ...
GGGGCCCTGGTGCCCATGCTCAAAAAGCTGATGGCCGCCGGGGCGGATTTCCATGTGCTGGAGCAGGACCCCCGCACCCTCAAGGAGCGGGAGATGCCTTACTATCTGCCGCCGGAGCGGGCTGCGGAGTGCGTCCCCGAGGTCGATCTGCTGGTCATCACCGGGGTGACCATCCTGAATAACACCCTGCCCGGTCTGCTGCAAATGGCCAAACCGGGCGCGGAGATCCTCATCACCTGGCCCACCGCCAGCATGCTGCCGGAGGCTTTCTTCGCCCGCGGGGTCACCATGCTGGGCGGCATCCAGGTAACAAAGCCGGATGAGCTTTTGAATATCATCAGCGAGGGCGGCTCCGGCTATCATTTCTTCGGCAGGTACGCCGAGCGGACGGTCATCCGTAAAAAGCGCTGAAGAGGAAAAACCAGCCCCGGCCCTTGGGAAAAAGGCCGGGGTTTTTATATCCTTATTTTACATTAATGGCTGCAATAAGGAAAATCTGATGGTAGAATTAAACTAAAGTACAGGATTACCCAATCCCAAATCTCCCCGGGGAGATTATCATGTCCGCATGCGGACATGATCCATTTTATTGGAATCAGCGGAGGCAACCCATGAGAAAAATAAAATACCTTCTGGCCTTGGCGGCGCTGCTGCTGTGCGTGCCGGCCCTGGCGGCGGAACCCCCGCGGCTGAAGATCGAGGTCCCCGGACAGAATGTGAAGCCGCAGGAAGAATTCGCCGTGACGCTCAGCCTGCACGATATCCCCAGCATTGCGGCGCTCGGCTTCCACATCAGCTACGATAAAACCCGCCTGGAGCTGCTCGAATGTGAGATGGCCCCGGAGGGATTCAATCTTTATATCAACAAGGAAAACGGAAAAGCGGTCTTTGTCGGCGCAGCGGATTATATCGAAGACGGCACACTCTTAAACCTCCGGTTCAAGGTGCTGGAGAACGCCGAGGATGGCCTTGCGGAGATCACCCTTGCGGTGCAGGAGGCCCTCAATGTCAGCGAGAATAAGGTATCCTTCAGCGTCACCTCCGGCGGGGTCCAGGTCGTTACCCGCGTCCTTGGCGATGTAAATGATGACGGCAAGACCGGCAGCTTGCTGGATATCCTGTATCTCAAAAAATACCTGGCCGGCTTCTCGGTCAAGATCAACCAGCTCAATGCCGATATGAATGAAGACGGTGAGGTAAAGCTGGCCGATCTGATCCTGCTGATGCAGCAGTATGTGGAAGAGAAGATAGAAGGATGACACAGTCCGATAAAAGCGCGGCAAGGCAGAAAGGAGATTGGCTATGAAAAAAATATGGAGCATCCTCATGGCGGCCATGATCCTGTGCCTTGCCGTGAGTGTCCCCTCCCTGGCGGAGGGCACCCCCACCTTGGAGCTGCGCCCCTCCGCATCGTCCGTCCAGCCGGGCGGGGAATTCACCGTAGAGCTGGTGATCCACAATAACCCCGGTATCGCCGGCATAAGGTTCGCTTTCCAGTATGATGAGACACTCCTCCAGCTTGCCGATGCGAATGGGCAATCACTGACAGACTGGGAAGTAGGCATCAAAGCAAAACAGGACGAAACAGGGGAGAAAGTAGATCGTGAAAATGCAGTTTGGGCTCAGGGTGAGAACTGGACAGGCTCCGATTGCGGCATCCTCCGGTTAACCTTTCGTGTGCTGGAGAATGCCCCCATGGATACCGTCACCACAATTGGCATAACGGGCTTGGACATCATGAACGCCAGCCTGCAGGAGGTCCCCTTCACCGCCACATCCGCCACCGTCACCATCCAGGAGGAGCCCCCGTTGAGCGTTACCCCCAGCTCCAGCGCACTGTCCGGTACCTATACCGTCAGTGGGCAGGTGGTCACAGTGACTTACGATAAGCCCTGCAAGGTTGGCTACCTTTCCGGCGGCAAATATGTGGCGGCTCCAGCGGTTGCTAGTGGCAGCGGCTACGCCTTCACTCTCCCCGATGGCATCACCGAAGCCATCCTCGTAGTCAAAGGCGATGTAAATGGGGATGGGAAAATAAAGGCTGGGGATGCATCACTTATTCAAAAGTATGTTGTACATAAAATAACGCTGACAAATGAAGCGTTTTTTGCTGCAGATGTAACAGGCGATGGGAAAGTTAAGGCAGGGGACGCAACAAACATATTAAAATATGTTGTTCACAAGGCTTCAACCCTTGATGACGTAAGTTAAATATAGGAGGAACATATGAAAAAGCTCAGAATAGTAATTTCGTGGCTGTTAACAGTAGCTTTGCTACTAAGTATGTGTGTTACGGTGGCTTTTGCGGCTGATAGTGCAACTTTGGTAACAACAATTCCTGAGGATGGAAAGCTCAGCCAGGGTGGCACATTTACCTTGAGTGTGACGGTTCCCGTCGTAGCAGATGCCTTTGACAACGCAACAGTAGACCTTAAGTTTGATAATACAATTTTGAAGGTCACAGCGTTAAATATGCCTACCACAATCGGAGGAAAAGATACAACCACAACTGAGGTGGACGAAGCCAATGGCGCCGGAGCATTTGGTGTTACATGGGCAGGAAGTTCAGGAATTACCATGACCGAACCGCTGGTGATCAAAGCGACTTTCAAAGTTTTGGAAACAGCGAGTGTAGGACTTAAGTCCGATTTGATCACGATTGAAACCTATGAGTTTGAGCTTGATGGTACAGGGCTGAATCTTCCGAACTTTAATACAAGATCTGTTTCCCTCACCATCACCACCCCCCATGTTCACCAGTGGGCTACCGAGTGGACCAGCGATGATACCCACCACTGGCATGAGTGTACGGCCGAAGGCTGCACCTTGACAGCAGGTACTGCCAATAGCGGAAAAGATGGCTATGCAGAGCACAACTGGACCGCCGCAAACTGCACCACTGCCAAAACCTGTTCTATTTGCGGTAAGACAGAAGGCAGCGCCCTCGGCCATGATTGGGCTGATGCAACCTGTACCGCTCCTAAGACCTGCAAGCGTACCGGCTGCACCGCCACCTATGGTAGCCCTCTTGGCCATGATTGGGATACTGTCTGGACGATCGGTGATGACCAGCACTGGCACAAGTGCAATCGTACTGGCTGTACCGTAATAAATGATGCGGCGAACCATATCCCCGACCGTAATGCTGCAACTGAAGATGACCCCGTCAAGTGCACCGAATGCGGCAAAGTCCTCACCCCCGCCCTCGGTCATGTCCATACCAGTCATCTTACTTCCGTAGCGGCTAAGGCCCCCACCTGCACCGCACCCGGCAATGCTGCCTACTGGAAGTGCAGCTGTGATAAGCTGTTCTCCGATGACACCGCCACCACCGAGACAACTCTTGCCGCCGTGACGAAAGCCGCCCTCGGTCACGATCATAGCGGTCCTTGGGTTACCGCAGATGCGAATGAACACTGGAAAGTGTGTGCCCGCGAAGGCTGCAACGAGCAACTGGATAAGGCTGTCCACGCCCCCTCCGCTTGGGTAAATGTCGGCGATGGCTACCATCACCAGACCTGCACTGTCTGCGAAAGAGAGTTGACGCATGAGGTCTGCACCTTTGGTCAGCCCCTGAAGTACAATGCCGCCTCTCACTGGGAAGAGTGCACAAAGTGCGGTAACAAGCAGAACGAAGCCGCCCACGAGTTCCTCCCCGATTCCGACAAGTGCACCGGCTGTGATTACACCAAATCCTCCACCATCACCATCATCACCCCCACCCAGCCGGGCGATAGCAAGCCCGCGGAGGGCAACCCCTCCACCGGCGCGGTTTCCAGCCCCGTCGGCTACATCGCGATCGGCCTGGCTGTCGTAGGCGCTCTCTGCCTCGGCGCTAAAAAGCTCACCAAAAAGCACGAGGACTGACCCCAACGCGTAAAATAATGCAGTAACATAAGGCCCCCGGCCCGATTACACCGATCCCGCCGGGGGCCTTTTCATCCCACCCATCAAAAAAAGAGCCCTCCGCGGAAGGCCCTTTCGTTATGTCTTTTTGATAAAGTTCGTCCCGCATTTGGGACAGGAAATACTGATCTTCCCCTTGCCGCGCGGCACCCGCAGCTTCTGCTTGCAGGTGGGGCAGATGAATACCTTGTACTTTCTGCGTTCCTCCCGGCTGGGCCGGTTCGCGCGCCCGTTCTTCAGCTTCCACCAGAATTGCAGCAGCTTTTGGTTCTCCTGCTGCCGGGCGTAAATGTTGCGGGAGAAGATGCGCAGATAGCACACCACCAGCACCGCCCAGCACAGGATGCTGAGCCCCTTGATCTGAAAAATGCTGCCGCATAGCGAGATGACCAAAGAGAGCGCCAGCAGTACCCAGGTCAGCTGATCCACCCCGTATCGTCCCATCATCAAACGGCGAAACCAATCCCGCATACCTTTCCGGCTCTCCTTTCCCGTTCATTTCTGCTGTACTCTATCATAGCGGAATGACAGAAAAACCGCAAGAAAAGCAGCGCAGAATTTACAAACCGTTTACGAATTGTTTTCTGGTCATGGGCAAATCAGCACGGACTTCTCCTATGGGGGGAGTCCATAGGATCTCTGCCGGCAAAGCCGCCCGGCTTCCTTTTGCTCTCATCATAAAGGGCACAAAACCTTCCCGCGAGCTGTTTTTTAATCAAGTGAAAATACCTTCGCTTAACAAGAGCACATACGGTTTTTGCGGGCATAAATACCGCCCGACATTGCGCGTCGCGTTGACAGGCGCCAGCCTGCCTACCGCTCCGCGCTTCCTCTGGCGCCATTTCTCCCGCGCAAAAACTCCGCAGGACTTTTCGGCGAGGGAAAACCGGATGATGACAAGGAAGAGGACGCCGGCATACTGGCGTATGTCAAGGACGATGACGCTGTCAGCGCCGATTTTCGCTGCCGAAAAGCGTGTGTGTCCTTGTTAAACGAAGGTACCATTGGATCATTGCCATATTCCGAAGGCTCATTTGTTCCAGGGGCTATTACCTGCAGTACGACCTCCATTGTAAATGTTCCATCTTCATTTTCACTGTATCCGGTTAATACTGCGTCAACAATCGGAGTGAGTTCTATCCCATCATTATAAACATCACAGTAGCCACGGTCTACATCATAGCAACCAGAAACTTTGCTTGCTTTTTCCTGCAGCATTTCCGGAGTTACTTCAAAATACCATTTTGCGAATTCCTCTAATGCATCGGCTCTTACCCATGTGTTTGTGGCATCGCTGTAGGGAATCTTTGCACCGGTGTATATACAATGATAGTGAAGCATCCTAATGAGATCAGTAACGGTTAAAGATGAGGTTTTTCTAAAGCACGCGCTATCCCTAAAGCTTACCCAAGTATCAAAAGCTTCTTGTACCTGTTCATTGGGTATTTCCAACGCATTCAGTTCATCGTATCTATACCGAGTCTGTTCTACCATTTCAGAGGTATTAGTAAGCAAATCGGTATGGTTACGAATTACATTGAGAATATGCTGGAACACGCTAGTTCTTACCGTATTAGATGCCGCAAATGCCGTGGTAAAAGTAAGCGCCACTGCCAAAAATAGCACTGCCACGCGGGTAACACCCTTTTTTAGGCCATATAGAACTGTATCTTTGGCGTCCTCCCAATGAACCTGACGAAAAGCCGCTGCAACCACATTTCCTTTTGGCTGTGGTGCAGGAATGTCTTCCGCATCTTCTTGCTCCAGCTGCTGTGCTTGTTCTTTCATGTATGATTTCAGGGCAAGTTTAATGAGCAGATCCCCATATTCATTTACTAATGCTTCTTTGTCCAACGGATACTTACTCATAATCAAATCCTCCTCTCTTATCATAGACCGTAAAGACTTTCTTTTTGATCCTTGATATGATTTTCCGCACATTTTCGGGAGTTAATCCGGTCAATTTGGCTATTTCCTTTTGTGGTAATTCCAGTGTGTAAAAGTAATTTAGAATATCAATTTCTCTTTGGGACAGCAATTTCAGACACTCTTTTAATAATTCGGTTTTTTCTTCTCTGATTAGAATATCATCGATACAGCTGCCCTCATCAGAAAGGCTGGCCGCCCAGTCATCTATGACCCCCAGCGCAGCTTTTTGATGCTGCTTGCTCTTGTTGTAGATGGTGATACTGGCCGCCTGTACAATGGTGATAAGGTATGGTAGTAATTCGTCCTGCGGAATTTCACGCACCCGATCTAAATACCGTATGACCTTCAGCATTGCCTCATGGACAGCTTCTTCGGCATAACTCTCATCATTTAGTACCTTCCATGCTTTTCGGTATAAAGCAAAGTGGTATCGTGTGTATATATCGGCAACAAATTGTCGGTCATCATCGTTTTCTATTGTCATAATAAAGAGCGGCAGCATGGTGTTTTCTCCTTTAAGTCATTTTTCTTGATGATACCATAAAAACAAAATTGTGCAAATAGCAATCCTCCTATTTTGTGGTGCATCGGGTTCATAATATAACTACTTAAACAGAAAAAATGTGGCACATGTCCCCTAATGTGTCACATTTCTGCTTTATATTTGGTTATATATAGTGAGAATACTTGATGGGAGTGGATTCCAATGGCGAAATAGTACTGACCATATAAGAAGAAAAGACTAACTCAAAAGGAGACTACACAATGAAAAAGATAACAAGAAACATCATTTGCTACTTGATAATTTTTTGCATGTTGGTTCCCCAGTTAGCCATGGCTGAACCCTTGATGTCTGAATATAGGCTTGAAGCAATCGTTGAATCTATTACCCCTGAAAAAGCTGCACGGCTGACGCTTCCTGAGCTGCAGGAGGCAGTAACGCTTGCAGAGACCGACGAACAAGCTACGATTATTTTTAATGAGTTGATTCGCTATTATAACGGGGAAAAGACGGGTCTACAGACAAATGCTGTTACTGCTGCTAGCAACACGATAGACAATTATCTTAGTTTCACTTCCTCGTATAATAGCTCTACGAATAAGCTTACTGTCAGCTATACCATTAAGGGTATTATACCCAGCGGAGTAGCATTTACTTTGGGCTATGAATACCCAGCTACCACAAGGACTGCTGGCGCATCGATTTCCCTCGTTGGAAAAGCAAAAGGAAACTATACGCAAGAATTTACCCCGAAAGGATTAGTTTGCGCATTCCGTTCTTGTGCAGAGTTTTCAGCACATGGCTATAATGAAAGCAAAGCCGGAACAACCTTCTATCCCACCCTTCCGTATTATGATAAATACCATACTGTGACACAGGCGGAATATAACGCAAAGAAAATCATTTTTACGGCAGGAAAACTTGCTGTTGAACTCTATATCACAAAAGGGCTAAGTAAATACACTGGAGTGATTAAACTTCCAGTTCAGGATATTAACGCCGCGAACTTCGCGTATAAATTGGTTGAGCCAATTCTTTTTGATTATAATTTTGGTACAGTTGGACCCGCAACAGGAAATTATGTTCATACCGAAATATGGGGGATGGCAACCTCCACCTCAAACAAAGTGTACTCTAAAATAACTGTATGGCAAGACAGCAGTCAATCTACTCAATTGTACTCTTATACAGCTATATCGTATATGCCCGGTTTTTGAAATGCAGTTCTAATTTAAGGAGGACTCGCATTGGAAAAATATAGTTCTAAAAAATGGCCCACTCTTATTGCTATAAATTTTATTGTATGGGGTCTTTTCACAAACTTGAGCCAGCCAAATACGATCTGGTATTGGATAGGCGGAGGTCTAACTGCCGCGCTTTCGGGATATTATGTATACCGATATGAAGAAAGTGGCAAAAAACATGATGGTTGGAATTATTTCCGCTTCCAAACTCTAATGATCCTTACCATTGCTCGATGCATTGGGTGGATGATACGCAATTACGCATAAGGGTTCGTTACGAAAAGAAAACATTAGATCATCCAAGGTCCCCATGCCGAAAATGGCATGGGGACTACGGCTGTATAAAGCGGCTTTCAATGCACAGTTATTAACTGACAGGAAATGAGATATGTCACACCAGAAAGAAGATTGCCTTGAACAAAATAAAACACAGGGCGCTTGCAATTCAGTTTGTGCCGAAATGGCGATAGAGATCCGGAGAAAAATGGAGGAGCTGTTTTGCCGCCTCGAGAAAATAGAGAATGAACTGGAAAAGCAATAGCATAGCTTTTCAAAGCTATAACGGGAAGCAATGTTCAACTTGAACACCTGGCGACATGGCTGATCTGCTTCCCGCATTAACGCTATGCCCCGCCGCCCAGGTTGATATTCCTACACATTTCTGCTACTATAAGCGAGGAGGCACCCTGTCGTATGGAATTTTCCTGTCCTCCCGGAATTATAGAGAATTACAGAGAAAACACATAAAGGAGGAAATCCCAATGAAAACAATGCATAGACTACTTTTGGTTTTTTCGTGCCTTGCCCTTTTAGCTTTTAGCGGCTGTACCGACAAAAAAGAAACTGTGCAACCGGAACCGGGGTGGCAGGTTATTGACTTTGTCTGGACAAAAGAAACTGGCGACAAAATGACCCTGTCGGTGACTGTTCCGGAAGAGTGGGACAAAGACAGCGTTAGAAAAGAAGGTCGTGCTTCCGAAACCTTCTTTGGCGAATTGTACATTGACGATAAAAATGCTCTAAAGCAGGCAGGAAGCCACGGTATCATTGCGGTTCTTGGTGATGGACAAACTTTGCAAGATGTGGAGATCGATGCCGGCTACCCTTTTGGGTGCCTGTCCACCGAGTATGTCACGATTGGCGATACGACATATCGTAAGGACAATATCCAGATAGATTCCAAAAGCGCCGGTCTCCCATCTAATGTATGGACTTTTGCAAATGTGTACTATTTTTGTTTGGATAATTATGTTTTTGACTTTTTTATCTATTACAGCGGAGTAGAAATCGATGCGGATAGCTATGACCATGCTCAGCAAGAGAAGATTCTTTCCAGTATATCCATTCGCTTCTCTTAAAAAAGAGACCCCATTACGGATCGTTCACTGTAATGGGGTCCTTGGTTAAATTAGATTATACGGACATACTGTCGGAATATCCTGATTGATCAGCACAGCGTCCTGTGCCGCTGAGGCATGTTTGTCCTTGTAGATTTCAAGGTGGACATGGAATCCATTTGCCCATCCTTCTTTGCCCTCTAGACCGATATTCGTTTCACCGGCTACGACAGTATCATTAAGGGTTACCTTGATGTTTGTCATATGGAGATAATGGTAGGTATATCTGCCATCATAAATAGCCACCTGACCATTTTCCGGTCTGATATAAATAACTTTTCCGGAGTGCGCCGAATAAATGGGAGAGCCTTGACCGTGACAAATATCTACACCAAGATGATATTTCTTAGTGCCGCTAACCTTGGCACCATAGAAATTATACAAATACTGACTGTTGCTGACGGGATACGTTTTATACACCGTATAATAGTAATTCCTCATTTTCTGCTCAATATCGGCACCACCATTTGCCGACCATGTGCCATTCCTCATTCCGGACTTCGGATGAAACTTTTCCGTATCATCAGTATACACATTGGCGGGCATATTTGTTACCGTGACCTCTCCAGTGGGCTCCGGACCAACAGGGGGCTTCGGATTAGGAGGCGCAGCCAATAAGATGGGTTTCCATGCAGGCAGAGGGTCGCCTTCGTTAAGATCAGTAAAATAGACATTTCCGTTGCTGTTAAAGCTCTTGCCGCTATTGGTACCATTGACGCCTGCGTTGGCTGTCAAATACTTATTCCGATACTGATCATAGGTAAGGCGAATATAAATGTACCCGTCACCCGCGCTCCCTACATCTATGCGCGAAGTTTCAGAAGGCGCGAAAACATGTGCGTTGAAGTCTTTTACGCCACCAATGGAAGAAGAACCTGTGTAGAGGTCCAGCGCAAGATTCATATTACCCTTGCACTTCAGATATTTTTCTCCATTCGCCTCCTCCACGTAAACCCACTGCTGACAGATATCATTGTCATCGGAGGTGTACAGGCACACATTCGCCAGAGAAGTCGGCTGTGTGCCGTACACATTCAAGGATCTGCCTTTTCCGTTGGTACCTGTGTCACCTTCAGCATTACGACTCAGAAATCGATAAGTTGCTCCATTTACAAGATTCATACTGTTTTCTCCTTTTTTCTTGTTTTCTTGTTTTTTTGTTTTTTGAAAACCTTGGTTTTTCAGCACTCCGCGGCGAGCCGTTAAATCCAATGTTTTCTCTCTCTTTAGGAAGATCAACTACCTGTACATATGCCTATCCCCTTGACACCACAGGGAATAAGTGATATGATTTAAGAAGTCAAACTTCCTAATTCATATTGTAAGAAGTTTAACTTCATAAGTCAAGGGGTTTTTGAAAAATTTTTTTGAAGGAGCACCATACATTATGACTTTCGGTGAAAAGGTGAAGCAGGCGCGAACAGAACTTGGGCTGACTCAAGTGCAGCTCGGAAAGATCTTGGGGGTTTCCCAGCGTACAATTACTGCCTACGAGACCGATACATTCCCACCCCGCACACGGGATGCCTATTGCAGACTCGCAGACGCACTCCATGTGAATGTAAACTATCTCCTTACCCAGGAGGATGCCTTTGTGCTGGGCGCCGGCGAGCGGTATGGGTATCGCGGCAAAAAAGGCGCTGAAGCACTCGTGGGTGAGCTGACCGGTCTGTTCTCCGGCGGCGAACTGGCAGAAGAAGATATGGATGAGCTGATGCTCGCTATCCAAAAGGCTTACGAGATCGCCAAGGAGAATAATCGGAAATATGCGCGGAAAGATCATACCGAGAAAAATGATTGATTCCCTCCTGCGTAAGTCAAAGGAGGTGTATCCATGCAGCTAAACTCGTCCATTCGCATAATGGACAAAGCAAATCGCATTGTAAAAGCGGCTGGCTCGCGAGAACCCGAACCCATCTCCGACCATTTGGGGATCATCATTATGCCGGTAGACTTCACCAAGCAAAAGGGTGTTTATAAGGAGATAGAGAGGAACCGCTTCATCTTTATAAAAAAAGACCTGTGCCCTGAAATGCACAGGATCGTCCTACTCCATGAGATCGGTCATGCAGTGCTGCATCGAAACGAGGCAAAGCTGTTTTCTGATCTCAATGTATTTGATATAAAGAATGATCGCATGGAATACGAGGCGAACTGCTTTGCTGCGGAGGTCGCTCTCCCCGACGATGAGGTCTTGAATTATATACAAGAGGGCTTCAATGCGGAGGAAATCGCCAAAGCGATGAACACAGATATCAACTTGGTTGCCATGAAAGCAGCAAACCTGAACCGTAAAGGGTATTCTTTCCATCTACAGGATAGCAGAAGTGACTTTTTGAAGTAGCGAAAATGAAAAAATGAGCAGAAAAAACACAGCCCGCCGCAGGCAGAAATGCCGGCAGAGGGCTGCTCTTTTTATTGATGTTCAAGTTGAACACCTGCCGGAGGGCGGCTAAAAAATGACTGATGTTCAACCTAAACACCCAGCGATATGGTTGACATATTTCCTGCTGGAAAGTAAGATAATAGCAGACAGAAAGGGGAGGATCACATGAGAGTAGAGATGACTTTCAATGACGCAGCTGTCGCAGCGGCAGGCTTCCGAAAAGAGGATATCTGTTGGACGATCAAAAAAGCGTTTGTCAGCCGAGGACTGCGCTGCACCTCCGAAAATGAGCTGCTATCCTTCGAGGATAATGGCGGCGAGAATGATTATGCCCAGATGTGGAATGTGATAAAAAGCCTGATGATCTCCGATCGGTTTTTGACCTGTGCTTCTTCTTGCCTTTACATCGATGACGATGACGAGGTCGAGGATGTTTTGGCGCAATCCTATCTGTTCAAAAAGAGAAGTGCCGTATGACAGCAGAAAAACAAGGCAAAATGCTCCCTATAAAGAATTGTGCGAAGCCCTTGACATAATCCTGCTTCCTGAGTACAATAATATTACAGGGCAGAGATGCCCCCACTGGAAAGTGCCCTGCCACTTCGAGCGCAGATCATCTATGAAAAGTGCCCTGCCACTTCAAGCGCAGATCATCTATGTAAGGTGCGTCGCAACCTTAATGGCGACCGTAATGGCAAGGGACGGTAGTGATACCGTCCCTTTGCTATGCAGAGAGAGTGGGTCTATGAACTTTTATACTAAGGTTCAACTATATGTTTCCGGTTCCACCGTTTGCTGTTTCTCTGAGAAGAATAGATACTGAACCGGATCGTGCGTATCGTGCGCTCTTAGCACAGGAGTTGAGGTATTGTCTCCACCATGAGGAGGAAATTAAGCATTTAGCACAAAGAACATATAAAAAAGTCATTCTTGGAAAGGATCAAGGTCTTGTGGTAAACAGTTGTCACTTCCCACTTTTAGAGGAAAAGTGCCGAAAATACATAGTATTGGCTGAAAAAGAAGCCCTTGCCGCCCAGATCGTCGCCGAAGCTGAGCGGGAAGCTGCCGAGCTGCTTGCCCAAAAGCCGGAGGCTCCGGCGCGGGGACAGCACCGCTAATGGCAGATGTTCAACTTGAACACCTGGTAAAAGGGGCTACTCATTACAGCAAAATGTTTGTCGCTTTCCGATATGCGACTAAATAAATGGTCGGAATTATAAATGTTCGCCGCTCCCCGATATGCGGCTGAATAAATGGTCGGGAGCAAAATAAAAATACAGCCCTTCGCAGGCAGAAATGCCGGCAGAGGGCTGCTTTTTTATTGATGTTCAAGTTGAACATCAGATCCGTTATTTTCAACTGAAGGCGAAAACATAAATGAATTTCCCCTTGTCTCGCAAAAATCTTTCCCACCGTTACCATTGACAACCTGTCCAATAAGCGGTACAATGGCAATAATAAAAGAAAAAAACACCCTGCGGGGTGGGAAAGGATTGCCGTCCTTTCGCCACCCATCTTTGTGATCCCAACGCGATCACGCAGACTTTATACACGAGAGTGCTGTATTTTCGTGCTTACCATAGCACGATTGATACCAGAAAGTCAAGCGTATCGTTTTATCTACGGAGAACGGGGCTTGGCTTTTCTTTTTGTACCATGTGTATGAACATTGAAAAATCGATTACCACGGGCTATGGTTCAGATAGCCCACCGCAACCGGAT
>ERZ779851.2680-NODE-2680-length-13067-cov-3.371887_pt1 | contig 13067 bp, 8 predicted proteins | sample MGYA00511094_ERZ779851 | MGnify/ENA primary metagenome ERZ779851 (study PRJEB29588, sample SAMEA2155512) | human gut metagenome | biome: human gut; feature: human-associated habitat; material: faeces | place: Denmark | collected 2008/2010 ...
TGTCCAGTCTACGTTGAAGGTAGAGCGGATATCACGCTGCAACTGCGTTAGCAGAATGTCCGAAAGGTCACGGGAGGCATGGCGGTCTGTACCGGCATGCAGTCGGCCGTTGTTGAAGTTGGTGGTATAAATGCCGAGAGTGCCTATAATCTCATCTTCCTTACTGAAACCGGCATCGCTATGCAGGGCCATACTCATTTCAAAGGGGATGCCCAAACCTTCTTCCGTTGGGTTGGATAGTGATTTTCCTGCAAGGTAATTCACTGTACGGGAACGTACGTTGATGTCGTCGTTCATATCATTCTTTCCCTCATAGCCTCCATAGACGGGATAGGGCATGCCTGCCCATTGGGCAAAGTAGCGTGCGCCTTCCAGGTATCTGGGCAAGCCGCTGGTTTGTCCCCCGCGGGCAATGTTGCCCATGCCCCCTCCAAAGCGGACGGCATCGGCACAGACCACGCCTTTCTCTTTGCTTTCGTTGCTCAATACCACCATGCCGTAGTCGTTCCGGCCTTTGTCAAAAGTGAATGTGCCGAGGTACACCCATGTGCCGCTTCCTATTTGCTGGTTCACCTTGAACTCCGTGACGCCTCCATTGTGAAATACAAGATATTTGGCATCGCTTACGCTGCCCGGCAGTGTTTGGTAAGATACGTATACAGCATATTCTCCCGTTTCCGGAATATCGGGTACCCATTCGGCAAAAGCCTTGTCTTTCTTCTTTTCAGTTTTGGCAAAGCGTGCCGTGCCGGAGAGGAAAGGGTTTTCATTGTCTTGATAGACTCGTTTCCGTTGGGCAAATCCGGGTCGGGAGGTCTGTTCCCAACGTGCTTTCCGGCTTTTCACGTCCAGATAAAGGGAACCTTGTCCTCCATGTCCGCTCAGGCTACCGTCATTGTCTACGATGACTTCCTGCTTCTGCGTGTCCCTTTCGCGGGGAGTGAATACATTGGCTCCTGCATTCTCTAGCATGGGCAGGAGGTAGGGCAGGATGAAGGATTGGGTGAACTGGTCTTCTGTAGTGCAGAACAGCCTCGGGCGTTGCCATCCCCATTTGTCCTTGTCATTGATATAATATTTCCCGTGGCTTTGCCAAAGGGCGATGTGGCGTCCTTCCAGTCCGCGGGTGATGTCGTAGGGGCGCGAGGTACGGGTTACCCAGGGGGTACCTTTGTATTCCAGGTGGCTGAACAGACGTGCCTTGTCTTTCTTCCCTTTCCGGTAGAGGTTGGGGATAAGCTCTTCGATGCTCTTCCCGTCAGCAAAGACGGTGAGGTCGAAATAGTTCACCGGTCCTGGCAGGATTTGTCCCAGATGGCGGTAAATGGCATCAACGGTTTCAGGCCGTAGAGGCTGGTAGGCAAAGCGCTCGTTTGTATAGACAAGCAATTTCTTCTTCCGGAAGTCAATGCGGAAACTATCCAGCTTGCAGGTACCGATGTTGGCCGTATGGGTGGTGTATTCCCTAAAGAATGTCTGGAGGCGTTCTTCCACATTCTGCTCTAGTTCTTGTGCCGGAAGGAGGAATCCACACAAGAGCCATATGCCGGTTAGGATAAGTTTTTTCATACTGATGAAATATTGAAGTTGCCAATATCTGCTTTTACCAGACGGTGGTGCGTGCAAAAGTACATAAAAGAAAGCTTCACTGATGAGCGGGTTACTTTCTTTTTATTATTTTGCAGACATATAAGTAAGTCTTAAGAATTAAAAAGCATTAATCGGCAATCTTTTTCAGTTCTGTCAGTTCCGTAACTTTGTCCGGATAGAGGATGGCGTTGTGCGCAGCCATTTGAGCTGCTTTCTTATGGATTGGGTCCATTCCTTCGGGAGAATATGGGTTTTCTGTTACATTCTGATGGGTCAATGCCTCAAACCATGTGCAGGCAGCTGTATATCTGCCTATGGTTAAGTCAAGGTGGTATCCGTCCCTATTCATATGGTCGCCGATAAAGGAGGTACGTGCATTTTGTATGGCGGTTCCCGAAGGGATAATTTTCTTGATACCCACCAGGTTGGCGGCTTTCTTTACTGCATCCACAATGCTGGTGTACATTTTCATTTGGTTCTGGTCATAGTTTTTGAATCCGGTGTGGTTGGCATTGGTAGCATAAGCCCATGTCTGGTGCACCATTAATACGGTTTCCTTTCCAATTCGTTCCCTGATATAGTTAACCAATTCAGGTAGGGAAGCTTTGTAGCTGTCATAGATACCAGACAAAGGGCTGGCCTGCTGAACACTGATATAGTCCCATTTCTCATCGGCCAGTGCTTTCTCAATAGTCATTGACCGGGTTTCTGTTTTTTCCCCGTCTTTCTCTACTTTGCGATAGGCATAGGCCGGAGCGTTGTTGCGTATGTTTTGCACGTGCCGTTCCAGTGAACATCCTCCGATAAACATATTGCCGATAATCATGGTGATACCTTCAGCTTCTCCCAGTTCGTGCAAATATTGCTCTACTGCATCTTGTGAAAAGCTGTTGCCTATTGCCAATACTTTGATGGTGTCGTTATTGGCATGGCATCCATTTGCAAACAATGTAAATGGTGTGAGTAGGAATAAAATGACAAGGATGTTGATAGCATACTTTTTCATAATGGGGTTTGTTTTTAAGTTTTGTCGTTTCGATAAATAAGTAACAAAATTATTTGATTGTTTTTATATCTGCAAATATTCTTTGGGAATATAAGAAGGCTGAGACATGAAAAAATGAGATGCATTGCCGGAGCAATACATCTCATCCTATTGTTAATATTTTATCCGTTTATAGCGGAATGTATTCCACAAAGGCTTCCATCGCCTCATAGGAAGCAAGTCCGAGGCTGTCATACAAGGCAGCTGTTCCGCGGTTACGGTCCTCGCTGCGTTGCCAGAACAGACGTTCGTCATTGCCCAGGAACGGTGCGCTTTCCATCTGCGATTGATGCTTCAGGATAGAGTTACGCTTGGCACGCAGTTCTTCCGGGCTGATGGGCACAGCCATCTCGATGTTTTCGATTTCCCATTCGGCCCATGCACCGCGGTACATCCAGATGCGGCATTCCTTCAACCATTTGGCACCTTCTTCTTTTTCCAAGTCAATGGCGGCAAATACGGCGTCCGTACAAACACGGTGTGTGCCGTGCGGGTCGGCCAGGTCGCCGGCAACGAAAATCTGATGGGGTTTCACTTCACGCAATAGGTTGCGTACAATTTCCACGTCTGCTTCGCTGATAGGATTCTTCTGTATCTTGCCCGTTTCGTAGAATGGCAGGGCAAGGAAATGACAGTGATCCAGAGGGATATTATTGTATGTACATGCAGTGCGTGCCTCGCCACGGCGAATCAGTCCCTTAATGGTCAAGATGTCGCGTGTATCCATGTCACCGTCTTTCTTCTCCTTCAAGTATTTACGGATTTCAGTATATTTGTCATTGATGACCTGGTCTTCGCTGTTGTTGAAGATTTGGTTGAACCCGTTGATGAAGTGCAGGAAGCGGATAACTTCTTCATCGCCTACGGCAATGTTACCGGAAGTTTCGTAAGCCACATGCACGTCATGTTTCTGCTCTACCAGACGACGGATGGTGCCTCCCATGGAGATAACGTCATCATCGGGATGCGGAGAAAATACGACCACACGTTTTGGATAGGGCTTTGCACGCTCAGGACGATAGGTGTCGTCAGCATTCGGCTTGCCGCCCGGCCATCCGGTGATGGTATGTTGCAGGTCATTGAATATCTTGATGTTCACGTTATAGGCTGAGCCGAACAATGCCAGCAGTTCGCTCAGACCGTTTTCGTTGTAGTCCTTGTTGGTCAGTTTCAGAATGGGTTTTCCGGTGAGTTGGCACAACCAGACGATGGCACTGCGGATGAGCTTGTCGTTCCATTCGCAGGAGGTTACCAGCCAGGGGCGTTGGATACGCGTCAAATTGGCGGCGGCAGACAAGTCGATAGCTACATGTGCATTGTTGTGAGTCTGCAGATAAGATGCAGGGATAGTATCTGTTACCGGACCTTCAACGCATTCTTTCACCTTTTGCGCTTTCTCCTCACCCCATGCCAGCAGATATATTTTCTTTGCCGAGAGGATGGTGGCTACTCCCATGGTGATGGAGCTGATGGGGGTATTTTCAATGCTACCGAACATCTTGGAAGCTTCATTGCGGGAGTCGTTGTCCAGCAATATCAGACGAGTGGTAGAGTTCAGGCGTGAACCCGGTTCATTGAAACCTATATTACCTACACGGCCAATGCCCAGCAAAGCGATGTCTAAGCCACCGAAACTTTCAATGCGCTGCTCGTAAAGACGGCAATATTCAAAGATGGCGTCTTTGGCGATGGTGCTGTCGGGGGTGAAAACATTCTGTTTGTCAATGTCCACATGGTCTATCAGCATTTCCTTCAATGCGTTGAAGTTGCTGTTGATGGCATTGGGAGCTAATGGATAATATTCGTAGAGGTTGAATATGACTACGTTGCGGAAACTTAATCCCTCTTCCTGGTGCATACGTACCAAGTCTGCATATACATTGCGCGGAGAGTTACCGCCTGCCAGTGCCAAGACACAGAAACGTCCCGCCTTTTGCTTGTCACGGATTAACTGTGCAATGTCAAGGGCAATCTGGTTGGCGCCTTCTTCCGCAGACTCATAAATATCTGTCGGGATTTTTTCCAGTCGGGTCAATACCGACCGTTCAAATGCATTCTCAGGTCTATAGTACCTGGGGGAGACTCTGTTGAGAGTGATTTGAGAGCTTAGATTGGTTTTCATAAAATTTATTATTAATAAATGATTAAGTATTGAACTGTTCTTTCAATCAACAAATATACGAAAAACAATGTTCATCCGCATATTGCTGAAGATTAATTAAGAAATACTGGTCGTCCCATATCTCATATGGGTTTTGACGGTTGTACGGAAAGTGTCTTCGGTCATTCCATAAAGTCACGGCCAACCGCCACCGTGAGTATGGATTTTACGTTGGGTCAACATAGGATTTAGGGGTTAGAATTATTAAATTAATCATGTTGTCGCTTTGACATTGTTTCGAAGGACAAAAATAGGTACTTTTTGGAGAAGATGTACTCCTTCTTTTGGGTATTTTCATTAAATACTCTAAAAAAGAGGATTTGGTGCATTTTGTATAATGTCTCGTTCGTTTGGGGTATAAGTGAGGATAATCATATAAAAATAGACCATTCATCGCACTTTTTGTCGTTTGGGTTTGTTATATTTGTGTGTGTTTATAAACTCTAAAATATCAATGTATGAAAAGCTGGAAAGTAGAAGCAGCCATCATAGCCGTGGGGCTGCTTTTGTTGGGAATCATGGTAAAAGGCGGTATCAACAATTTTGTGAATAAGGACCGTGTGGTCAGTGTGAAAGGGCTGGCCGAAATGGAAGTGCCTGCCGACAAGGTAGTCTGGCCTCTTGTCTACAAAGACATAGGTAATGACCCTGCACTGCTTTATGCCAATATGGAGAAGAAAAACGCTGCCGTCGTGAGTTTCCTTGAAAACAACGGTATTGAGAAGGAGGAAATCAGTATTGCACCGCCCGAAGTGATTGACATGCAGGCCGAACGTTACGTTGACCGCAACGTGGCCTATCGTTATAATGCCACGTCTGTCATCACTGTCACTTCCAAGAATGTGGATAGGGTGCGTAAGCTCATGTCGGGGCAGGCTGAACTCTTGAAGCAGGGTATTGCCATCACGGGAGGGGATTATAAATATAATGTGTCTTATGAATTCACCGGTCTCAACGAAGTGAAGCCCAGAATGATAGAGGAGGCCACGAAGAACGCTCGTGCTGCAGCCGAGAAGTTTGCCAAGGATTCGGACAGTGAACTGGGGAAAATCCGCAATGCCTCGCAAGGGCAGTTCTCCATAAGTGACCGCGATGCCTATACTCCTTATATAAAAAGCGTACGTGTAGTGACTACTGTGAACTATTATTTGAAGAAATAACGAACTCGTCCGCATCTTTCCAAGCGGGAAACTTTAGCCTGAACTCCTGCAGGGAGGAAAGGTTGAGGGAGGCGGTGGCAATCGCCTCTTCGTTGTCGGGCACAGTGGCAAGCACTTCCCCCTTCGGAGAGTAGACCACACTGCCTCCGCTGTGTGGAATGTCTCTGCCGTCCTTGCCGATACGGTTGACACCGCAGACATAACTGATGTTTTCCAGCGCGCGCGCTTGCAGCAGGATGTCCCAGACTTTCCGGCGGGGAATGGGCCAGTTGGCGACGTAAATCAGGAGGTCGTATTCATTGCTCGTATTGCGGCTCCAGACCGGGAAACGAAGGTCATAGCATACAAGCAGCAGTATATTCCAGCCGCGATATCGGATGATGGGACGCCGGTTACCGGAGGTGAAATGTTCTGTCTCGTGCCCCATCCGGAAGAGGTGGCGTTTGTCGTAATAGTAAGTATTGCCTTCGGGCGTAAGGAAGAATGCGCGGTTGTAGTAGGATGGCTTTCCGCCTTCCGAGGCTGTTTCGCAGGCAATATAGCTGCCGGCAAGAGCAAGCCGGTACTCTTCGGACCATTGGCGCAGTGTTGCGATGGTTTCTCCCGTTGTGGGTTCGGCCAAGCTGGCGGTGTTCATACTAAAGCCGGTGGAGAATGTTTCCGGTAAAACAACAATCTCCGTTGTTCCACGAAGAGTTTCTAACTTCTCGCGGAGACGACGGAGATTTTCTTGTTTATTTTCCCAGACGATGTCTGTTTGCAAGATGCTTATTCGCATGGCATTAATGCTTAATACCTGATTAGATATTTCCTAAATCAAAATTTTCGGGATTTTTTCCTTTAAAGTTCTTGAAGTACAGTTTTATCTCGCGCATATCCTTTTCGATGTCTCCGGTAGGCATGACAGCCTTGGTAGAGGAGATGGTCTTGGAAGGATAATCAATCCCGATAAGCATGATGGGCACTTGTGCTTTAAGTGCTATGTAATAAAAACCTTTCTTCCAGTTGGGATTGGCTTTACGGGTTCCTTCCGGTGTAATAGCCAGGTGGAAATGCTTGCTGTTTGCAAACTTTTCGGTCATTTGGTCCACTAAGGAAGATTTACGTCCCCGGTTCACCGGAATGCCGCCAACGGCTTTGAATATCAGTCCCAGAGGAAAAAAGAACCATTCCTTTTTCATCATGAAACTGGTCTTGCGACCGATGGCACCATAAAACAATTTACCGATAAATAAGTCCCAATTGGAAGTATGGGGTGCCGCACAAATTACACATTTGTCGTAGTCGGGCACCGTCACGTTTGTCTTCCAGCCCAGCAGGCGATAATAAATGAAGCTATAAAAGGCTTTCTTCATCTTATTTCAGTTTGCCCATTGCGTCAATAATTTCGTCTACTTTTGCATTGAAGTCAGCACGAAGTTTTTTGTAGAAACCTTTTACATTTCCTGGCTCGGTGTGGCTGATGCGGCTTATGAATTCATCTTGCATTTTCAGAATTTCAGCCATCAGTTCATCGGCTTTTTGTTTGTCTGTTCCAGGCACATATAAGCTGTTTACAAGACACTCTGTGAACAATTCACCTGCAATATAGTTTATATTCTTCTTTAGTTCTTTTCTACTTGCCATAATCTTTACGTTTAAAATGAATAATCTGAATTATTTTCGGTAAAGATAATGTTTTTCTTTGTTAGTGTAGAGCAAAAAAGGGTTTTTATGTGTTTTTAATTTAGTAGTTTTGTGGAATTATTCCACAAACTGTGGACACATTCCACAGGGAAAAATGGAGGATGCCACCATGAATAAAGAACTGCCGTCTGCTTTTCTGCTTGATATATAGTTTGTTAGACGTAATGGATGAGATGGTGATAGATTGGCATCGGATTTGCTTTAATAGAAAGAAACAGGGTTAAATTTAATATACAAACAAGCATGAGACAGTTTTTTACGAAAAAAGAATTGAAACTAAAGAAGAAGAGGTTGCTGATGATGGTTGCCTGCATGGCGGTATTGTTGGCAGGTTACGTTATTCTGACTTGGCCTAAGAAGGTGGAATCGGAAGCTCCTACCGTGATTGTGGAATCTGCGGAAAAAGGAGATGTGGAGATATATGGCGAGTACGTGGGACGTATTCGCGCTCAGCAGTTTGTAGAGGTACGTGCGCGTGTGGAAGGGTATTTGGAGAATATGCTTTTCGCAGAAGGAACATATGTCACCAAGAACCAGGTACTTTTTGTGATAAACCAGGACCAGTATAGGGCAAAGGCTGACAAAGCTCGTGCACAGTTAAAGAAGGATGAAGCGCAGGCATTGAAGGCAAAGCGCGATTTGGAGCGTATCCGCCCCCTCTATGCGCAGAACGCTGCCAGCCAGCTGGATTTGGACAATGCCCAGGCTGCTTACGAGACTGCAGAAGCCTCAGTAGCGATGAGCCAGGCCGATTTGGACCAGGCTGAATTGGAATTGGGATATACGTTGGTTCGTTCTCCGCTATCGGGACATATCAGTGAAAGAAATGTGGATTTGGGAACATTGGTCGGACCGGGAGGCAAGTCCTTGCTGGCTACGGTTGTGAAAAGTGATACGGTTCTGGTAGATTTCAGCATGACGGCATTGGATTACCTGAAAAGCAAGGAACGGAATATCGATATAGGGCGTCAGGACTCTACACGTTCCTGGCAGCCGAACATTACGATTACTTTGGCGGATAATACCGTCTATCCTTATAAGGGCTATGTGGATTTTGCCGAACCTCAGGTGGACCCTCAGACCGGAACATTCTCCGTGCGTGCCGAAATGCCGAACCCTAACAAAGTGTTGTTACCGGGGCAGTTTACAAAGGTTAAGCTATTGCTGGATGTACGTGAGGGTGCTGTCGCCGTTCCTCAAAAGGCGGTTACCATTGAGAAAGGTGGTGCATATATTTTTGTGATGCGCCGGGACTCTACGGTTGAAAAGCGTTTCATTGAACTGGGACCTGAATTTGGCAACAATTGGGTGGTTGAGCGTGGTCTGGTTGCCGGAGAACAAATTGTGACTGAAGGTTTCCACAAGCTGACTCCGGGTATGAAAGTACGTGCCCAGGCTGCCGTTCCTAAAAAGGAGGAAGAGCAGACGAGTGATTCTCTGAACAAGCAGGTTGTTTCCGAAACGAAGCAGACTACTCCGGCTGAGAATAAATCAAAGGACAACAACCCTTCAAAGTAATGATGTTATGAAAGTAAGTTTCTTTATAGACCGCCCGGTATTCTCGGCGGTGATATCGATTGTGATTGTAATTGTCGGTATCATTGGCCTGACCATGCTGCCGGTAGACCAATATCCGCAGATAACGCCTCCCGTAGTGAAAATCAGTGCTTCCTATCCGGGAGCCAGTGCATTGACTGTTTCGCAGGCGGTGGCAACCCCTATCGAGCAAGAGATAAACGGTACTCCCGGTATGCTGTACATGGAGTCCAACAGTTCTAATTCCGGAGGATTTTCAGCTACGGTCACTTTCGACGTGTCTGCCGACCCGGATTTGGCTGCCGTAGAAATACAGAACCGTGTGAAACTGGCGGAGAGCCGTTTGCCAGCCGAAGTGATTCAGAACGGTATTTCTGTGGAAAAGCAGGCTCCCAGCCAATTGATGACTATCTGTCTGACTTCCAGTGACCCGAAGTTCGACGAAATTTATTTGAGTAACTTTGCTACTATCAATGTACTCGACTTGTTGCGCCGTATCCCCGGTGTGGGACGTGTTTCCAACATCGGTAGCCGCTACTATGCCATGCAGATATGGGCGTTGCCCGACAAACTTGCCAACTTCGGACTGACGGTGCAGGATTTGCAGAATGCCCTGAAGGACCAGAACCGTGAGTCTGCTGCGGGTGTTTTGGGACAACAGCCGGTGAAGGGACTCGACATTACTATCCCTATCACTACCCAGGGACGCTTAAGTTCGGCAAAGCAGTTTGAGGACATTGTGGTCCGTGCCAATGCCAACGGTTCCATTATCCGTCTGCGCGATGTGGCGCGTGTTTCATTGGAAGCATCTTCATATAGCACGGAGAGTGGCATCAACGGTGAGAATGCTGCCGTTCTCGGTATCTATATGCTTCCCGGGGCCAATGCAATGGAAGTTGCAAAGAGCGTAAAGGCTGCTATGGAGGAAATCAGTGCAAATTTCCCTGAGGGGATGAGTTATGAGATTCCCTTCGACATGACGACTTATATTTCCGAATCCATTCACGAAGTGTACAAGACGTTGTTCGAAGCGCTGATTCTGGTGGTGCTGGTTGTATTTCTATCCTTGCAAAGTTGGCGTGCGACGGTGATACCGATTGTTGCGGTACCTATTTCCCTGATTGGTACCTTCGGTTTCATGCTTATTTTCGGTTTCTCTCTGAACATACTGACTTTGCTTGGATTGATTCTCGCCATCGGTATTGTGGTGGATGATGCCATTGTGGTGGTGGAGAATGTAGAACATCTTATGGAGACGGAGAAATTGAGCCCGTATGAAGCTACCAAAAAGGCGATGAACGGATTGGCAAGTGCCTTGATTGTCACATCGTTGGTGCTCTGTGCCGTGTTTGTGCCGGTAAGTTTCTTGAGCGGAATCACCGGACAGTTATACCGTCAGTTTACCATTACTATCGCCGTTTCCGTATTGCTTTCTACGGTAGTGGCCCTGACGCTTAGTCCCGTCATGTGTTCGCTCATATTGAAGCCCGACAGTGGAAAGAAAAAGAACATAGTTTTCCGCAAAATCAATGAATGGCTGAACTTGGGCAATCACAAATACGTGGCTGTCATTAACCGGGTCATCAGGAATCCCCGCCGCTTGATGAGTGCGTTCGGCCTGGTACTGGTTGCCATTTTCATTATCCACCGGTTGGTGCCTACCAGCTTCCTGCCGGTAGAAGACCAGGGCTATTTTAAGATAGAGTTGGAGTTGCCGGAAGGTGCTACTTTGGAGCGAACCCGTGTGGTGACCGACCGTGCCGTGCAATACTTGGAGAAGAATCCCTATGTGGCCTATGTGCAGAACGTGACGGGTAGCAGCCCCCGTGTGGGTAGCAACCAGGCACGCAGTGAGCTGACGGTTATTCTGAAACCGTGGGAAGAGCGTAAGGGGATTTCCATCGATAAGATAATGGAGAATGTGGAGAAGGATTTGAAGGAATATCCCGAATGCAAGGTCTATCTTTCCACGCCTCCGGTCATTCCGGGATTGGGTACCTCGGGAGGTTTCGAAATGCAGCTTGAGGCGCGTGGAGAGGCGACGTTTGACAACTTGGTGCAGGCGGCAGATACGCTGATGTATTATGCCCAGAAGCATAAGGAGCTGACGGGGCTTTCATCATCCTTGCAGTCTGAAATACCGCAACTTTATTTTGATGTGGACCGTGATAAGGTGAAAATGCTGGGTGTGCCCCTGGCGGATGTATTCTCTACCATGAAGGCCTATACCGGTTCAGTATATGTGAATGACTTCAATATGTTCAACCGTATATATAAGGTGTATATCCAGGCCGAGGCTCCTTATCGTGAGCATAAGGACAATATCAACTTGTTCTTTGTAAAGGCAAAGGACGGAGTGATGGTGCCGCTTACTTCCTTGGGAAATGCCTCTTATACCACCGGTCCGGGCAGTATCAAGCGTTTCAATATGTTTACCACTGCCGTCATCCGCGGTTCTGCGGCACAAGGCTACAGTTCCGGCCAGGCAATGGAGATTATGGAGCAGATTGCACGTAACCACTTGCCGGACAATATCGGTCTGGAGTGGAGTGGCCTTTCCTATCAGGAAAAGAAGTATAAAAGCAATACTTACAGAGCCTACATCACCGGCAAAACATTTCGCCTTCTTACGAAAGTTGAAGAAACAAAAGACCAATACAGAACAAAGAACCGTATAGATTAGAGCAGGTTCTACAAACTGCGTTATTTCAGTATTGATATAAGCCAGTGCAGCAAGGATAACCAGCGAATAACCACCTGTAATGCCATTGATGCCATCCATGAAATTATAAGCGTTAATGATGCCCGTACAAACAATTAACGCTACGATAATCCACCACCAGGGAAGAGTAAACAATCCCCATTGATAAAACATCAAAACCATAGCAGTAAAATGCAACATCAACCTTAAGCTTTGGGAAATAGAACGAATATCATCCACAAAACTGATAAACGTTATCAAGGTTAAAGCTAATATGAACCAGGGATATTCCCAATGGTTAGTCAAGAAATAAGCTAATGCGCCAAAATAGAAGATGATTCCGCCACCACGCAAAGTAATCCGGGTATGAGAACTTCTCTCATTGGGCTTATCGATGATATTGCACTTATCAGCTATTCTAAAATAAAAAAGTTCTGCCAAAAATAGCAGAACTAGTATAATCAGGTAATACATAACCGTACTTGCCCCTTTAATTTTAAATGTTAATTATTAATTTGAAAACGATTTTATCGTTTTCATAATCCCATCAGCAGCACGAACAGGCATTCGTTCAATGCCAAGTGCTGCTTTAATCTTCTCATTACTCACCACGTAATTCTCTGTCAACTTCCGAAGACGTTCAGTATTCAACGGCAAATGAAGCAATGTTCCCAAACCAGCACAACTTTCCATCATTTTCTTGTTCATCTTCCAGATGTGAGGTTCCTTGCCCATAGCTTCACACATGAGAGCAATCAATTCATTTGTAGATAGGGCTTCGTCATCACCCATGTGATAAATACCACTCGTTACATTCTTTGTCAGCAAACCTTCCACCACATAGCAAAGGTTATCTATAGAAGTGAACGAACGCTTATTTTCAAAATCTCCCAAAGGCCAAGGAATACCTTTCTTTACCACATTATAAAGTAGATTCAAGTTCCCCTTGTTACCCGGGCCATGAATCATACAGGGCCGAAGAATATACACCAGTTTATCACGCTGCATAGCAACTCTCAAATCTCCATTCTCAACTCTCAACTTACTAAGAATATAATTCTCGGCTGCTATCTTACTCTCTCCGTAAGGGCCTATTGGAGTAGGTATCACATCTTCCCTCAATGCATCCCCTACTACACTATCGGCAGCAGCCTTCACTGAACTAAAGAATATGAACTTTTTAGCTGT
>ERZ779851.2681-NODE-2681-length-13061-cov-18.493618_pt1 | contig 13061 bp, 19 predicted proteins | sample MGYA00511094_ERZ779851 | MGnify/ENA primary metagenome ERZ779851 (study PRJEB29588, sample SAMEA2155512) | human gut metagenome | biome: human gut; feature: human-associated habitat; material: faeces | place: Denmark | collected 2008/2010 ...
CTAAGATCAATTTTCCACTTTCATCGGATTGAAATGCAAAAGTAGAAAGAATAATTTCCTTTTTTGCATTCTTGATCAAACGCACTCTTTGTAAAAGCGCTTCTGGATTCTTTTCTATGATTACTGCCCGTTCTGTATTTTCACTGCATTCGTTCCATGACCCATTTTTTGTTTCTTTTTTGGTTGTATTGGACACTTCCGGCTGCTTTTTATATGCAACGCAGATTCCGAGCAATTCATAAAAAGCCACACATAAAAAAATTGCCAGTATAACAAGAAGGATTTTACATATTTTATGCTTTTTCATTGTACATCACCTGATTCCTTTTTATTTCATACTTATACAATACAAAGTCAATCTCAATTTAACCTCAACAAAATTTATTTTTCATAAAAAAATATGACAGGCTTCTTTTTAAAGAAACAGTCATATTTTTATTCTAATATATGAAGGAGCTTTTCTTACTCCGTTGTATTAATCACTATTTTATTTCTTCCATAAGCTGTCGGATTTTTCTCAATGTACACCGTGTAACTGCCAGGTCATCTTCTTGTATATTCGATATGATTTTTTCATAAGCTTCTATCATTTTTTCTTTCTGACAATTACTTAATTCAATTGCCTTGTTCGTCAAAACAAGGTACGTTCTTTCTTTTTTTTCATCTAATTTCCAGATAATATATCCTTTATTTTCAAGACTTTTTACCATCTTAGATGTTTCTGGAATCGATAATTTCATGTATTCTGCCACTTCTGAAAGATATACTCCTTCATGACAGTCTGATTTTTCAACACATTCCTTTATACTATAAAGGAACAAATAATCTGTTCTTTCGACAAATTCAAATATGCTTTCAACATTGATGCTCTTTAAAAAAAACTCCTCTGCACTGGTTCCTGCTCCCATATTATCGTTCCTCTCTTTCTATATATTCTTTTTTGCTGACTAGACTCTTATATGCCGGGCGAATGATCTTATCTGTAGTTATCAATTCTTCCAGGCGATGTGCACTCCAACCAGCAATTCTTGCTATCGCAAATAATGGCGTGTACAATTCTCTTGGAATATTCAACATGTCATACACAAAACCACTATAGAAATCTATATTAGGACTTACTCCTTTGAATATCTGACGCTGCTTTGCAATCAACTTAGGTGCAATCTTCTCAATATTGTTATAAAGGGTCATATCTTTCTCACGTCCTTTATCCCTTGCGAGTTGTTCTACAAAGCCTTTGAACACCCTTTCTCTCGGATCGGAAATAGAATATACAGCATGTCCCATTCCATAAATAAGTCCTTTCTGATCAAACGCCTCTTTCTTCAAAATCTTACTCAGATATGATGCAATTTCCTCTTCGTCTTCATAATCTTTCACATGACTTTTAATATCATCCATCATATTCATTACCATCAGATTTGCACCGCCATGTTTTTTTCCTTTTAAGGATGACATTGCTGCTGAAATAACAGAATAAGTATCTGAACCTGAAGATGTTACTACCCGTGTAGTGAATGTAGAATTGTTACCACCACCATGTTCCATATGTAACAATAATGCTATATCCAGTACTCTTGCTTCCAGTTCTGTGAATTTTGTATCTGGTCTTAATAGGCGCAGGAAATTTTCAGCAATAGATAAATCTTTTTCAGGTCTATGAATATACATACTTTCGTTTTTTTCATAATGACAATAAGCATGGTATGCATATACTGCTAACATAGGAAATACTGCGATCAACTGCATACTCTGCCTTAGCACATTCGGAATTTCAAGACTTTCTTTCTCCTTATCGTAAGAGCCCAATGTAAGAATACTTCGAGTCATAGAACCCATAATATCTGATGTAGGTGCTTTCATAATGACATCTCTGGTAAAGTTAGTCGGTAGTTCCATACAATCAGATAGTCTTCCCTGAAATTCCATTAACTGTGTATCAGTTGGCAATTCTCCGAATAAAAGAAGATATGCTCCTTCTTCAAAGACAAACCTTTTTCCTTTACTTCCTGTTACTAAATCTTTTATATTATAACCACGATAAGATAACTCGCCATCACATGGGCTCTTTACTCCATCACGATATTCAAAAGCTTTTATATCAGAAATATTTGTAAGCCCCGTCAACACACCTTGGCCTTTTTCATCTCGTAAGCCTCTTTTTACACCATACTCTGAATACAGATTCTTACTAATGCTATCATTTTGTTCACAAAAAATTGCTTGCTGTTTCATATAATTTTCCAAATTGCTCATTTGAATCGCTCCTTTCATTCTGTTACGAACTTACATACTATACTCAGATATTCTTGTTTCCAGAGCATTCAGCATTGTCTGTTCTTTTTCTTATTCTTATTCATTAGCAATACAATACAATGGAAAACTCAATTTAACCTCAACAAGGTTTGTTTTTTCATCCATGCAAAATCTTCTTTGTACAACAGACTGTTAGATATAGCAAAAACGGCCTTTCAAAAACAGTTAACTTCTAAATCAACTGTTTTTTGAAAGGTCGTTTCATCAGATTCTTATAGCAATCCAGCAAATAATCTCATAAATAATTGTCCCAGTCGCAAATATGCACTTCGTCCGGTTTGATATTGGTCTGTCACATCACGAAATACATAAAATTTTATTGATCGAATCCATTTGATTTTCTATGAAAGGAGCGTATTTGTTATGATAGATATGACCCAATATTTAGTCAACAACACATTCCACAACAGCACAAGGCGGAATATTCAGCTTTAAAACATTATCCTTGATGACTGCCGTATGCTCGGTAATGCTCACCCTGTCGGGACAGTCGAAGTCGTTATAGCTGTGCGCCTCGTTTGTAAGTATTCTGCACGAAACCGATGATGCTTTAAATCCGAAAATGCTGCATTCAACAGCAGCCTCTTCCGTAAGCGAACAGTTTGCGGCGGTAACGGTCATACTCTTTTCGTTCACCGATGCGGAAACCGAGATCATCGGAGCATTTTTGCCTTCCGACATATTTTCGTTCTGCGTATAGCAGTAAACTGCCTCGTTGTTTTGGTGTGTTTTAAAAAGGTCGAAAACGTGATATGTAGGCGTTTTTATCATCTTACCGCCCTCTGTAAGAATGACCGATTGGAGAACATTCACCGCCTGCGCAAGGTTTGTGTTAATTGACAAGGAAACAAGGGGGCGCGAAATAAGGTGGAAGAAACCGAAAGAAACCGTCAATGACCGGGAGAAATGGCGTAACAGAGCCGTTTGTGAGTGCAAAGAAATGCAATTGAATAGAAAGAGCGCCGGGAGTGGTTGTCAATCACTTTCGGCGCTTTTTTGCTGTTAAACGGGCGAAATGAGCTAACGGCTGGAAAAGTTTACGGGGCGTTTAAAGAATTTAAAATAGATGTTTAAACGGCGGTGTAATGCGGTTTAAAGCTATCAACGTGATTTAAACGCGCTTTTAAAAAGATGTATTTTTAATACAGATTATGTAAATTGTAGCAACGAACTCAACGAACAAAATCATCATTGTCAACGAACAAGTTCGTTGACACGAAAAAACGGCGCAGGAACATTTAACCCGCGCCGTTTTTTGTGCACTTTTTTATACTATTAAAAATGTATTTGAAAATTGACTATTCTGCAGTTTCCGCAATACCTAAAACACGACCACGGCAATACACGGTATCATCTTCCTGCAAATGAATGTTTTTACGCTTTGGATTGAGAGAAATTAAAGTGTTTCCATCATATTGTTTGATAAATCCTTCACCATTTACTATGAAAATGCCGATTTCGCCGACTTCTACCGATGGGCAAGTTTCAACCAAAACAATATCACCATCATAGAACTTAGGTTCCATGCTGTCACCAGATACTCTTATTGCATAGTTGGCTCTATCTGCTATATCAGTATGTACGATTTTAAGGGGTTCAGTTCTGCTTTCTTCAAGATATACCCCAGTACCTGCACGCGCTGGCAAGGCACATATATCAATGTAACAGCACTCTTCCTCGTCCTGCTCCGTTTTAGCCGGGAAACGTAATGGCTCTTTCTTGCTGTTGTGTTGTACCTTTTCTTGTTCAGCCACTCGTTCGGCAGCTAGCTCTGCTAGTGCTGCCGCCCTTTCCTGAATCAACTTTTTGGAGATTTCATCTACGGCACTATAGTTTTTTATCAACTGGTCGATGTCGTTCGACAACATCTTGTTTTCTTCCTGACCAGTGATTAAATAGCTTAAAGAAACACCTAGAAAATCCGCAATGATGGATAATTTGTCTGCAGCAGGGTTCAGATTGTTTTTGTTCCAAGCTGAAATTGCCGATGTAGAAATGCCGGTATATTCAGATAAATCCTTTTGCTTAAGCCGTTTTTCCTTTAATATCATAAAAATTCTCTGAGATATAGTCATTCTAATCCTCCTTAACAATCTCAAAAAAATCCTTATATTCGAATTTTTCTCTTGACAAATCCACATACATGGATTATAATATACTTGTAACCGGTGGATTACCCACAAGGCATAGTAATCCACCTACATTTTAGCATAAATCCGTCTAAAAATCAACAGAAAGGAGTAGTGAAAAATGTCATTATCCGAAAATATTAGGCTGATGCGTGAAAGTCGTGGGCTGTCCCAGTCCGAGCTTGCCGAAAAAATCGGCTTACAGAAGCAGAACGTAAGCGCTTATGAGCGCGGAGTAAAGGTGCCTACCGTGGAGAAGCTCGTTGCTATTGCCGATACGCTCCGCTGCAGCACAGATAAATTATTAGGGAGGAACTTACCATGAGCATGAACAAAATGACCGCAGCAGTGACCGCCGCACTGGAGAAGCTGGGATACCGCCGGATCCGCGAACTGCAGATCACCTGCCCCACCCAGAGCAGGGCGAACGTTTACCTGAACGACGAGTATTTCGGAGTTTTCGACTTCGAGCGCAACACCTTCGTGGACTGAAAGGAGAACATCATGATAAGAAACAACGACATAATCCAGGGCTACACCGTCCTGATGGTAGCCAACGGAATGGTTCTGGCTCATTCCGAGACCGCTCCGGATCCTTATGTGGTATGGCACACTACCGAGGACAGGTCAGGCGTGTACGACGGCAAATATCTGCCGAACAAGGAGGACGCTGAGTGGGATTTCTGCATGAAGGCATTCCCGTGGTTCGAGGATAACGCACCGATCACCATGATTGAGGACGAAGTCGATAAGACACAAAAAACTCTGAAATATCTTCTTCAGGGTGCAAGAGAATGTATCGTCGGTGCTACTGCTAAGGTTGACGAGCTGGTTAAAGAACACGCAAGACTGATGGGCAAGGCAAAAGCTCCGCAGAAGAGTGCAGAGCAGGAACCGTTTTGCACTCGCGATTTTGCCGGAAGAGGGCATAGAGAAATCGCTGCACAATCAAAAAAGGAACCATCTAATCCAATCTGGACTGCTGCCCCCAGATTGGCGATAGACGAACACGGAATCAGTTTAAGCGGAGTTTACCTACCTGGCACTACCCGATTTTCACTCAAAGACAGCGGAGATCTGGACGGAACATTTATACTTGACATTGAAACCGATGTTGTATTGGCGACTGCTCCGGTTGAGAAAACGGTCGCAGAACACGAAAACCCGGTCGCCAAGAAAAAGGCTCCGCAGGAGGAAAATGCGGAGTCGGTGATAGACTATATTTCTGGTTTCGATTTTGAAATGTCCGCTAAAATTCAGTCGTCTGTATCTGACCTGCTTTCTAAAACCCGATCCAAGCATTCGTGACTCTGCATATCCATTTCTCCAATGTCAATTCCGCTTTCAAGCAGTTTTTCACGTAGTTGGTCATGATAGCACTGTATGGCAGAAATAATCATCTGATTTACAATTGAAAGTCCATATTCAGATGCTAAAGGAGAATGCCTCATTATTTTAATGTCATCAATGCTTATTTTGTCTTTAGACTTAGTTTTCTCAGTAGCTAACTGTTCAGCAGCTAACAAAGAACTTACCATTATCCCGGTTCCTTTGATTTGCATTATATCCTCGATTCTTTCCTCCATGGAACATTATACCACAAACAGCCGAAACAAGCAAGCACGGAATGTGCCTGCTTGTCCGCAGGGAATGACCGCCCTGCGCTGATGATGGCAGGTCGGAGCATAAAAAATAGAGCCCTGGTAGAAACGAGTGATCTTTGCCCAGACGCATCGTTTCTTTCCTGACACAAGGCTCCACCTAAAGTATATCAGAGCATCACGCTTTTGTCAAGTAAAATTCTTACAGAAAGGAGAGATCACTTTGACTTACCTATCAACGGCGGAGGTCGCGGAGATAAAGGGGTGCAGCTTACGCTATGTTCAACAGCTTGTCCAGAACGGCAAGCTCGTGGGTGAAACCAAAGATAACGCCGCGAACAACCGCACCGAATACATAATCCCGCTGACAGCGCTGCCGCAGGACTTACAGCTGAAATGGGAAAATCAGCAGCGCCGCTCGCTTGGTTTAGAGCCGGTTAAAAAAGCGATTAAAGCGCCTTTAAAGACTGAAAGCACACGCCTTACGCTGGACGACCTAACAGATAAGCAGCGCAGCGAGCTGTATCTCTGGACAGGAATAATCAAGGACTGGCTCACTATCCGTGACAGCTACGAACAATACAGCAAGGACGAAATTGACGAGATGTTCGTTCAGGCGGCTCGGCTGAAATACCCTGACCTGGAGATAAGCACGGATATCCTCTACCGCAGGCTCAAGGCTTACCGGAACTCGGACATTTCCGGGCTTATCGACAAGAGGGGCGGCAGCAACAAGGGAACGACCACCGTTCCGGAATTCATGCTGAACGCGTTCAGCCGGTTCTATCTAGACCAGCAGTGTCTTCCGATAACAAGCTGCTACAAATTCACCCGGGACTGGGTGCAGGAGCATTACCCGGAAAGCCTGCCGGACATGCCGTCGGAGCGCACATTCCGCCGCCGCGCCGAAGATATTCCGTATGCGGTGCGAATGTACTTCCGCAACGGCGACAAGGCGTTTTCTGACAAATGCCTGCCGTATGTTGAGCGACTTTACGACGATCTCCACGCAAACGATGTCTGGATAGCGGATAACCACACTTTCGATTTCTTCACCGCAGGAAAGGACGGCAAGGTTCGCCGCCTGTATCTCACAGCGTTCCTGGACGCCAAGTCCGGCGCAATGATGGGCTGGAATCTCACCTACGCGCCCTCCGGCGACAGCACGCTACTGGCGCTCCGGCACGGAATACTGAGGTGCGGAGTTCCGAAAGCGGTGTATTTCGACAACGGTTCCGAGTTCCTTGTATCGGATATCGGTGGACGCGGACACCGCCGTCGGAAAGACTGGAACAAGGATCCTCTGCCGCCGAACATCTTGCAGTTCCTCGGAATCGAAATGCACAACGCTATCGTCCGGAACGCAAAGGCGAAGCCCATCGAGCGCACGTTCTGCACATTCAAGAACCAGTTTTCGCGCTGTATTCCCACGTTCTGCGGGGGCACGATACTGGAACGTCCGGAAAGCCTTAAATACAAGCTGAAGCATGGAATTATTCCGGAGGAAGAGCAGATACGGATAGCGCTGGACTCTTACATCGACGGCTGTTTCAATGCCGCTCCCTACGGCGGCAAGGAGCACCGCTACAAGGGAATGAGGCGGTTCGAGGTCTGGAACAGCAGCATACAGGACACCGTATTCCGAACAGCGGACGAAGCGAACCTCTCAATGCTGCTGAAACGCATCAGCAAACCGCAGGCGGTCAACCGCAACGGCGTGTACATCAATTTCGCCGGAGAAAAGCTGTGGTATCGCGGCGCGGACACTGTTCTCCACATCGGCGAAAAGGTGTATGTGCGCTACGACCCGGCAGACCTCCGCAGCGTGCGCGTGTATGATATGGCAACGGACAAGTACCTCTGGACGTGGGATCTGGACGACGATCTCCTCGTTGACTACCTTACCAACCACCGGGAAGATATCGCCACTGCTGAGAAGCAGATCGCCGAGAGCAAGAAGCTCGTCCGGGAATATGGTCGCGGAATCCTCGACAGTGTGGACGCAGACAAGCGTATCGACATCTTTGCCGCTATGGTCAAGAATTCCGTTGAGGGCAGCAAGGACATGGTATTCAAAAAGCCTGCGAAATTCGTTCCGGTATTTTCCGAGGAGAAGCTGGAGAAATCCCCGGCGCTTGGGAATATCAGCGAGATCTCCGTCAACATTGATATTCTGGATAAGTTAAACGCAGCGGCGGCGAGCCGCAGAAAGGACTGACATCATGGCAGAACAGAAAATGATAAGGGAACTTACGCCGAAGCAGCGGGAAGCCCTTGAAAAGATAGCGGCAACCGCCGCGGAACTTGGGATATCCGAAGCAAAACTCTGCGAACGCATAGGGATAACCGGCTCGGCGTTGTCGCAGATACGCAAGGGGTACTATGCCGGGAACTGGGACAATCAGTTCGAGAAGATATACGCCTACTTTGAGAACAAGGAAGCGGCTTCCGAAACTTACACCGAGGTCGAGTACGCTCCGACTTCCATCTCCACGCTGGTATACAAGACGGTACGGAACACTCAACTCAAGGGCGGATTTGCCTTTGTGACCGGCGACGCCGGGGTCGGCAAGACCAAGGCGCTCCACAAGTACATAGAGGATCACCCGCACGACAGCGTGATGATCACTATAAATCCCTGCACCAAGAGCACAAAGGCGGTGCTGAAGCTGCTGGCTCTGAGTCTGGGCGTGCCGGTCACTCAGTCCCGGGACGACCTGTGGATGAGCATTGCCGCGAAGCTTCACGACGGAATGGTCGTTGCAGTGGACGAAGCGCAGCTTCTCACTTACGGCAGCATTGAAACGCTGCGCTCATTCGCGGATTTCTTTGCGGAGCGCCGTCAGACCCTCGGCGTTGTTCTGGTCGGCAATCAGGGAATCCGGGAAAAGATAGAGGGAAAGTCCCGGGAACAGTACCGCCAGGTCGCGAACCGCGCATGGCAGCGTCAGCAGATAAGCACCGGAGATGTACAGCAGGAGGACATCAAAATGCTGTTCCCGGTGCTGGAGGGCAAGGAGCAGGAGCTGACGCTGCTCTACAAGGTAGCCCAGACCGCCGAGGGTATTCGTGGAGCAGTACGGCTGTTCGGGAACGCCTTTGACTCCGGCGACTACGATTTCTCCGGAATCGTCCGCATGGCTAAGATGATGCACCTCGACCTCAAGGGCGCGGAAAAGGTGGTGCGGTCATGAAGCACGGAAAGAACCCCACACGCCGCCAGAAAGAGTACATAGCTTCCCTGCGGCTCAATCCCGACAACTGGCTCGTCTGCAAGGACACTCCGGACGAGCTTGTCTTAGAACACAAGTACAGCGGAAATATTAAAGTGATAAGAAAGGAGCTTTTCAGATGAGATACGAATACGGGCTTGCATTTTTCTGCGGCGTGGTAGTCATGGCGCTTGCGAATGCGCTTTCGCTGGGACTTCTGCCCTGCCGGGCGCTGGCGGTGATATTCCTGCTGGTGGCGCTGGTAGCTGTAGCGGTTTCCGGGTACCTGTTCGGGCGGAGAAGCTGCCGGAAGCTGGTGCAGTGCCGCTCATACAACGAGGGCGTTCGCAAGGGACTGGCAATCGGACGGGCGGAACGGCAGTCGGAGATACAGAGGTTTCTGGAAAATGAATGAAGAGGAATTGCTGATTGGATTTTTGAAACTGTACCTTGATGGACTGAATAATGTGTGCAGGTACGACGCGGTGAGGGTCGGAATTGAAATGCTCCTTTCCGAAGGGGTATTTAATGACGGTGAAGAATTGTCGATTGTTCTTAGCGTTGAATCCGGAATCAAAATCAGCGCCGAACGACTACAAAGCATGGCTGCTGGCAGGGTTATTTATATACACCCTGCCATACCAGCTAAATAAACCGGGGCATTGCCCCGCCTTAATGCGGCTCCATAACGGAACGGTTGCAAGCCCGATAACGCAGAGCAAGGAAAAATATAAGGAGGATTTTTATGGACAAGGAAGCACATAAAAAGTTAGCGGACGATTTTGTCGAGGCGCTTCGCACGACGAACAGGGACGGCATAGAGGAGCTTATCCGCTATCTTCAGGAGGAGACGGACTTCTTTACCGCACCGGCAAGCACGAAATATCACGGGGCATTCGCGGGTGGACTGCTCATGCATAGCATAAATGTATGCGCTGAACTTAGGCTCGACCCGAACAGCAAGGTTTACCCGACCGAAACTCTGATCATCGTTGCGCTGCTGCACGACATCTGCAAGGCGAACTGCTACCGCACAGAAAAGCGCAACGTCAAGGAAAACGGCGTGTGGGTCGAGAAGCAGATCTATGTTTTTGAGGACGAGCTGCCACTCGGTCACGGTGAAAAATCGCTGTACCTTGCAAGCAAGTTCATCAAGCTGTCGGACGAGGAAGCCGCAGCTATCCGCTGGCACATGGGAGCGTTCGACTGCGCGTTCCGAGGCGGCGACCGGGGACTGAATGCGGCGTATGAGAAGTATCCTCTGGCGGTGCTGCTCCATATGGCAGATATGAGGGCTACTTACCTTGTGGAACGGAGTGATGACCATGACAGATGAAGAATGGGAGAAAGTCGAGAAATCCCTGTCTAGACCGTATGGACACGCGAAATTTATGATAGACGGATACACCGTTGATATCGCGGTTCAGCCTGAAAAGAAACTAAAATATGTGCTGACGGTGTATGTAAACAAGAAATGTGAATTATGCACTTGCGTCAACGACTGTGATATTCGCAGCAGATTTTATTATCCGTCAAAGCGTTCGTGCCTTTCTGCGGCTGACAAGCAAAAGCTGAAAAAAGTTTCGAAAGCCAGACGGGAAAGCATAACACAAATGGCGGCATACACCGCATATTCACCATTCTGGGGAAGTTTTTCACGAATGAAAGCACACTTTATCCGCAACAATCAGTCTATAAGACTTATTAAATGTTAGATGTATACCCGGGGGCATAGTCCCCCGCCTTAATGCGGCTTCCGGCAACGGAAACGGTTGCAAGCCCGCGTAAACGCAGAGCAGAGATAACGCCAGTCACACTGGCAGAAAGGAGAGTGATTGCATGAAATTCAAGATTTACGACTATGAGAACGACCGTTCGGTGGACATCGAACTGACCGCTTCCCAGTGGAAGGAACTCCAGGCGTTTTTGAAGGAGCTGAAGAACCCGCCAGCGCATGACTACAAGGCGGTTCTGGACTGCTTTAACAGTATTTGCACCGGGCTTCCTCCGGCAACCAGGCTGACAGATAAGCGCCGCAGGGCGATAGCTAAAGCCCAGAAAGACGGTTACGATCTGGAACAGGTGTTCCGCACTGCCGCCCAGAGCTCGTTCCTCCGGGGACGGAATGACCGCAAGTGGCGGGCGAGCTTCGACTGGATAATGCAGCCGGGCAATCTCGTCAAAGTAGCTGAGGGGCAGTATTCGGACAGCGTTCCGACTCCGGCTACGACAGCGCCGATGTCCGGCAATCCGTTTGACGGCTATGGAAAGGATTAATGCAGCAGATTTTGTGAAGTCCCTTGCGGCGATACATACGCAGAACGACCCGCCGGTAGAGGGCGACTACACGGACGAGGACGGACTGCTCCGCTGCGGAAAGTGCGGCGGAAAGAAGCGCAGCCGCATTGAAGTCAGCGGCGAAGAGATCATCGTGCCGGTTCCCTGCGAGTGCAGGCTCCGGAAAATCGAGGACGAGAAAAAGCAGACTGCCGCCACGCTGGCAGCTATACGCTCCACGGAACTCCGGAGGCTGTCGCTTATGGACTCCACCCTGGCAGCGGTGAAATTTTCGGGCGCTGACCAGTCCGGAGATAATGCCAGGAGCATGGAAATGTGCCGCAGATACGCCGGGAAATTCGGGCAAATGCGCCGGGACAACCGCGGTCTGCTGCTGTTCGGCGGCGTCGGCACCGGAAAGACTTACACAGCAGCATGCATTGCCAATGAGCTGCTGCCGCAGGGGATCCAGGTCGTCATGACGTCGCTGGTGAAACTCATCGACGGAGGTGCTGACGAATTATGCAGCCGCATGGCAGCAATAGACCTGCTTATTCTGGACGACCTCGGTGCGGAGCGCTCCACGGATTACGCCCTGGAGCAGATCTACAACATTGTGGACAGCCGCTACAGAGTGGGACTTCCGGTGATATATACCACAAATCTCACGCTTGAGGAGCTGAAGCACCCGGCAGATCTGCGGTACGCCCGGATATATGATCGTATCCTGGAGCGGTGCTTCCCGGTGGAGTTCCGGGGCAGTTCCCGGCGAAAAGCCGGAGCATGGCAGAGTTTTGAGGATATGCAGGCACTGTTAGGAGGTGACAACGATGGTTAAAACCGAATGCGTCAACTACAACCACGGCAAAGACCGCTGCAACCTGCTCATGGAACTGGTATGCGAACAGAAATGCCGCTGCACGTTCTTCTGCACCCTTGAACAGCGCGATATTTCCGACCGGAAACACGACGAACTGCTGCAGAGCAAGCCGGAGGAAGTGCAGGACAGGGCGGCGCTGCTGTATTACGGAGGAAAGAAGCCTTGGAACAAGTAATTAAATATCGTTAAAGGAGGATTTAAATGGACAAGAAATACAAGGTACTTACCAAATCCCGTGGGCTGACCATACCGAAAGATATGGCGGCGCACCTCGACTTCCACGCCGAGACTGCGGTAGACCTTACCGCTTCCGGAGACGGCAAGCTTATTATTTCCCGGCATGTGAACACCTGCCGCTTCTGCGGAGGTTCTGAAAAGGTGAAGCAGTTTGGCGACATCTACTGTTGTCCCCTGTGCGCTACAAAGCTGTATCAGGAGGTAACGGCAAATGAGTGATATCGTTGAAAAAGTCCGGGAGCTCAGCCAGATCAAGGCGGATATAGCCAGGCTGACAGACCGTAAAAAGCAGCTTGAAGCGTACTTCCTTGAGCGCGGCGGAGATGATGTTCTGGATACCAAGTTCAAGTCCACGACATATTCCGACCCGGATTCCCAGGCGGCAGTTACCTACACCGAAGCGCAGGCG
>ERZ779851.2682-NODE-2682-length-13058-cov-3.289933_pt1 | contig 13058 bp, 9 predicted proteins | sample MGYA00511094_ERZ779851 | MGnify/ENA primary metagenome ERZ779851 (study PRJEB29588, sample SAMEA2155512) | human gut metagenome | biome: human gut; feature: human-associated habitat; material: faeces | place: Denmark | collected 2008/2010 ...
CCGGATGCAGCGGCTCGGTTTCAGACGGCCTGAGCTCCAAGCATCTGCTGGTGGCACACAGCCACAGCGAAGCCCACCCGGTCAACGTTGGACTGCAGAAGATGGCGGAAGTTGCTTCTGCTGAATCCGACCTGACCTTCAGCGTTTACCCCAATGGTCAGCTGGGCGACAACGCAGCAATGATCCAGCTGGTCAAGGCTGGTGTTCTGGATATTGCAAAGGTCTCCGCTTCCAGCATGGAGCAGTTCAACAGCGCATACGCCATCTTCTCGATGCCGTATGTGTTTGAGAGCACCGAGCAGTATTTTGCCGTTATGAACCAGAGCGAAGCGGTGCAGGAGATCTTCAAGAGCACCTACGATCAGGGCTTCTTTGCCATCGGCTGGTTCGATTCCGGCTCCCGCAGCATCTACACCACCAAAGACGGCCCCTGTGAAGGCCCCGCAGACCTGAAGGGTCTGAAGATCCGCACCCAGGACAGCCCCACGTCCATTGCCATGATCCGTGCCATGGGCGGCAGTGCAACGCCCATGTCCAGCGGCGAGACCTACACCGGTCTGCAGCAGGGCATTATTGACGGCGCAGAGAACAACGAGACAGTTCTGGTGCAGGACGGCCACGGTGAAGTCTGCAAGAGCTACACCTACACCCAGCACCAGATGGTGCCCGATATCGTGATCATCTCTACCGAGACTTGGGAAAGTCTGGACGAGGCCGAGCAGAGTGCCATCGTAAACGGCATGACGCAGGGCAACGAAGCACACGAGGCCGTATGGCAGGATCTGGTGCAGGAGAACATTGACGGTGCCAAGGAGATGGGCGTCCAGTTCTACACCATCGACAAGACGGCCTTTATCGAGGCTACCCAGTCCCTGCGCGACGAGTTCTGTGCCAAGAGCGCCGACAATGCTCGTTATTACGAGGACTTCCTGTCCTATGTACAGGCTTGATGAGGAGGGAAGCATACCATGTTGATCGTTAAATTCCGCGGCCTGATCGATAAGATCATTCAGGTCCTCAGCACCATTATCATGGGTGTCATGGTCATTGCTGTCTGCTGGCAGGTCATCACCCGCTACATCCTGAACAACCCCAGCACCGTGACCGAAGAAGCGCTGCGTTATCTGCTGATCTGGGTGACCATGGTGGGCGGTGCTTACGCATACGGCCGCCGCAAGCATCTGGCAATCACCGCGCTGAGCAAGCGTCTGTCCTTCAAGGGCCAGAAGATCCTGGATATCTTTGTGCAGGCTATGGTCATCCTGTTCTGCGTTGTTGTCATGATCGGCGGCGGCACGCGCCTTGTCAACACCGCTGCGGATCAGCTGAGCGCTGCGCTGCAGCTGCCCATGCCCCTGATCTACGCCAGCGTCCCTGTGGGTGCCATCCTGTTCATCTTCTACGCGCTCATCTTCATCGGTGAGGACCTGCGCGATATGAAGCAGGGCCCCAAGGCAGAGTCTGCCAAAGAAGCATAAAAAAGGAGGACGAACCTAAAATGGGTACTTTTCAAGTCGGTCTGCTCCTGATCGGCACGTTTGCGCTGCTGCTGGCGCTGAGCGTCCCGGTCTCGGTCAGTATCATCATTTCGTCGGTCGTGACCATGGCCTCCACCCTGTCTCTGGATCTGGGCACCTTCGTTGCCAGCCAGCGCATGGTAGGCGGCGTTGACAGCTTCTCGCTGCTGGCTGTCCCGTTCTACATCCTCTGCGGTGTTCTGATGAACACCGGCGGCATTGCACAGAAACTGATCGATTTCGCAAAAATTCTGGTCGGCCGCATCCCCGGTGGTCTGGCGCACACCAACATTCTGGGCAACACGCTGTTCGGCTCTCTGTCCGGTTCCTCCGTTGCAGCTTCCGTTGCCATCGGCGGCGTTCTGATCCCCATGGAGGAGAAGGAAGGCTACGATAAAAAGTTTGCCGCTGCCGTCAACATCGCTTCCGCACCTACCGGTCTGATCATTCCTCCTTCCGGCATTCTGATCATCTATCCGGTGCTGGCTGGCTGCTCTGTGGTGGGCATGATCATGTCCGGCTACATCCCCGGCCTGATGTGGGCACTGGCCTGCATGGTGGTGGCGTATGTCATTGCAAAGAAGAACCACTATCCCACTGCTGGTAAGGTTCCGGCTTCCGTTTTCTTCAAGTACTTCGTGGACGCCATCCCCAGCCTGCTGCTCATCGTCATCATCATCGGCGGCATCCTGTCCGGTGTGTTCACCGCAACCGAAGGTTCCGTTGTGGCCGTTGTATACAGCCTGCTGCTCTCCCTGTTTGGCTATAAATCCATCAAACTGAAAGAAATCCCCAAGATCCTGCGCGAAAGTGCCGAGATGACCGGCATCATCATCTTCCTGATCGGCGTGTCCAGCATCATGTCCTGGGTCATGGCGTTCACCAACATTCCGTCCCTGGTGTCCAGCGCCCTGCTTTCCATCAGCAGCAACAGGTATGTGATCCTGTTCCTCATTAACATCATCCTGCTGGTGGTTGGCACCTTTATGGATATGACCCCTGCCTGCCTGATCTTTACCCCCATCTTTTTGCCGGTCTGCCAGGCTTTGGGCATGAACACCATCCATTTTGGCATCATGCTGATTTTCAACCTGTGCATCGGCACCATCACCCCGCCGGTCGGCACCACGCTGTTTGTCGGCGTTAAGGTCGGCGGCGTCAAGATCGAAACGGTGTTCAAACAGCTGATCACCTATTTTGCCGCGATTTTTGCTGTGCTGATGCTGGTCACCTATGTGCCGCAGATCAGCCTGGCTCTGCCCAGTCTGATGGGTTATGTGAAATAAAATGCGGTAACACGCCAATATGCTCTGCCCCGCCTGCCGGAACTCCGGCGGCGGGATTTTTTTGCACTTTTTTGTTGGAAAGGGTTGACAGTAGGGGGCAGGACTGCTATAATACACACATACCAACCAGCCTAGTATGTTAAAGGAAATGTGCTGGTTGAGATTTTGAACGGAAGGGAGCACACAACAATGAACGCTATTTTTAACACTTTGCTGCGCGCAAACTTCCGCTGTGGCCGAATGTCACACTTCCGGGCTGTACAACAGGCTGGGGGCGTATCGGCACCGCTTTGGGGCCGAATGTGACCGCCCAGGCTTATAAAACAGGTAAGTACGCCCGGTAACCAGACGCATGCAGAAAATGCGGGGATACCGGGCGTTTTTTCTATCGAATCATTCCGAACAATTTGAGATATGAGAATTTGACCGCAAAATTTTGGAGGTAATTACAATGTCTGAGAACAAACTGCATTTTGAAACGCTTCAGCTCCATGTTGGCCAGGAAGAGGCCGATCCGGCTACCGGCGCCCGCGCCGTTCCCATCTATCAGACCACTTCTTACGTATTTAACAACTCTGCCCACGCAGCTGCCCGCTTTGGCCTGACCGATGCCGGCAACATTTACGGCCGTCTGACCAACCCCACCGAGGATGTGCTGGAAAAGCGCATCGCTGCCCTGGAAGGCGGCGTGGCTGGCCTGGCTGTTGCTTCCGGTGCTGCCGCTATCAGCTACACCATCCAGGCCCTGGCCCAGAACGGCGGCCATGTGGTTGCCCAGAAGACCATTTACGGCGGCAGCTACAACCTGCTGGAGCATACCCTGCCCAACTTTGGCATCACCGCTACCTTTGTGGATGCCCACAACCTGAAAGAGATCGAGGATGCCATCCAGGAGAACACCCGCCTGGTCTACCTGGAAACCCTGGGCAACCCCAACTCTGATATCCCCGATCTGGACGCTATCGCAGAGATCGCCCACAAGCACGGCCTGCCGGTTGTTGTGGATAACACCTTCGGCACCCCGTACCTGATCCGCCCGATCGAGCATGGTGCCGACATCGTTGTCCATTCTGCCACCAAGTTCATCGGCGGCCACGGCACCACGCTGGGCGGCATCATCGTGGATAGCGGCAAGTTCGACTGGGTGGCCTCGGGGAAGTTTCCCCAACTGACGGAACCGGACCCGAGTTATCATGGAGTACGTTTCGTCGACGCTGCCGGTCCTGCTGCCTATGCCATCCGTATCCGTGCCGTATTGTTGCGTGATACCGGTGCCACAATCAGTCCTTTCAATGCTTTCATTCTGTTGCAAGGATTGGAGACGTTGTCGCTTCGCGTGGAACGTCATGTGGAGAATGCCTTGAAAGTGGTTGAATTCTTGAAGAAGCATCCCAAAGTGGTTGCCGTGAACCACCCGTCCCTGCCCGAGCATCCTGACCACGCGCTTTACGGGAAATACTTTCCGAATGGAGGCGGTTCTATCTTTACGTTTGAGGTGCGGGGCGGTGTGAAGGAAGCGCAGACGTTTATTGACAGTTTACAGATATTCTCGTTGCTTGCCAATGTGGCTGATGTGAAATCCCTGGTTATCCATCCTGCCACCACTACCCATTCCCAATTGAGTGCACGGGAATTGGAAGAACAAGGCATCAAACCGGGCACGGTCCGCCTCTCCATCGGGACAGAACATATCGATGATTTGCTGGACGACTTGTCCCAGGCATTTGACAGAATTTAAAAGAATAACAGTATACGATAGAATGAATATTGCTGTATTATTGTCGGGAGGTGTAGACAGCTCCGTGGTGGTACATCTCCTTTGCGAACAAGGTTACCGTCCTTCTCTATTTTATATCAAAATAGGGAGGGACGATGCCGATTATATGGACTGCTCTGCGGAAGAGGATATGGAGATGGCTTCTGCCATTGCCCGGCGTTATGGATTATCGTTGGAAGTAGTGGACCTGCACCGGGAGTATTGGGACCAGGTGGCGGCTTATGCCATTGATAAAATAAGACGTGGCTTGACTCCCAATCCGGATGTGATGTGCAACAAGCTGATAAAGTTCGGGTGCTTTGAGCAACGTGTGGGGAAGGATTTCGATATCACGGCAACCGGGCACTACGCCACTACGGTGTTGAGGGATGGAAAGACATGGCTCGGTACCGCTGCCGATTCCGTGAAAGACCAGACCGACTTTCTGGCACAGATAGATTATCTGCAAGTTTCCAAACTGATGTTTCCATTGGGCAGACTGATGAAGAATGAGGTTCGTGACATAGCCCTGCGTGCCGGATTGCCCAGCGCCAGACGTCGTGACAGTCAGGGCATCTGCTTTCTGGGAAAGATTGATTATAATGATTTTGTGCGCCGTTTCCTTGGCGAAAGGGAAGGGGATATTGTGGAGTTGGAAACGGGTAGAAAGTTGGGCAAGCATCGGGGCTATTGGTTTCATACCATCGGCCAGCGTAAAGGATTGGGGTTGGGTGGAGGACCGTGGTTTGTTGTCCGCAAGGATGTGGAGGAGAATGTGATTTACGTGTCCCGCGGATGTGATACGGCATTGCAATACGGCTATGAATTCCGTATGTACGATTTTCATTTCATTACGGATAATCCCTGGAAGGGAGCGCAGGAAGAGGTGGAGGTGACTTTCAAGATACGCCATACGCCGGAGTTTGTCAAAGGCAGGTTGCAAAAGGAGGCGGAGGGTTACCGCATTGTTTCGGAAGAAAAGCTGCAAGGCATTGCTCCGGGCCAGTTCGGAGTGGTGTATGATGCTGATGCCCGGCTGTGTGTCGGGAGCGGGGAGATTTATATATAATATTCCACCAAGTCTACGATGCCTGCCTTCATGGCATATTTGGTGGCTTCGTGCGCATTGTTTACACCCAGTTTCCGGAAGATATTCTTCCGGTGGCTGTTTACCGTATGGAAGCTGAGGTTTCGTTCGGCAGCTATTTCTTTGGTTGTTTTCCCCAGGGCTATCTCTTTTAGGATGCTCCGTTCGGCAGTAGTCAGTAAATCATCTTTGATGGTAGAATGAGTGGGGGAGGAGGAACCGTTGCCTGCGAGCAGCAGGTTACTGACGTGATTACAGATGAATCGCTCCTTGCGTGAGGCGCATTGTAGTGCGGTCAGTATCTCTTCTTTTGAATTATCCTTCAGCACTACGCCGAATGCCATGTTGCTGAACAATACCTGGCGCAGGAACGGTAGGCTCAATTCGTCGGAAAAGAGTAGCCAATCGGCTTCCTTGAAGCGTTCGTGAAGTACCATCAGCTCTTCGGCTCCCGAAAAATCAAAAAGGGTATAGTCCAGAATGACAACGGCGGTGGGATGCAGGCGTAGTTGCTGTATCAGTTCCGCCTTGTTGTCGGCTTCCAGCAGCAGGGAGGTGTCTTTCTGTCTGCCCAATAGGAACATCATGCCTGCTTTGGTGATATCTTGATTGTCTGCAATGATAAATTCTCTCATGACATTGGTATATAAAAAACTCCGCTACAAATGTACACTTTTTAGTGTGATTTGCGGCGGAGTGGGAATATATATATTTATATAAGGGTTTTACCAGGAACGTCCCTTGAATATGTTGGATTGTTCCAGCGGAACCAGGTTCCCGCTCAAAGTCATGGTGTTGGAGTTGAAGTTCGGGCTGATGGTTACGGTTGCGTTGTTCCCGCCATCGGTCAGCGTAAGGAATATCTGGGCGGAAATGCCGATACCCTGGATGCTGAAGTTACAATTCACGTTGCCCCGTTTGTCGGTAGTCATTTGGATGTCCGATACGGTTCCGTCTACTGTTACACCGCCAATGCCGTTAGGACCTGGGTATACGGTGTTGAAGGCTACCTGCACGGTGCCACGTCCTTGGTTGACCAATACGAAGTTGGTGTTGGAGTTTACAAATGCGGTCTGTCCGTTGCGGAACATCACTTGGTCTGCCTCCATTACGAACTGGTGAGCTTTCAAGGCCGCCATTGCGTCATCGTACGAAATGGCATCCTGTGCTTGTTCTTCAGCTTTCAGGCGTGCACGTTCTGCGTCTCTTTGGGCTTTACGGTCTGCGCGCTTTTCAGCTCTACTCTCTTGTGCATACATGGTCGTTGTTGCCATGCTTACCAATACTACTGCTGCTAATGCAATAAACTTTTTCATAATCGAATCTTTTTTTGTTTAGGTTTAAATAAATTGTTCGTTATAAGTTTATTGCAAGAACAATGCCTATCCAGGATTGTTCACCGGTTTTTTAATTATTTTATATCCGATAGCAGCAATAAAGATACTCATTACCGGACTGATAAGGTTGAAGAAGCAATAGGGAAGGTAGGTCAGTGTGGGTACACTCAAAATGGTGGCTTGCGTCATGCCGCAGGTGTTCCATGGGATAAGCGGGGAGGTGACGGTAACGGCATCTTCCGTGGTACGGCTAAGTAGCCGGCTTTCGTAGCCTTTCTTTGCGTAAACGTTGCTGAACATGTTTCCGGTGAGGATAATGCTGATGTACTGGTCTGCCGTGGCAAGGTTCAGGAACAATCCGGAACATACGGTGGATGCTACCATGCTGGCTGTATTCTTCATGAAGCGGACGAATAGGGAAGTGATGCTTCCTAGCATGCCGCTTGCCGTCATGGCTCCACCGAAACACATGGCGCAGATGATGAGCCAGATGGTATTCATCATTCCTGCCATACCTCGTGTGGCAATCAGTTCTGTCAACATGTCACTGTCAGTTTGGAGACTGGTACTGCCATAGAATGTCATCATTATCCCTTTGAACATATTCCCACCTTCCGCTATCTCATTCAGTAGTCCCGGTTGGAAGATGAAGGCGAATATCCCTGCCAGCAGAGTGGAGAGAAAGAGTGTGATGACGGAAGGCACTCTCCGGGCAATCAGTATTCCCGTAATCACGGGAACAGCCAGTAACCAGGGAGTAATGTTGAATTTGGCGTCCAATGCTGCCGTAAATTCCGCGATCTGTTGTGTATTGTTCGTTTCGTGTGTGAGTCCCATTACTGTAAAGATGACAAGGGTGATGAGGAGAGAGGGGACGGTGGTGATCATCATATAGCGGATATGGCTGAATAACGGTGTTTCCGTTACGGATGAGGCAAGGACTGTGGTATCCGATAACGGTGAAATTTTGTCTCCGAAATAGGCTCCCGAAATGATGGCACCGGCTATCCATCCCTCTTCAAAACCTTGTGCCTTACCTATGCCCAAAAGGGCGATACCGATGGTGGCGATAGTGGTCCATGAACTTCCCGTCATTACTGATACCAATGCACAAATAATGCAGGTAGAAGCAAGGAAAAAATTCGGATGGATAATCTGCATACCATAATATATAAGGGTAGGTACCACCCCACTTATCATCCATGTGCCGCTCAAAGCACCGATAATCAATAGAATAATGATAGCTGTGGCAACACCTGAAATGTTGTTGGTGATGGCAAGTTCATAATCTTTCCAAGGGATGCGGTAGAAAGCCATGCCGATAAAGACACACATACCAGTGGTGGCAAGCAGGGAAATCTGGCTTCCTCCACTCAAGGCGTCACTTCCGAAAGTATGGATGGTGGCGAACAGCATTCCTACGAGAAAAGCGATGGGAAATAGAGAAACGAGTGGAGAGGGTATTTTCTTTGCTGAATTCATAGGGTTGTTTTTGACTATGCTTGGTTGACGAATCTATTATCAATCTGTCGTTTATAGTTTGATGCGACAAAGGTATAACAATTCTGTTCAATATCTTCCTTATCCTTTGCATGACAAATAAAAATTATCAAATCTTTGCGTTTGCTTGGAAAAATGATAGTATCCTTGTTATTTCTTGCTGTAAAGGGTGATAGACAACGATATTATTGTTAAAATAACGCCGGTGCCGACCACGCCACTCCATCCCCAAGTCTGCCAACTGCTTCCTGCAAGGAAGGTACCCAAAGAGCCGCCGATGAAGTAAGTGGTCATGAAAATCGTATTTACCCGATTGGAGGCAGACGGGTAGATGTCGAAAATACTGGTCTGGTTGCTGAGTTGGATGCATTGCATGCCTATGTCTATAAGAATGACACCGGTAATGATACCTGCATAGTTGTTTCCGCAGAAAAAGAGCGAGGCCCATGCAAGCAGAATCATTCCGCAACCGATAAAGTTGAAATTGCGTATGCCTACTTTTTTTACATATTTTCCTACAAAAGATGCGGTTAAGGCTCCGGCAATGCCGCAGAGCCCTAGTATGCCGATGACATCGCTGGATGCATGGAACGGGGCTTCTCCCATTTTGAATGCAAGGCAGGACCACATGGCAAGGAATGAGCCAAAGGCCAGTCCTGCACGTATCGAGTAGATTCGTAGAGAGGGGTATTCTCTTACTAATGAGAAAAGAGACTTCATCAGCCCGGAATATTTGCCTTGGAAAGTCGGTTGTATGTCCGGTAGTACCTTTAATACAACGATAGCGCATAGTAACATCATTCCAGCGGCGATGAAGTACATTTCACGCCAGCCAAGCACTTCACCCACAAATCCGCTGACAACACGTGATGCAAGTATTCCAGTCAGTAATCCTGAGATGACGACACCTACATTCCGTCCCTTGTTTTCGGGGCGTGAGAATTGCGAGGCAATCGGTACAAATATTTGGGGTATCATGGAGCAGATGCCGGTAATGAGTGATGCTGCCCAGATGATGTAGATGTTCGGTGCCATGGCAATGGCTAGAAGGGAAAATATGAGTAGGAAGAAATTCGTCAGGATGATATTCTTGCGTCGATAGAGGTCTCCTAATGGGACGATGAACAATAATCCCAGCGCATATCCGATTTGTGTAATCATGGCAATGAGGTTCGTTTTGAATTCAGAAACTTCCAATTCATGCCGCATGATATTAAGCAGGGGTTGATTGTAATACAAGTTGGCTACGGACACGCCAGCTACGATAGCAAGTGTCCAGAGTATATGTGCCGGTAATCCTCCGTTTTCTTTCAGTTCTAGTTTCATGCTGCAAAGATAATGTCTTTCTGTTTCATGCGCAAGATATGTGAGTATGATAAGAATATGTGTGAAGTGGTATCATCTTTTTAGCCTTTCCGTTTGTTATACTATTATTTTGTTTGAGAATAATTGATTGGAGCTATCTTGGATAAGCGGAATGTTGTATTGATATTTAAAGATACGTTGGGCATGGGAAATGAATGGTTTAGAGAGTTGCTGGGTATGAAATACAGGTGGACGAAATGCAGGCTCTTCTAGCAAACGAGGGTTGGTAAGGTGAATTCGATGACTCAAGGAACCTACCGTTCCCCCATTAGACCGCCTCCTGATGACATACTTGGGATTATCCTGCTATTGACTGAAAACTCGGGTATATATTAGTATGAATCATTATTACTTAAACTTATAATAGTATGAAACATTTATCGATAATAATAATAGTAGTGTCATTATGCGTTTTCCTGCTATCCATCGGCGTATATCATAAGGTTCCCTGGTCTGTTCTGCCAATAGTGGCTAGTGGAATCTGTATATTATGTTGGCTTTTGTTCCATTTACTCTGTATCAGTGAAGAAAGAGATTTACTGAAAGAGGGAAATCAGTATTTCATTGATACCTTTCAAAACATACGTAATCCCATTTCTTTGATTAAGACACCGTTAGGGGCAGTTTACGAAGGAGACTGTCCGGAAGACATAAAGAAGGAACTGGCTGTTGCACTTCATCATATAGGCGGGCTGGAGCAGCACTTGATAGCGTTGATGGAGTTGAAACGACTATTTGGCAATTCTGGTAGCCTGGTAGTTGCAGAACATGAAATCGGCGCATTTATGAGGAAGAAAGTGTCTTTTTTACAGTCTCATGTGGCCGGGTTACAGATGAAGCTGGATTTGGTTCCGGATTTTGACTATGCAAGCGCTTGGTTTGATCCGGGAAAGATATCTCCGGTTATCGACCGGTTTGTATTGAGTGCCATCGAGTGTTCTCTGCCGGAAACGCATCTCTCGATGCAGGTTTCGTTGAAGGGAGATTACTGGGCAATCAGGATTAAGGATACAGGCAACAAGCGATTTCTGAAATGTTGCAGATGGTACTCGTCGCGGCTTCCTATTCTGCGACCTCTGCATGGCAAGCAGTATGGCATGGGCGGTGTGTTTTTTGACAAGTTGATGAATATATGTGACGGGAAAATACTGACTTTGGAAAAGGAGGCTCTGCTTCGATTTCCCATAAGATGTTCGTGTGCGGTTTCGGGGGGGTATACATCCTTAAATATTCCGGACACTTTTCAGGTGAATGAGTCGGAAATGGCTTTCTATGGTTTCTCGAAGAAAAAAAATATGGATAGACCTTTAGTGATACTTGCGGATAATGACAAGGGATTCAAGGATTATCTTGAGAAACGTTTATCGGAATGTTTTGTAGTGAGGAGCTTTGATGACGGTCAGGAAGCATTGGAGGTAATATGTGAAGAGTATCCGGATTTGGTGATTTGTGATATCATGTTGAAAGGTATGAGCGGTGAGGAACTTTCTTCTAAACTTAAGACGTCGTGGGATACCTCCTTTATTCCGGTGATATTGATGGGGTCGCACATTGATGTGAAACGGCGGGAAAAGCGTTGTTCTTCTCAGGCTGATCTCTTTGTATGTAAGCCCTTTAATCTGGAGGACCTTAAAGTGGAAATATCCATATTGATAAATAATAGCCGTTTTCTTCGGAAGACATTTCTTCAGAAAGTTTTTGGAGAAGATTTTTTAACGAAACCTATGGAGCGGGCTCAGCAGGATGTCAATCTGGCATTTTTGAATGAAGTGAAGCTTTACATTATGGAGAATATGGATAAAGAGGATTTGACAGTAGATGATATTGCCTCCAGGATGTGCATGAGCCGGACAACCTTTTATAATAAGTGGAAGTTGTTGACGGGAGAAGCACCCAAATATTTGATTTCGAGAATCAGGATGGAGAAGGCACGGGAACTTTTGGAAAGCGGAAAATTTTCTGTGACCGTGGTTGCCGAAATGGTGGGTATGCGAAATCTGAAAAACTTCAGAGGTAGGTATAAGGAGTATTTTGGAAAAACACCGAAGGAGTTTATGAAAAAAGTATGATATTTATCTGAAGAAAACTTTCATAGAAAGGCTGTCACATATTAGATAATGGACAGCCTTTGTTTTGAAATAGGAGATAGGAGAACTAAACATCCTAAGCTAGCTATAAAGAAAAATCTCTCATCGTTTTCGCTTTGGGGATAACTGGGTATATATGATTAGATTTATTTGCCGATGCAAAAATGTTCGAAAATATTCCCAAGTACCATATCGTTCGTAACTTCCCCCGCAATATCGCTTAGATGGAAAATACATTCGCGGATATCTTGTGAAACAAAATCTCCGGATAGATTTTCTGCTATCCCTTGTTGGACCCGGTGGATGGCTTCCAAGGCATGGGTCAAAGCCTCGTAGTGGCGTATATTCGTGACAATGACATCGTTTTGGGTAACCGTGGGCAGGTTAGCGGCAGAGATTAGCATTTGCTGAAGCTTGTCGAGGTTGGTACGTCCTTTGGCAGAGATGGAGATGCATTGCACATTAGTAGCGGCCAGGGTGAAACTGGGGGTGAGGATGGTTGAGGCATCCTGCACCAGATCGGCCTTGTTGAATACGAGAATGAGCCGTTTCCCTTCGCAACGGGGAAGTATCTGGGTAGTTAGTTGTGGTATCCGTGAGACGGCATTCGTGGCATCAACTATCCAGAGCACGATTTCCGCCTGCTCCAATTTCTGGAAGGTTCGCTCAATTCCTAGGTTCTCGATGGTGTCGTTCGTTTTGCGTATACCTGCCGTATCAATAAATCGGAAAGTTATCCCACCAAGATTGACTGTGTCTTCTATCACATCGCGGGTTGTCCCGTGTATGTCGCTTACAATGGCTCGTTCCTCGTTTAGTAGTGCATTCAACAGGGTGGATTTACCAGCGTTCGTTTCGCCGATGATGGCTACGGGCACGCCGTTCTTGATGGCATTGCCTACACTGAAGGATTGTACTAAACGGGAAATTACCTGCTCTATGCCGTCTGCTAGGAGACATAGCTCGGAGCGGTCTGCAAATTCCAGTTCTTCGTGGTCGCTGAAGTCCAGCTCCAGTTCTATGAGTGATGTGAAGTGCAGCAATTGGTCGCGTAGTGAGGCCAGCTCTTTACTGAACCCACCGCGCATTTGGCTCATGGCGAGGCGGTGAGTGGCGGCAGAGG
>ERZ779851.2683-NODE-2683-length-13057-cov-8.407630_pt1 | contig 13057 bp, 11 predicted proteins | sample MGYA00511094_ERZ779851 | MGnify/ENA primary metagenome ERZ779851 (study PRJEB29588, sample SAMEA2155512) | human gut metagenome | biome: human gut; feature: human-associated habitat; material: faeces | place: Denmark | collected 2008/2010 ...
GCTTATAAAACTTACTAACAATATTACTATACTTATCTTTATATATTTCATACTTGCCTCCTACTGCATTACATAAGGATCACCTTGTGTGCCTGAACTTGTTACCATTACATCAGCTGATAATGCCATAACTGGACTAGCAAGGCCGGTGTTTTCGACATTAACATTAAGGTTGAAATAGCCAATATAAGAGACATTGCCTACAACTCCAGAATATGAGGCATTCGGACTTATTAACCATTGCCAATTTGAACCTTGATCAACTCCTTGATATTGATATAACCAGTTATTATTATAACATGCCGGTGTTTTACTATAATTATAAGGTGCAATTGTTCTTACACATTCACTTGAAAGTACCCCATACCCATAGTCACTTGGATACATTAGTCCAACACTTCCTATAAACGTTGTTACATTATTTGAACTAGGCCCAGTTTTTCCTTTACTATTTAGCATTCTTTCCATATCATATAAATCTGACGTTGTATAGCTACTAAATGAAGTTGACGTTCCTAAATACATCTTATAATTTAATGTATTTTTGTAATTTGCTGTTGAATATGTATTCTTCCATGTAATATATAGCGATGTATTTGGCCAATGATTAGCACAGGAAGAACACGCACCAGGATCAGGAATTGCCAGATAAATATTATTTAAAACACTATCATTGTAAGCTAATAAATTATTTTTATTCTCCGTGGTGTTTTTATATAAATAAGCTGTACTATGATTGCCATTGTCAAATGCTTCACTTTCGTATCCTACTTTTCTTACTCTTATTACATTTTCTCCATTTTCTCCATCTGGAAATAATCCTATTATTCTCCATAATTCTTTAGTTCCATTGTTTTCCATATAAATGTAATTATTTGGATTTGCTCCTTCATATCTATATCCATTTTCATTAATTCCATTTGTTTTAATTATGCTTGCCAAAGATGTACCATTTCTTTTAAATGCTATACTACAAGTTTTTGAACTCGTTATATTACTTACTGTATAAGTACTTCCTGAAAGTGTGCCACCACATGTATTTTTTTCTAGTTCCAGTTTATATCCACTGTTTGGTGTTACTGTGAAGGTTGCTGTTCCAGTTCTTCCTATAACTTTACTTGTAGGTGCTGTAACAGTTCCATTTGTTGCATTTAATGTAACTGTATACCCTTCCGTAAAATCAACTACACAACTTGTTGGTAAGTTTACTGTTGTTAGTTCTATTTTTTGTTTTTCTGTATTCCAATGTCCTACACTTCCATTTGTACATGTAACTGTTTTTGGTATGTATGGATCACTTTCTTTTGGAAATGTTTCTAATGCTGTTCCATTTAATGTTGCACTTGCAAATATTACATCTCCTTTATCTGATAATCTGTATGGGTCACTTGCTGTTCCACTTCCTGTTACTTTAACATCATTTTGTAAATATACTGCTGCTCTTAACCCACTTGTTGTAGATGTTGTTGTTTCTGCTATTCCACTTGATGTTATATTCTTTATTGTAGAATTGTCTAAAGCAAAATAACTTTCATTACTTGCTAAGTATGAGTTTACTCCACCTAGCATGTTATATTCACTTGTTGATAGTAACCCTATATTTGAATAACTACTTGTTGTACATGTAGTATCTGTACAATTAAACTTGTTAGTCTCAAGTACATAGTCTTCTTGTTTTTCAAGTGTGTTATAAAAACTTGTTAAACTAGAAGATATATTACCTTGTGTTGTTGTGCTAGCTTGATTAGAAACTATCTTTATTCCATCAACTGAATTATAATATCCTAGTACTCTCCAAATATTCTTTGTTGTATCTGTATTTGTTGGATATTGTAAGTAGTTATTTATTGCTTCTCCTCCGTAGATATTATTAGTTGTTTCTTTTGATATAATAGTCTTAAGGTCTTCTTTATAATCTACTATTCCATCATATACTTCCGTAAGTCTTGTATATCCTTCTTTTACTTCTGTTAAATCATTATTACTATAACCTCCTGTAACAGTAAAATCTACTGTTACATCTGTTGTTGCTGATATAACTACTTTTATTACTTTTTCATAAGTCCCTACATTATTTTCATTTATCTTTCCTGTTGGTAACCATCCAGTATTACTTGCATATTTTACTGACCCAGTACCACTAGACATTTTATAGTCTATTCCATATTTTGAGATAATCTTATTGAGACTTGTTATTTTTAGTAGTACTGTTGATGTTTTTCCACTAGTTAAAGATACACTTGTCCCATTTATAGTTTCACTTCCACCTGTTGAAGTTATTTCTATTCCATATGTTAAATTACTTACTAACATCTCTGTACTTCTATATGAGTTTGTTGTAAATATAAATGTACCATAAGACATTCCTAATATAACTGTTAATGCTATACCTAAAACTAAAGATGTTCTTTTTATTCTTTTAAACATAATTACTCCTCCTCAAAAAATTTATTAATTGGTACATTTAGTACTTTGCTTATCATATATAAGTTATATATACTAACACCCATATCACTGTTCTCACTCTCTAAAGCACCTATAAGAGGTGTTCTTGCGCCTATTTTCTCTGCAAGCCCTTTCTGAGTTAGTTTTTCTTTGTTGTAAGCATTATATATAAGCCTATACTTTCTTACGTTTCTTCCAACAATTTTTTTTAAATCTTCATTTGTCATAGATTTCCTCTTTTCTACACACGAAAAATGGGTAGACTTATTCTATCCATTTAATTGCACATGAAAAACCATTAAGATTAATTATTAGTCTTAGAACACATTCTTCCACACAAGTGTTTGTTATAACTTTATTTTTCATGTACATTCTCCTTTATAATTAATAGTTTGGGAATTTTTACTCTCTCTATTACGTATTAATAATATCAAAAAAAATACTATTTTTCAAGTACTTTTTAATTATTTTTAATAACTATTTTATAACTCTATTATTTCTATATTGTCATCTTCTTCATTAGGTTTTAAATCTTTTACAAATTTCTTAGGTTTCTCTATTTCGTCTACCTTTACTGGCTCTACTTTTTCTATTTTTGTAGGTTTTTCTTCTTCATCTTTTAGTATTTTATCATATTTTATTTTAGTTGCTTTAAACGCTGATGGTCTAGGCATTTCATCAATTTCTCTTTTAAATACGTTATCTACTTTCGGTTCTTCAGTAGTTTTGTTTAACTCACTTAGTTCTTCTTCAGTAAGTAAGTTATATGTTTCTTTTTTTAGTTCTTCTTTTTCTATTTCTTCAGTGGGTCTATTATCTAATTTACCACTATAATTAAGTGCCGGTAAATATACTACTGGAAACAATATTAAACCAAATGCAAAAGATTTAGTTGTATGAAATACTATACTTAATCTATAAAGAATAATCATTATTATAAATACGTTAGTTACTGGGAAAAGTAATAGTATAAAGTTCCATCTATTTAAGTTAACTATATCTAGTAATATAAGTAAGTTATATAGGGGTATAAATAAAGTAATTATTTTTTTATTTGATACTTTAAATATATTGTTACAACTTACTATTACAAGAACTGAAAACAATAACGTAATACATGCGAATATTCCCCATAAACGCATAAATTTAAATAAGTAATATATATTCATAACCCTACTCCTTTTATTCTATTAATAATAATACACTAAATTTTATATTTTATCAAGATTATTTGTTACTTTTTTGTTGTTTTTTAAATATAATATTATAGGTGAATGTTATGGCTAGTTTTAATTTAAGTAAAATTTTAGGTGGGTTAAATAGTACAATTGGTACTATTAACAAGGCTATTCCTATATACAAACAAGTGAGCCCAATTGTTAAGAATGTAAAGGATGCGTTTAATACAGTTAATTCTATAAAAGAAGCTAGTAAAGAAGCTACTATTAAAGAGGTTAAGGAATTAGAAAGACCTATAAGTAACTTTAAAAAGAAAACTACAGATAATAGAAAAGATAGTTTAGATACTTTGACATTTTTTCAGTAAATTAAAAACAGACTTTTATTCTGTCTGTTTAAATCCATCATTAATTAAGAATACTGCATATAATGGTATTGATTTAATCTTAGTTTCAGGGTTGTATCCAAAATCTTTAGTACTTATCCTAATAGCATATTTAGGTTTATATTTTTCCATGTATAATTTTAAACTTTTTGACTGAGTATTATCACTTGCTTTAACTTCAACAGGAATTACTCCATCATTAGTATAAAGGAGAAAATCTACTTCTGCAGTGGCAGTACTTTTCCAGTAATATAGTTCAAAACCATTTATTAGTAATTGATTAGCAACATAATTTTCAGCAATTGCACCTTTAAAAAGTGAAATGTTATCATTTACTATATCTTTAGTATTAAGGTTTATTTGACTACATAGTATTCCAACATCACTAAGATAATATTTAAATGTTTCATCATCAGTAAATGCTTTTAAAGGTATTTCCGGTAATGTAACATTATTACATTTAACTATTAAATTACTGGCGAGTAACCAATCAGTTGCTGTTTCGTATCTATCTTTTCTACCATCAGTTTCAACTTTAGAAAATTGAAATTTTTTTGAATTATTTAAAAGTTGTGAAGGCAAAGAGTTATATACTCTTTCAATTTTTAATGTTTCTTGTTCACTTGTTACATATTTTTTCATATCCTTATAATATGCACTTACTATATCTTTTAAAATTTTAGTATCATAATTAAAATAATCAAAATTAACATCTATAAGATTTTGAATTGCTTCAGGCATTCCACCAGTTAATAAGTAAGCACGGTAGTATTTTAACAGTTCTTCATGCATAGGAGAACCTAGGCTTTTATTTTTTTCATAATACGTTTTTAGTAAATCAACATATTTTTCCTTATTGTTAGCTATCAAAAATTCTTCAAAACTCATTGGATACATATCAAGCATCCACACTTTACCTACTGGAAAAGAGTTTTTTGACCTTTTAATTTTAAGGCCTAATAAGGAACCAGCACATACAATATTGACATTGTTATGTTCTTCACAGAAATATTTTAAAGAAGAAATTAATTCTCCACTTTCTTGTATCTCGTCAATAAATAAAACATCGTTTTCGGACAGATTGTTTAAGATTGCAGCCAGATCGCCCGGTTTATCAATCGCCGGACCGGATGTGATCTTCAGATTGACTCCCATCTCAGTCGCTACAATCGATGCCAGTGTTGTTTTACCGAGTCCCGGAGGACCATACAACAGCACATGATCGAGCGGCTCGCCACGTTTTTTTGCAGCTTCGATAAAGACACGAAGATTCTTCTTTGCCTTCTCCTGTCCGATATACTCAGACAGATGACTTGGCCGCAACCCCTGTTCGATTTTATCATCTTCCGGAATAATATCCGCTTGAATGATTCGTTCCATCTTTTTCTCCAATGTCTAAATAATATGCTTTAATGCAGCCTTTAATAATTGTTCTACGGTCATGGATTCGCTGTCCGGAACCTTCTTGATTGCACGCAAAGCTTCCACGTTGGAATATCCAAGACTGCTCAATGCCATTGCTGTCTCGGATACAATATCCTCCGGTGCAGATGTTGCTGGAGAAGCCTCATCGTATTCTCCCAGTACATCTTCCAGATGAAATTTGTCACGTAATTCAATAACTAATCGCTGGGCTGTTTTCGGACCGATTCCGTTTGCTTTCGCAATCGCCTTATAATCATCCGATAACACAGCCATGCGCAGTTCATCGACCGACAGGCATGACAGGATAGAAAGCGCACTTTTCGGTCCCACTCCGCTGATATTGATCAGCATACGGAACACAGACCGTTCCTCTTTGGTCAGAAATCCAAACAGACTCATATCATCTTCCCGCACATTTAAATGGGTGTAGATCGTTGCCTGTTGATTTTTTGTCAATCTGGCAGAATCCTGTGAGGATGTAAATACAGAAAATCCGATTCCGCCGGTTTCTACGATGATCTCATCGGTTCCAATCTCAGTTACCGTTCCTTTTATATATGCAAACATAATGTTCTCCTGTCAAAAAATAAGGAGTTGTCGTTGTTACGACAACTCCGATCTGGCTTAATCTTATAAGAATTCGAAGCCTTCGTCCTCTTCTTCGCCATCTCCGATCATCATGCGATCTGGTTTTCTTGCATCTTCGATTTCCCCAACAAAGATCTCATCGTCATCATCGTTGCTTGTTGCAGCGGTATGTACATCCTCGTCTGCTTTCTTGAAGAACTTGGATGATGCAGACTCTTTCGCTGGTTCTGGCTCAACCTTTGGTGCTTCTGCCTTTGGCTTTGCGGAGCTCTCAAGCTTCTCGCTCTGAGCCTTTGCCTTTGCAATAATATCAGCGGCAGTTGCTTCAGCATTCTTGATGATCTGGTCTGCACGCTTCTTTGCCTCTACACTTTCTCCGGCATCAGTTGATACATTTTCTGCCTGCTGCAGCTTGTTCTCCAGTTCAAATAATTTCAGTCTGGTATCTTCCATTGCCTTTGTGAGTTTATCAAATTTGTCCTTTGTTTCCTCATAATCTTTGGAAAGGTCGCTGTACGCTCTGAATACAGTGTCTTTAAAGCTGTCAACATCTGCGGCTTTGTAACCGAATAAGCCCTTTTTAAAAGCTGTTGATCTAATATCGTCTGGTCGTAACATTCTATCTCCTCCGTACATCATACTTTAGCTAAAATTATAACATATTGACCAAAAATTACAAGCATTTCTTTACTTCTATGGTATTTATGCTATAATTTAAACCAATTTAGACGAATTTATCGGACGATGTCGGAAAGGAGGCACCTATGGAAAAAGTTGTAAATGAGGCTCATCGCAGTAAATTTCAGACATTGGAACAGTTTTATACATCGGAAGATCTGCTTGTTTTTGATATTGAAACGACCGGATTTACAGCCGAACATACTGCCTTATATCTGATCGGCTGTGCTTACTATAAAAACCGTCAGTGGAATATATGCCAGTGGTTTAATCAGGATGGCAGATCCGAAGCGGATATTTTAGAGCAGTTTCTTTCCTTTGCGATGAATTATAAATATGTGATTACCTATAATGGAGATGGATTTGATATTCCGTATATCACAAAAAAGGCAAAGGCTTATGGGATGGAAAATACACTCGCCCATATGGAAAGCATTGATATTTATAAGCAGATCCGTTTTTTAAAAGATGTGCTGCACATGGAAAATATGAAACAGAAAAGCGTGGAACGGTTTCTTGGTATCCATCGGTTAGATAAATATTCCGGCGGTGATCTGATTAAGGTCTATCAGGAATATGTAAAGCTTCCGGTAAAGACAAACAAGCAGTTGTTGTTACAGCACAATTACGAGGATCTCGAAGGACTTCTGGACTGCACAAGCATGCTTGCTTACTGTAAATTCAAAGCTGGCTGTCTGCTCGTCCGCAAGATGTCTGTGCGGCAGAACCGGTTACTTTTCTCTTTGGAGCTGGAATACCAGCTTCCAAAACGATTGACGATCGGATTGAATGATATCATCATCACTGGATTCCAGAAGGAAGCAACGATCAATGCCCCGATCTATACAGAGGAATTGAAGTTCTTCTTTGATAATTACAGGGATTACTACTATCTTCCGGCAGAGGATATGGCGGTTCACAAAAGTGTGGCAAGCTATGTGGATAAAAACTACCGGGAACCGGCGAAGAAGGAAACCTGTTATCTGCGTAAAAAAGGATATTTCATCTCCCAGATTGATGATGGAATTTTATCTGGCTACAAACGGGATTATGAAGACAAAGAATCTTTTATTGAACTGACGGATTCGTTCCTGCAGGACTTAGATCTTTTGCACGCATATGCACGACATATAATAAGGCTGGCGCTCTCTTAAAGCGTCAGCCCTTTTCTTTAATATATTTAGAATAAATCTTCTTCCATATTGTCAAGGAATTCCTTGAAAGCTTCTCTTGCACTGCTGATTTCCGATGGATTCTGTTTATTTAATACATCTTCAAACTGGTTAATCTCATGTTCGAGAATCTTACGGGTATCTCCGATGGATTCCTCATACATGCGATCCGCACGAAGCAGCAATAATTTGTTTGCCTCCTGTTCCCGTGGATGAATCTTCAGGGAAGAAAGCTCCTCGAATCTGGCATCGATTTCTTCATCGGTCAGATCGGTTTCCTCGTTCTTAATCACAAGTCGTTTTTCCACATTTGTAGAAATTACCTTTACAATCACCTCTAAGATAGAGTTGACATCATAGGTGTATGTGACATCGACGCATTCTTCGCCGGCAGGTGCCGGTGGAACCATAACTTCAATGCTGCCAAGGTAGACGTTATTTGCTGCCAGACGGCTCTCGCCCTGCAGGATATCGACCTTGATCCGTGTCTGCCGGTCACTGACGGTATAGAGACGTTCCGTATGACTGACCGGAATCACGGAGTTTCGTTCAATCAATGGCAGATAATGTCCAGCCTCAAACACACCTCCGGATCTGCGGGATACAACCTCCGTTCCAAGTGTAAATGGACAGACATCCGTCAAAATAATCTCTTTCACTGCTTCATTCCGTTCTTTCATAGCAGCCTGTGTCGCCGCGCCCACAGCAACCACCTCGTCCGGATTGATACTTGTATTCGGCAGACGTCCAAACAGGCGGCTCACAAACCGGCGTACAATGGAAAGCTTTGTCGAACCACCAACCAGAATTACTTCCTCAATATCTTTGAGCTTGATATTTGCATCCTTCAGGCTTCGCTCGATTGGCTTACGAATACGTCCAAGCAATACCTGACAGGATTTTTCATAATCGTCAATATCAATTTCGCTCTCTACGACTTCTCCGTTGATATTACATTTCATAACTGATGTTTTTGCATCTGCAAATCCAAGCTTGCAAATCTCTGCCTGCTTGTGAATATGTGCACGGGTTTTCTGATCAAGAGTATCTTCGTCAATCTCGTGTTCCCGGAGAAACATCTGTTCCAATACTGTCGTAAAATCTTCTCCGCCAAGGAAATTATCTCCGGCAACTGCGCGCACTTCCATAATATTCTGATAAAGCTCTAGGATTGATACATCAAATGTACCACCACCCAAATCAAATACGAGGAATTTCGTGTCTGCATTTTTCTTATCCAAACCATAAGCGATTGCTGCGGCTGTTGGTTCACTGACGATACGTTCTACCACAAATCCGGCAAGTTCTCCTGCTTTCTTTGTCGCTTTTCGCTGTGCATCGTTAAAATATGCCGGTACGCTGATGACTGCCTCCTCAATCGTGCAGCCAAGATAATGCTCTGCATCTTCTTTCAGAGATTTTAAGACAAGGCTGGAAAGCTCTTCCGCAGAGAATTTGCGGGTTCCAAGGGTAAACACCTTCGAGCTGCCCATGTTCCGCTTGAACACATCCGCGGTCTGATCTGGGTACAGCATCTTCCGCTCCTTCGCAGTCTTGCCGACATAGACAATTCCTTCCTCATCCACGCTTACAACCGAAGGAGTCAGATTTTCTCCCAGACGGTTCGGAATGACCTTTGCATGGTCGCCATCAAAATATGCAATTAAACTGTTTGTCGTTCCTAAATCAATTCCTACTATCATTTCTAATCCTAATTTCTTATTTTTTATCTTCAATCCGCTTCAGACATGCCTCATAGAAAGCATTTTGTCCACAGACACGGATTGCTTCTTCGTACATACTGCGTGCCATCGCATAATTGCGCTGCTTCTCATACAGCAACGCTTTCTCATATAAAATCCGGTGACAGACACCATAGAAACAGCCGCGACAACGACGGGCATGCAGACCCTGTTCTAACCAGTCTTTACATTCTTTGTAGTTCCTGGAAAGTCGTGCAAAACGTGCCATCTTGATATACTGTGGCGGCGTTTGTATCTGATCCTTTGGATAAGCGGCAGCCGCATTTGCTATCGCACTGTTCTTCTTGAAGCTTCGCAGTTCTTTTAGCTGGATCATACATTCCAGCCATTCACTATAATAATTGGCTTCCTTGTTTGTGTCAAGCGCAATCGCCCGCTCATATAACGGCTTTGCGTCCGCATACATGGCATGGTCACGGAAGATATCTCCCATTGCACCATACACCCGGTGATTCTCCGGATCTTTGCTTATGATATATTCAAATGTCTCATGCGCCAGATCAATGAAGCCGGCATCTCCGTAGATATCAAGCAATTTTCTTGCACAGGCAGAATCATCCACAAAAGGAAGCAACTCGGCAATGGCATCCTTTGCCGCATCCATCCGAACAAGCAGGACGGCATAATCGTAGGCGATATCTGCATTCCACTCATATTGCTTTTTATAATCGATATAGAGCTGCTGACTTTCAGGAAACCAGTTCATGCACTGGTAGACACGTGCTAAACTCTGCAAGCTCTCTTTGTGCTGTTCGGTGTCTGTTTCAGAAACTTCATATGCTTTTCGGTATGCATCGGCAGCCACTTTATAGCTTTTGTGCAGCTCCTGTATCATCCCAATCCGCAGATACGCAAAATAATTATCTGGTTCTAACTGTAATGCAGCCTGATAATCGCGAACAGCCTTTTTGTATTCGCCCATCAGACTGTATACGATCGCCCGCTCATTGTAAACCTGCGCGGTTGCCTGTATTGCAAGCTGTGTACCAAATGCCTCCAATGCCTGTTCGATTTTCCCAAGTTTCGCATAGGAAGAACCGATATACATATCAATCAATGGATATTGTGTGTTTTGTTTCTTTACCTGCTCGAACTGTTCAAGCGCTTTATCATACATGCCCTTGTAGCGGTAACAAAGCGCTAACAGCATATGGACATCCTCAAAATGCTCCATATCGGTTGTCTTACCATCTGAACGACTGACAATTGCTACGAGCTGCCGGATTGCCGGATCAATCTTGTTATCTAACATGGAAAGCCGTGCCCGGTAGTAATCAATGCTGTCACTTTCATTTTCAAATGCATCAAAACGTTTGATCGTATCCTGCGCCTGTTCGTATTGATGTGCGCGGATAAATAAGCTTGCCTCTAACGCATAAGGCTGAGACAGATACGGATACAGATTGATTGCCTGTTCGCAGGCATTATAAGCTTCCTGAATATAATTCATCGCCTTGCAGGCTTTTGCTTTAAACAGATATGCCACGTAGTCGTGCGGATCCCGTTCTAACAGGTGTTCACAGGCACGCAGACAATCCGTATATTGGCCGGTCAGGAACTTTAGTTCACAATCCGCCTCATATGAAAGGATGATTTCCTCATGATCTTTGGATAATGCGATATCCAGATGACGTCTGGCATTCTCGTAATCCTCTGTCTTCATATAACAATCGGCAATCAGGAAATTCACATACGGATACCGGACGCGTTTTTTCTCTGTTTCTGCACTTGTATCTTCCTCTGGGAGCTGCTCAATCAGATTCTTCCAGACAAGAAAACATTGTCTGGCATGCGCATAATCACGAACGCCCAGATAACAACGTCCAAGAACATTATAGTATTCAAATTTCCGATCTCCTTCTGGCTGGAATTTAGTCAGAAAGGCGATTGCTTCCTGAAACTGATAGCTTTGGTAATAGCTCCAGCCAACGTCCATCTTTGCTTGTATATCATCTGGATTTTTCTTTAACTTCTCCAGATTTTCCTGTATCATCATCTGATTGGCACGCACCATACCAATGCGGACAGAATCATCATAATGATTTTCCTTGAGCAGATCCATATAGCCATCTCTGGCAGCTTTATAATCTCCCTTGCGGAATGCAAGTTCTGCCTGTTTGGCGCGCATAAGATAATTCTGTGGGTCCAATTCCTTGGACCGGTTGAAATACTGTTCTGCCTGTTCCAGATCATTGTTCAGGATACAGACATCTCCACAAAAATGAAGCAGAGTGATATCATCCGGATACTTTGCAGACAGTCCTTCCGCTTCCTCGCGGATCGCTGCTAATGCGGAAGCATACCGCTCGGCGTATAATGCATCCAGATCTTGTGTTTTCCGTTCTTCTTCCGTCATGGATGTCTGAATATATTCTGAAAACTCCAACCGGCAGGTCTGCAGACGGATACGCATCTCTTCCAGATGTATATATACATTGGAAATATAATATTTTTCCTTCATCTGCCGGATTTTTTCTCCGGCATCTTTTAGCTCCTGACTGCGAACCATGCGATCTAATTCAATGTAATCACGGATATAGGCATCGATCGTTGCGGAGGTTGTGATCTCTGCATGCTCAAACGCCTCATAATTGATGATATCCTCATAGGTCGCATTGTTCGTGATATAGTCCAGGTAATTTTCCGGGAACTGTTCTGCAAGCTCGCTTCTGCGCCCTTCAAGATCAAAATATCCGACGATGCATTTCCATACCTTTTTCGGAACCAGCACATGATTCATCAGGAACCGCAACAGTCCATACAATGCATCCTCACTTGTGTCGAGCGATACAAAATAATCGGAATTAAAGAGTGCAAGCCATTCGTCTGGATTGATACGACGGGCATAATCATCATAGAGAGCCTCTAATGAAGCAAGCATTTGCTGTTCCGGTGTATCTTGAATGGCAACGTCGAATTCCTCCTCCGTCTGATCGGCAAGGTGCACCGCCTCCTCATAGGCTTTCCGAAGCTCCATAAACCCTTCCGGATCATCTTCCGGATTGACAGAAGAAAGACGCATTCGATAGGCTTTCTTCAATGCGTCTTTATCCTTCGTCTGTTCAATTTTCAGAACATCCCATATATTCATTAAGCTAACATTCCCTCAAGTGTTTCGCGGATTGCTTTGATGAAGTTCTCGCTGTTTAATACAGTGACATCCTTCATCGTTGTAATAAGTGCAAGATCCTTTGTCATCTTGCCGTCTTCGATCGTCTTGATCGTTGCCTGCTCAAGCTTGTCTGCAAATTCCATCAGTTCTGGAATATTGTCAAGCTCGCCACGCTTTCTCAAAGCACCAGTCCATGCGAAGATCGTTGCAACAGAGTTTGTTGATGTCTCCTCACCCTTTAAGTGCTTGTAGTAATGTCTCTGAACTGTTCCGTGTGCAGCTTCATATTCGTAGTATCCGTTTGGTGATA
>ERZ779851.2689-NODE-2689-length-13039-cov-2.462030_pt1 | contig 13039 bp, 9 predicted proteins | sample MGYA00511094_ERZ779851 | MGnify/ENA primary metagenome ERZ779851 (study PRJEB29588, sample SAMEA2155512) | human gut metagenome | biome: human gut; feature: human-associated habitat; material: faeces | place: Denmark | collected 2008/2010 ...
GACAAGCCTATCGCCACGATTTTGTCGTAGCCGCCTTTGTACAGCAAGTCCGCCGCGCTTTTCCCCGCCTGACGATTGTCTATAATCACTTTATCGTAATGTTCGTTTTCGATGTCCGCCGCCGCAAAAATCAATGGATAGGACGGTTTTTTGATAGTTTTCTCTATTTTTTCCGCCGAAGAAGGCACGACGACGGCAGCGTCTGCGCCGAGAACCTCGAAACCTTCCAACGCGTCCAAAAACTTAAAATTTTCGCTTTCGGAGGTAATAAACGTGCGATACCCGCTTTTTTCGGCGTACTTTTGGATATTTTTAGCAAGCAAAACGAAGAAGAGGTTTTGTATATCGGGTACGAAAACGCCGATAAACCCGCTTTTCTTTTTAATTCCCTGCAAAAAACTGCCCTTGCTTACGCCTTTATGGTACAGGTAATAGCCCTTGCCTTTGCGGACTATCAACCCGTCCGCGCGGAGAATATCGAACACTTCTTTCGCCGTTACGGGAGATATGCCGTATTCCGAGGCTATATCCCTTATCGAACGAAACCCGTTGCCCGACTCTCCGTATTTTCCTTCTTTGATTTTATCCGCTATTTCGGATGCGATCGCAAATTTTTTCATTACGGTTTTTCCGTTTTGCCCGAAGCCATACTCTCGTAAGCCGCGTTCATTACTTTGATAATTTCTATATGAGATTCCAGACTCGTAGTAAAATCTTCGCCCGCCTCGCCGCGCATCCTGCGCACGAAGTTACGAAGGAATATCCTGCGCGTATCGCTGAACGACGCGCCCGACGAACCCCAGTGTTTAAAATCTTCGCTCGGCAGATACATCGCCTGATAGCCTTTCGCGCCGTACACGTCGGCTATAATACTGCCCTTTTCGCCGTGAACGGCAAGTTCGACCTCCACGCAACGCGGATATTTGGAAAAATCGTCGTTTACGCGCTTGAAAATTTCCTTTTCCTTATTACCGTAAGATGGGTCGAGCGAGAAAATTACCCCGTTTTTAAGCCTGCCTATTATGGTAAGCATATCTTCCACTTCGGCGTCGGGGCGCAAATTAGGCGCGGCTTCGGCGTAAACGAAATCGTAATCGGACTCGAATATAAACCTTGCCAGGTCGAATATATGCGGATGATCGGTAAGCGCGCCGCCGCGATACCTGTAATCGGCGGGGTCGTTCGGTTTAAGTTTGACCCTCTTACCGTAAATCTCTTCGGGCGTGTTCATCCAAGGATTCCACCACATAGGAAAATGCGAATAGTTATACGCGTGAAACGATAGCGGTTTGCCTATCGCGCCTTGTTTAATCAATTCCTTTATACGCATTATTTCGGCGCGCCAACGCATTTCGAGTTCTATCGCGACCTGTATTCCGTATTTGTTTTTAAGCGCGAGCATTTCGTCGTACTCGGCTAAATCCATCGTGGGAACTTTCATAGAAATAACGTGTATACCGCGCTCGGCGCATAATCTGAACTGTTCGAGGTGTATTCTGTTAGTTCCGCCGCAAACGGCAAGTTCGACCTCGGGATGCTCGTTTAAAAGTTGTTCGTCGGAATAATATTGCGGCACGTTTTTATACTTTCCCCTGCCTATCTGCACCGGATTGCCGGGCGTAAAAGACACGGCGACTATTTTAAACAAAGGATCGGCGCGCATCGCGTCCGCGATATACGGAACGTGTCCGTTATCGAACCTGAGTATGGCTACGTTTACCTGTTTCATACGGTTACCTCCGCTATTCCGCTTTCGAGTTTTTTCATAACCTCGTCGGTTAATTTCGTAAGCCTTAGATACCTGCTCGCTATATCCTCTTTATCGTCCGTGCCGAGCAACATATAATACACGCTCGAAACGGCGGCGAGTTCGTCTAAATTAAGACCGTAAAGATCTACGCTCCCGTCCGAATACGCCGTAGGATTTTTGCCGTTATTAAACAGGTACACCGCCTCGGGCGCGAGTTTGCTACCTATCGGTTGATCGCACACGAACCCGTGCGAGGCAAACATTCTGCGTTTGCCTTGCGGCGTGCTTTCTTCGGGCATAACCGCGGCGAGTTCGAGCGTTGAAACTCCTCCGCATTCGTGATCGAGTACGGCGTTTATCGTATTTCCGTTTTTAAGCGCGAAAACGTGCTTTACGGGACTTTCGAAAAACCACTCGCATATTTCGGTTTCGCGGAAAAACAGTTCCGCCACCGGAATATCCTTTCTCTCGTATACCGAGCATTTCATACACGACCTGTCGCCTATACTGCGTTTTGCCTTACCCTGCATTCCACAAAGCGCGCTTATATTGCGCCAGTAAAACACGGGGTATTCCTTGCCGTCTATTTCTACGAATTCGTCTAAATATCCGCCTTTTTTAAGATAGAACTTAAAACTGCTTTTTACGTCGCATTCGTATAAATCAAGAATTTTTCCGATGCCGTCGTTTACGGCTTTTTCGTCTATTTTACGCATAAATCTCTCTTATTTTTTCAAAACTCTTTTATAATTTCTGCCTATGTTGTCCCAAAGTTCCAGCGCGTCTTTGGCGGCGACCGAAGTGCCGTAACCGCCGCGATAAGTCCAAGTGGCAAGTCTGTCTACGCCTAATTCCTCGTACATATCCACGATCTTGTCAATCTGTTTCCAGTCGTCGGGGCGTTTGTTGTAACCCATAAGCCAACGTTCGCTCTCCTTGCCGTACTTTTTCGCCATAGCAACCGTTCTTTCGGTTATATCGCGGAAGAAACTTTCCGGGAGCGACCAGTTTATTATAGTAGTCGAAAACACGTCGAAATAGGGACAGGCGGCAACCGTTTCCCAATTGTCGTAGCCGCGGAGTTCGGTTATATAATAAGTGTTTATGGTTGCGTGTACGCAACAGGTTATTTCGAGTTTCGGGTTGACTTCCTTTATCGCCTTACTGCAATCGGCAAGCGTCTTTAACGCCTCGCGCCAACGGAATTGTTTCACGTCGTCGTTCATAAATTTAGGCATTTCGTAGCCGTAATAATCCTCGAATTTTTTCATACATTCGGGGCAACGGCACGCCCAGTCGTCGCCCGCGCCGCCCGTTATCGAAGCGTAAGACTTGGGATAAGCGTAATGCGGCTCGTCCCAGAAGAAACCGTCTATCTCGGTTTCCCGCGCGAGTTTTAAACAAATGCCCGTGAAATAATCTCTGAAAGCGTTGGTATTGAAACACGCCGCGTTCAAAACTTCGCCCGTATACGCCGATACCTGACGGTGGTGAATATTGTTTTGCAAGAACAGCGAAACCTGCTCGCCGCCGAAATATTTGCCTATTCCCCAAGTGTCCGCTATACAGCGCAGACCTACTTTGTGCGCGGTTTTGATAATGTCGTTTATATTCGGAAACCAGAAATCCATATCGAACTCCGTAATTGCCAGCAACACCGTATCGCAACCGTGTTCTTTCATCTCTATAAAATCTTTTTCGGCGTGTTCTACGTAATTAAACCCGTAATAACTTACCATAGTATGTTTTGCCATATTCTTCTCATTTTTACAGTCCGTATTTTTTACGCCATCCGGCGACGTCCTGCGCCGCGCTTTTTTTACGCGGTCGCTCGGTCTTTTTCATTCTTTCAAACGTTTCTATTCTCGACTTTAACTCGGACTTTTCAAATTCGTTGCCGTATAGGTCGATTAACGCGTATAACGGAAATTGATATTCAACGTCAAGCCTGTCGGAAAGTTTTTTCTTTTCGTATTCGCTTATATCGCTTTCCCTTACTTTTTTATACGCTTTTAAAAAAAGTTCTTCGTATTCCGAAAGGTCTTTTCGGGAAAAAATTTCTTTGCTTACGTAATCGTCGTGCGTATGCAGATATCCGCCCGCTTTAACGAATCTTTCGTAAGTCGCATACAAAAGTCCGAGGTATTTTTTAACTTCTTCGCCCGCGCATTTATAATAGCCGTCTATAAAATCTTCCGCCTCGGTTTTATAGTCGCGCGATAAATCCCACGCGAGCCGAGGTCTTACGAAGTTATCTATCGCAAGCAACGGGATGTTGTCCGCCCGCGAAGTCCCCTGCGAAAAGACGTCTATCGCGTTAAGTTTTTTATAAAGCGTAAGGTTTTCCTTTACCGCGCCCGCCGTGGGGTACGGCGCGATCGGCGAGCCGTAATTCATTCGGTAATCCCATATCGCCACGCGCCCCGCAACGTTTTTCCAACTATCTATTATTTTTTTGGACGGGGTATTGCCCTTGGTTACGTTTTTATCCGAAGAGAGCGGATGGTAGTAGTCGGCGTGTATAGGCGCAAGTCTTACCACCACGTTGTCGCGGCACACGACGGATTCGTCGAGAGGCAGATATTCGCCGTCCTTTTCGTACACAGGCGCGGTTTCTATCGCGAGATACGCAAAAGTTACGAGATATATTTCCCTTTGCGGAGCGTTTTTCAACCGCCACTTTTCAACTTCGTCCGCCACGGCGTTGGTAAACCTCATTGCCACGCCCGAACGCGAATATTTTGCGATTTCGCGCCTGCATTGCGGACAATTGCAAAAATAGTTATTGTCCGCCATACCGAGCATAAACAGTTTTTTATCCGTTTCCCCGGCAATATACTTTCCGATTATGTTTTTCGTAAACGCCGCGAACGCGCCGTCGGGGTCGTCTTTTTGACTTAACGCGCGCGAATAACACAGTTGAGCGTTTTCCTTTACGAAATCGAACTTTTCCTTTTCGGATAACGAGAAGTAATTTTCGGGTTGCTTTTCGTGCAGATAATACCAACCTTTATCGGCGTAACTATCGTAAGGCAAAATCTGAAAAGGTATAGACATATCGTTAAGCGACGACCATAAACTTTGGGTAGCCCATATTTCGTCGGCGGGCGAATTCATACCGTTCACTCTTTGATAAAGCCTGAAACGGGAGTTATCCTCGCAAGTAAAATTCGCGGTGTATATCGTCCTGCCTTTAAAGGTCGGCGCACACAGATAAAAGCCCTCGTTAAGTTCCGTCAGATTCGTTTTAACTATCCGTTCTTCGTCCGCCGCGTATCTTTTATACCCGTAAAACTTTTCCTCAAATTCGGCAACGCCGAACAACACGGCGTGAGCGGCTTCGGAAAAAATCATAATTTTCCCCTTGCGCACGCTCAACGCAAATCCGTCGTAATTATAATCTTCGACGGCGACGGCGTTCCTTGCCTCTTGGGATAAACGCGTTTTACCTATGGATATAAACGGCTCGCCACCTGAAAGTTCGCTTTCGTATATTATCGGAAAACCTTCTTTTAATCCCGTAGATTTGGCGGTAACGGCGTTTAATTCCGTCGCGGCGAGAAAATCGTATTTAGTCGGCTTATCGGGTAAGACTATTTTATACTCGCTGTATCCGTCTTTTATAATAGTAAACTTATCGTTCATCAATCTAAATTATATTTGTTTTTCCATTCGAGAATAAACTCCGAACTCGTTTTGTTTTTATACGGCAGGCTTATCGTTACCGAGGAAAGGTTTTTATACTCTTCGATTGCGGCAGCAAGTCGTTCGGTAGTAAAAATCTCGTTTCCGTACAACTCTATCATAGCAAAGCGGTAAAACGCGCTTTCGCAATCTATCCTGTCCTTTAAAACGCCGCGCGTGCTTTCGGGTAAATTCTCTATCGCGCAGTACGCTTTATTAAATATATTTTCTATATTTATAAGCGTTTCTTTCGGCCAGTAAGATGTAAGCAACAACGACTTATATATTTCCGCGCTGAAATTGTTTTGCGTAGCGATAAAACTTGCAAAGTGCATTTCGAGATACGCGAGATATTCTTTCATATACGCGCCCGCCGTGCCGTAATAGTTTTCCATAAACTCGTCGGCTAACGACTGATAACTCAACGACGTATCCCACATAAGGCGGGAACGGACGTAGTCGTCCATTTTGCCGAGCGAAGTATTATAGGTGGCTGCGTTGCCCTGCGTAAGCACGTCTACCACGCCCATTTCCTTATACGCCCTTAAATTCTTTTGCGCGGAATTCCAAGTGGGGAACGGAACTATTTTATAATCGAAACTCATTTTATAGTCCCATATAGCAAAGCGTTTGGCGCAAAGTTTCCACTCGTTGAAAAGGTTTGCGGACGCGGCGTTATGCACGGCGTCGTCGAAAGAATAATAATGGCAGGAATAAATAGGCGCGATTCTTACGACCACGTTGTTTTCGGCTATAACGCTGTCGTCTGCGGGGGCGGATTCGTTACTCGCCGTCTTTTTAACGGGTGCGTCCTGCGTGGTAAGATAAGCAAACACCACAAGGTCTATTTCCCGGTCGGGACAGTTGGCTTTCCGCCACTCTTCCACGTCGCGCGCTATGCTGTTGACGAAACGCATACAAGTTCCCGTTACGGTGTACTTGTCGTTATCCGCCTTACAGCCCGCGCAATCGCAGATTTCTTCGTTATCCGCCATACCGAGCATAAAAAACCGTTTGTCGGTTTCCCGCTCTATATATCCGTGTATAAGATTATTTAAAAAGGTTTCGTACAGACCGCCCGTTTCGCCTTTCGACGCAAGCGCGTTATGATAACACATCTGCACGGACTCTTTAATAAGCGTCCACACGTCGCCTTGATAGGAAAACTCCTTATTTGCGGGAACAAGTAATTTTTCGGCGTCTTCCGTCCGCTTGGGGTTGACGAAATACCAATCCTTATGCTCCGAATAATACTCTGCGGCGTTGACAATCTGCATAGGAATGGATTGATCGCTGAGTTCGCTCCAAAAACCGCTGTTGCCGTATTTTGCAGACCAATCCGTACCCTGATTGTTGTTTTTCATACGCAAACGGTGTAGCCCGTCGCCTATTATTTCCGCCGAGAAAGATATTCTGCCCTGAAAATCAGGAACGTCCACCAAATCGAAGTCGAGCAACGATACCGTAGAGGCTTTTACGTATTTAACGCAGTTTTGCGCGTAATACCTATATCCGAGATTTCTCTCCGCAAAACCGTAAACGCCGTTAATTTTTCCCGTTTCCTCTTTAGCGTTGATAACGAGCGCATTTCCCACGCGTTTTATCAGATAACCGTCGTAATTAAAGTCTGTTCCCGAAATATCCACGCCGAGGTTTTTAGCCGCGTTCGTGTTGCCTATCGAGATAATTTTATCCTCTTCGCCATAGCGCGCACTCTCGTTATCCACCGTAAGTTCCGCGCCCGTGCTATTCATAAATATAGATTTAAGTTCTTCCGCCGCGAATTTTTCGGGTTCGCTCGCCTTTTCGGGTATTACTATCTTGTATTCCGTTTTCCCGTTTTCGGCAAGTTTTATCGAGGTTTCCGTCGTGTTGCGGTCTATAACCGAACTATCCCCGTTCGGATTTTTCTTTTTGCACACCGTTAAGGCGGATACGCAAATAATCGAAACTAATATTAACGCAATCGTTTTTAATATTTTTTTCATAATCCCTCATCACTTTACGCTTACTTTATATCTTTTAACGGAATATTCGTAAGTTTCCGCATTATAAACGTAAAAGAACAAATAATATTCGCCTTTTTCGTCGAAAGTATATTCCGTGCCGTCTATTCTCTTAAACTCGCCGTCCGCGCCCACGATAAATATATTTACCGTGTCGCCCTCGCCGCATTTAACGGTAAACGACAATTTCGTTCCCTTCTCGACTTCGGCTTTCACGCCGCCTATCGACGAAGACAAACTTTCGCTTTGCGAGATATGAACGCCGTTTGCGACTTCCGTAACGTTGCCGCCCGAATCTACCGACCGCATTCGTCGAAAGTATAGTAACCGCCGCCCTTTTGATTTTTAATGGGTACGGTTTTGCCCGACGGACTGTACAAGAAGATTTCCGCCGAACTTACGGGGTCTAATACGTCTATCGCGTTGGCGTAGGGAATATACACCGCCTCGCCCGCAACGGCGTATTTAACCGTTTCCGCGCTCCAACTTACGTAAGGTCCGATATTGTCTTTTTTCTTGCTCGTTATAGCCTGATTATCGAGCGTTTCTATTAAAATTTCGGACTCGCCGAAAACTTCTGCCGCCTCGAGCGAAATAAACGCGTTGCCGTCAGTGAAATCGGATTGCGGCAAATCGTACACCTTTACGAGTTTAGCCGAATTATAAAATACGAAACCGTTTTTGATTTCGAGCGAAACGCTTTCGCCCGTGGCAAACAGCGAAGATTTAAACTCGACTTTTTCGCCGCCGTTCACGCTTATATACGCTGTTATATCGGAGGCTTTTTCTATCGTTATTTGGCGTTTCAGATCGGCTTTTTCGCTGTCCTGCAATATAAGCGATAATTTTTTAAAGTTGTTTTTGCCGCTTTCGACCGAAAATTTAATATACGCCTCGCTTGCGGGCAATTTGTTTATAAACGAAAGTTTCGCGCTATCCGAAAAAGCGTAAAAAGTACCGCCTCCTTCCTTATCGTAACGGCGTTCAGCATTGCCGTTTTCGTCTATAAAATACTCGCCTATCCTTTCGGGCGAAACTATTTTAACCGAATATTCCTTTTCGCTTATCCCGCCGTCCATAACGTTTTTCGCGCTATAAACCACTTTAAGTTCGCCCGTTTGCGCGGGAGTATATTCGCGGGTATCGCTTAACTTTTCCCTTGCGCCGCCGTTTAAACTTACGAACGTATTTACTTCTATCCGGGTTTTACCGTCGAAAGAGGCGAAGTCGTAAGCGTTCGTCGTAGGAATTTTAAGCGCCTTGTTTTTAAGCGCGAACGGCGGAATAAACCGTTCCTCTATCATAGGCAATTTTCTCTTTTCGACTTTGAGCAAGAACGAAAATTCTTTGGCGTTGCCTATATAGTCGATAGTTTTATACACGAGCGCGTAATTTCCGCTTACGTTAAGTTCCGCCTCGCCGTTTAAAATCTCTATTTCGTTACCCGCAAAAGAGGTAAGTTCTATCGTCGTTTTATATCCGCCCGAGCCGCCCGTTATCACGGTTTCGGGCAAAATCAACTTCTCGCCGCTTATAAATTCGCGCTTTATTTTATCCGCATTGGGGAAGTTCAATTCGCGCAAAACGCTCATAACCTTTACCGTTATCGGATATTCGCTGTTATTGCCCGCCTTATCGGTTGCGTAATACACTATCGTGTAATCGCCTTCAGCGTCGGGTATAAACGCCCCGTTTGCAACCACGTATTCCTTACGATTTTCTCCGTAATAATCCGAAAAAGCCTTTGCGGTTATTTTATCTGCGGCAAGCGCGCCGTCCGCGTTATCCAAAGCGGCGGCTTTCGGTACGGGGTACGCCTTGCCTTTTTCGCCGAGCGGAACGGAATCTTCGTCGAAATCCTCGTCGAGATAAATATTCGGCGCGGTTTCGTCTTTCACCCCGTTACCTACCACGGAACTGCCGTTTATTCCGAAAATCATCGCTTTCGGGGCTTTTACGGAAGAAGAATCGGCGTATTTATCAAATTCTATCGACAAATAACACTCGCCCGTGGTAAAGCCGTCCCATAAAAGTTCGCCGCCGAGTATAGCCGAGGGACTACCGAGTTCTTTTACCAAAACTTTGCTTTGGTCGCCCGCGTAGACCTTTTTGGCGGCGTAATCGAGCGAGAAACTGCATACGTTAAACAATCCGTCGTAATTCACCGCGTCGCCGATAAAGTTCATAGCGATATTCGCGCCGAAAGTATCGCTGTACACGCCGCTTTTAAGCAATCCGCGTTCGGACTGATCAGCCGTACCCGCCCTTACGCAAGAAACGGCGGTCGCCCTGTCGGGACGATAATTCACGCTTATCGTAAGATAATTTTTAGCGTCGTGAATATCCGTCAGGCGAATACGGAAAGTACGCGCCTCGTAGTCTTTCCAGTTGCTGCTGCTCGACGCGGGCGTAATCATAAACTCCACGAGCGGAGTTTCCGCCGTGTTTTTGGATACGTTTATTATTTTATTATAAGTAATACTCGACTTCGACACGTCGTCCTCGCTTTTAAAAAGCGCGGCTTTAACTTGGGTCGCGTCGATAATTTCGCCCTTTCTGCGGATAGATTTTACGTAGTCAGGCAAAGCGGCGTCGTAAGTTACGGTCGCCGCCGTCGCGGAAAACAGCGCGGCGTCGTCGTCGGTTTTCTCGTCGGCAATCGCGCCGAACAACGCGCCGCAAACGGCGAACGAAGTTGCCGCGGCGGCTAAAACCGCCGCCAGACGCACTTTAAATTTATTCATCGTTTCCTCCTTTTATTTTATCCTTTAATTCCGCCGAAATTCAGGTTGGTAAACAACTGCTTTCTGAAAATCATAAACATTACGAACACGGGTATGCAGAATATCACCGACGCCGTAAGTACGTAAGGCACGCCGCCGAGTTTGATAAAATTATTAGCCGTATTCTGAAAGAAGTAGATGGCGTAAGCCGCAACCGGCATACTCGGAAGGTACACTACCGAAACGTTCCAGTCGTTCCAGAATTCTATAAAACCCGTGAGCAGATAAAACCCGAGCGTCGCCTTTATCATCGGGAACATAATGGTAATCATTATGCGAAGATGCCCCGCGCCGTCAAGTTGAGCCGCCTCGGCGTATTCCCACGGAACGCCCCTGAATACCGTGTAAAAAATCAGGAAGGTCATTCCGCCGAAGCCGCCTTTCATTATCATGAGCGCCCAGATATTGTCGTAAAAGTTAATAGCCTTCATTATATCGAGTTCCGACGCGAGCGTGCCGACGGTGGGTATAACCATTACGACCATCGCCACGTTGAACAAAAAGTTACGCCCGATAAAATCGTATTTGGCAAACACGTAACCGCATATCGCCTTAGTTCCGACCGAAACGAGCATACACCCGACGGAATACAGGAGCGAATTTGCGAACATCTGAACGAAATTATACCTTACCACGCCCAGACCGGTTACGGGTACGTCTATAAAAAGATTTGCGAAAACTTCGGGATAGTTGGAGAATTTGAGTTTTTCGGGAAACCGCATCGGGTAAAAATCGAATTCGGTTTTAGTCTTGAAAGTCGAAAAAATCATCCACACCAAAAGTACGCAGAAGAAAGCCGTATATACCGCCAACAGAGTGAAAAACAATATTTTATACAGCGGAAATCCGCCGTGTTTTTTTATAGTTTTCGCAGCCATATACGCCTCCTTAATAAGTAACTTCGGACGGACCGAAACGCAGCAACGCCCAACGCGCAAACAAGCAGACGGGCGCGACTATCAAAGTAAACAACAGACCCGTAGCCGACGCGTAAGGGTATTTAGGCACGCCGTTATCGCCCAAGACCTGAACGAAGAAATAATAGCCGAAAGTCTGCACCTCCGTAGGCGCGGACTCGCCGAAGAAAGTGTAAATCGCGCCTGCGCCCGAGAAGATTATCGCTATATTTGCGGCAAGTTGAATTGCCACGGTGGGATAAATCAGGGGCAGAGTTATATACCAGAACTCTTTGATAAGAGTAATTCCGTCGAGTTGAGCCGACTCTACGAGCGAATCGGGTATTCTCGCCATAAGTCCCACGTACAAAATAACGCTTCCGCCGAAACCCGCCCAAAGCAAATAAATTATTTGCGTGCCGAAAGCGAACTTGGGGTCTTTCAGCAAATTAGGCAAAGTTACCGAAAACACGTTCTCGAACAAGTTGGGCAGTCCTATCGAAACGAAGTATTTGAACATCGTAACCATAATTACGCTGGAAATAATCGACGGCAGGAACAAAAACACCATAAACAGGTTGTGTCCCAAGAATTTTTTATACAAGTAGAACGCGTTGAGCAGGTGCAGCGGGAACGAAAGCACTATACTGTAAAGGAACAAAAACAACGAGTTTTTAGCAAGTATAGCCATAGCCTTCTGCGTTCTCAACTGCTCGAAGAAGTACGAAAAGTTGTGGAACAACTCGCTAAACGCCAACCATTTAAAACCTTTCGTCGCGGGGTCGTACTCTTTAAAACTCAAACAAAACGAGTTAATCGTTCTATACACGTAGAAAACCAAAAATATGGTCATAGGCAACGCGAGCATAGCGACGACGAACAACGACGAACGCAACTTCACGCTCGAACGGGATTTAGCCGCGGCGGGTTTACCGCCGCGGACTTTATTGTAGACGGCGGAATTTACATCGTAAAAGAAGTCCTTTACTTTACGTATTCCGCGGGCTATAAAACCCTCTTTATCCTCGTCTTTCACTTTTTTAAACTTAACATTTTTCATTTAACTCTCCGCAACCGTCAGGCGAAAGTATATTCGCGTTCCCAGTGCTTATCGGTAACGTAATATTGCTCGGCGGCTTTTATGCAGGAATACGGCGTAAGCGAAGTATAGTCTTTAAAATCTATAAACGCGTCCGTAAGATCCCTGTTGGTATAAGTCCCCTTCCATAAGAGATTTTGTTTAATCTGATATTTGGTGTTGTTTTTATAAAACGCGGTGTTGCATTGTTCGTTTACCAACGCGCATTTATCCGATTGATTTATCTCCTCTATCACGCGGTAATAGTACGGCATAGCGGCGAGTTCCTCGTTCGTAACCTTATAATCGTAGAACATAGTCATACCCGAAGTAAACGCTACATTTTTAATGGAATCGGTAGTCATAAGGTATTGCAGGAACAACTTGGCGTATTCCGCCTCCTTGGCGTTCTTTCTTATGAACGCGGCAAATTGACTTGACGAATAAAGATAAGTAGCCGTATCGTTTTCGCTCGTGTCGAATTTGGGGAACGGCATAACCGAAAATCTTCTTCCGTCTTTATATTCGGGATAGTTGTCCTTGGTAAAGGAATCGCTGTACGCCTTTATTTCGTTATACCAATGCCCGCCGTCGAGCAGGAACGCAACCCTGTTGTACTTGGGGTTGGACGCCGAATACTTTTTGGACTGAACGTAGAAACTTTGCGCCTGCGTAAAGTCGGTGGTGGGGAGCAAAGAACGATCGTCGTAATACCCCTTTTCCATAATAAGGTCGGCAAATTCCAACGCAGCAGCCTTGCCTTTCATCTGCGAAAGGTAATAACCCTCTTTATCGGTTATTTTAACTTTTCTGTCCTTGCTCGCCATAGCCGCCGCGTGCGC
>ERZ779851.2691-NODE-2691-length-13030-cov-10.192370_pt1 | contig 13030 bp, 10 predicted proteins | sample MGYA00511094_ERZ779851 | MGnify/ENA primary metagenome ERZ779851 (study PRJEB29588, sample SAMEA2155512) | human gut metagenome | biome: human gut; feature: human-associated habitat; material: faeces | place: Denmark | collected 2008/2010 ...
GAATAATTGCCGATACACATACTGCGTCAGCACGACCGGTGGGTGCCGGCAAAACCGTGGCAACCGGGCGACCAATGGCCGCCCCTACGGCTACAGATTTGAGTGCCGACGAAACCATAACATGCGGAACGGATAAATCCGTTCCCTACATGGTGCGGTGCAAAATTCAGCAGCGCACTACTGGGTTGCGAGGCAACTACGGTTTCGTCGGCAACTTCGACACCGGGCTACCAGAGATAAACGTATCCGTGACTGCGTCAATTCGCCTCCGAATAAGCTTCGATGCCTTTTTTGAGCAGCTCCATGCAGCGAGTGATGTCCTTTTCGTTTATGACGTAGGCCATGCGGATCTCGTTGACGCCGGTGTGCGGAGTTTTGTAAAAGCTCTCGGCCGGAGTGAACATCAGGGTATCGCCGTTGTCGTCGAACTCTTCGAGCATCCAGATCTGGAACTTCTCGGCGTCATCAACGGGCAGCGCCGCCATGACGTAGAACGCGCCCTTAGGCTCGGAATACACAACGCCGGGGATCTTCTTGAGTCCCTCAACGAGCGTGTCCTTGCGCGCGCAGTACTCCTTGCGCACGGCGTCAAAGTACTCGGGGCCGACCGAATACAGCGCCGCGGACGCGACCTGGTCGATGGTCGATGCGCAAAGGCGGCCCTGGCACCACTTCATTGCGTGGTTATACAGCTCCTTGTTTCTCGTGATGACGCAGCCGATGCGCGCGCCGCAGGCCGAGAAGCGCTTGGAGACCGAGTCGATGACAACTACGTTATCCTCATAGCCCTCAAGCTGGAGAAGGCTCATGAGCTTTTCGCCGCCGTAGACAAACTCGCGATACACCTCGTCGCCGATGATGAACAGGTCGTGCTCCTTGGCAATGTCGGCCATGAGCTTCAGCTCCTCCTCGGTGAGGATGGTGCCGGTCGGGTTGCCGGGGTTTGTGAACAGTATCGCGCGGGTGTGCTCGTTGATGCATGCCTCGATGCGCTCGCGTACGGCAAACTTATAGCCCTCCTCGGGCTTTGTGGTCACGGGGCGGATAGTCGCGCCGGTGAGGGTGACAAAGGTCGAGTAGTTGGGGTAAAACGGCTCGGGAATAATGATCTCGTCGCCCTCATCGAGGATGCAGGAGAGCGCTATCTGGAGCGCCTCCGAGCCGCCGGTCGTGATGAGCACCTGCTTATTGGTTATCGGAGCATCTATCTTGCCGTAGTAATTGACAACGGCATCGATCATCTCGGGAACGCCGTCGGACGGAGCATACGCCAGAACCGGCTGCGAGAAATTCTTCACGGCTTCAAAGTACGCCTCGGGAGTCGCTATATCGGGCTGGCCGATGTTCAGATGATAAACCATTTTGCCCTTCTTGACTGCCTCGGCGGCGTAGGGCGCGAACTTTCTCATCGGGGAAAGGCCGCATTTTTCGATCTTGCTTGAAAACTTCATTTTCATTCCATCCTTTCCAAAATTGCAAATTTGCCATTTAATTGCACGTTTTGCCGAGCAAAACTTGCTTTTGCTTTGCGCAAATGTGTTGAAAACGCGGCAGTTTAGAGACGATATTTCCTCACTTTGCTCAAAACTGCACCCACTTTGCAGCAATATTGTATCACCTCGATGTCCCACATTCAACCACTTCCGCCGAAAAATCCTTGACAACATTTCTCCAATTTTTTAGTGGCGCATTGAGGCAGTAACGGATACGGTGATTGCGTGAACCCGGTTCGAGGGTGCGGATGAAACCGTGCGTACCTCGCGCTACGTTAGTGCGTTGCTGATTTTTCCGCCGCACCCCATTTGTCTTCCCCTTGAGGGGAAGATGCCGCTTGCGGCAGATGAGGTGTAATTATATCCGCGCCGTAGGCGCTACATTGTTGTGTAGGGAACGGATTTATCCGTTCCGCTTGTAACGACTTTGCCGGCACTGAAACCAACGTCGTAGGGACGATCATTGATCGCCCGTTTTAATAATGTGTTTGCCTGACGGCAAAGATTAAAATAACACCTCATCCGTCACCAAAGGTGACACCTTCCCCTCAAGCTACTCAGGGGAAGGCTTTTTAGTGGCGCATTCACATTGTGCCGATACATTTTTTGCGGTTGCCCGACCGGTAGGTGCCGACGAAACCATCACAGCGGAACGGATAAATCCGTTCCCTACGACTGTCGATTTTCGTGCCGACAAAACCGTGGCGATGGGCGAGCATTGCTCGCCCCTACATGGCGCGGTGCAAAATTCAGCGCCGTACTTGCGTTACGCGAAACGTCACGGTTTTGTCAGCAGTTTCGATACCGGGCCACCGGAGATAACCGTATCCGTAGGTGCAGTAAAGCGCTGCTAAAAAGCATGGAGGGCGGCGGCAGCGGCCAGCGCCGCGGAATAGATACGATGGCGCTGCATTTTCGAGGTCTGATCCTTTGCCATGTGGCAGTCGGCGATGAGCACGACGCTGACGGCAAATGCGGCAGCACCGCTTGCGGCCTTGCAGCCGCTCGTCTTCGGTGACGTTGCCATGTGCAGCAGCGCGGCGAGGAAGTACGCACCGCTGGCCGCCTCATGCGCCTGCATCAGCGCGGCATTGGCCTTATGCATGCCCAGCTTCCGCAGTGGGTATTTCACCAAAAGTGCCGACAGCGCGGCCGCCGCGGCATATCCGGATGTCTTATGTACTGCATTTTTAACACTCATTTTTTCAGTAGCGCTTTGGCGCTCCTCCTATACGTTTATTGCGCGTTTATTGCGCGGATTCGTAGCGGCGTCAATGCGCCTCCAAGAAAACATTGGCATCGCCGCAGAGCTCTTTCAGCTCGGCGATGAGCGAGGGGTGGATCAGGCACTTTGCGCCGATGCGGCGTTTTTCGCGCTCAAGGTAAATTATCATCTGCTGCTGGCCGGGGAACATGGTGAGGATAAGCTCGATGCGCGCAAGGCGCGGATCGTCCTCGCCGGGCAGCTTGACCCAAAGCTTGGAGTCGGCGTTTGTCCTAGGCGGCTCGGGCTTGAGCTTGCCGAGATCGGCTATCGGGCGGATGCTGTCCGCCATAAGCTGCGGCTCCTTCTCATCGCGCATGGATATGCGGCCGCGCACGATGATGGGTGCGTTATCCTTGATGTAGATGCTGCCGGTGTCCAGCGCGCGCTGGAACGCGATCAGCTCCATCGCGCCGGTGTCGTCCTCGAGGTTGATGTAGCTCATGAGCGTGTTCGACTTCGTCGTGCGCGTGCGGCTTGACTGCACGACGCCTGCAACGGTGACGACGGCGCCGTCGGGATAGGTCTTTTTCTCGCTCTCGGAGGCGGAGTCTGTCAAAATCGCGCCTATGGGTACTATCCCGGCTCTGCGCACGGCGGCGCGGTATTCGTCCATCGGGTGGCCGCTCAGGTACAGACCGGCCGTCTCCTTTTCCATTGCAAGCAGCTCTGCGCGTGTGTACTCCTCGACCTCCGGGATCTTGATCCTGATGGCTCCGGCATCCTCGAAATCCGGCTCGCCGAAGAGATTGAGCTGCCCCTCGACGTTGTTGCGGCTTTCCTGCTGGATGCCGTCGATCATGACGCCGGCCACGCGCAGCAGCGCCTTGCGCTTAAAGCCCATGCTGTCGAACGCTCCGGCGCGGATGAGGTTTTCGACCGCGCGGCGGTTGAGCTCCCTGCCTGCCATGCGGCGGCAGAAATCCTCAAGGCTGCGGAACGGCCCGTCCTCCTCTCGGCGCGAAATAAGCTCGTTTATGAAGCCGCGGCCGATGCTTTTTATCGCAACAAGGCCGAAGCGGATATCGTTTCCGCTGACGGAGAAGTCGGCAAACGACTCGTTGACATCCGGCGGCAGCAGTTTTATGCCCATCTCGCGGCATTCGGCGATGTATTCGGCGATCTTGGTGCTGTTATCGAGCACCGACGAGAGCAGCGCGGCCATATACTGGCGCGGATAGTGCTTTTTCATGTACGCCGTGCGGTAGGATACGATCGCGTAGCTCACCGCGTGCGCCTTGTTGAAGGCGTAGGACGCAAAGTCAAGGATCTCGTCATAGATGCTGTTTGCGATATCCTCGGTAATGCCGCGCTTTACCGCGCCGTCGATGCCGCGGCTTTCATCGCCGTGGACGAAGGCGACGCGCTCGGCGTCGATGACCTTGTGTTTTTTCTTGCTCATCGCGCGGCGGATCATGTCCGCCTGGCCGAGCGAAAATCCGGCAAGACGGCGGAAAATTTCAATTACCTGCTCCTGATAGACGATGCAGCCGTAGGTGACCTCGAGTATCGGGCGCAGAAGCTCGTGCTTGTAGCTTATCTTCTCGGGATGCGCCGAGCACTCGATAAATCGTGGAATGCTGTCCATCGGGCCGGGGCGGTAAAGGGCTATGACTGCGGTGATGTCTTCAATGCTCTTGGGCTTAAGGCCGGTGCACACGCCGGTCATACCTGTGCTCTCAAGCTGGAAAACGCCGCTTGTATGCCCCTCCGAGAGCATTTTGAAAACCTCCGCATCGCCGTCGGGGATCTTCTCGACCTCGAAATCCGGCTCGGTGCGCCGCACCATTTTCGCCGCGTCCTCGAGCACAGTGAGGTTTCGCAGACCGAGAAAGTCCATCTTGAGAAGTCCCAGTTCCTCAAGCGTCGTCATCTGATACTGCGTGACGACCGACTCGTCGTTTTTCGACAGCGGAACGTATTCATAAACGGGCTTATCGGTTATTACGACGCCGGCCGCGTGCATGCTCGCGTGGCGCGGCATGCCCTCGAGCGCTTCGGCCACGTCGATGAGTCTGTGCAGCATCTCGTCGCCCTCGTACATGTCGCGCAGTGGCTTTGATACGCGCAGCGCGTCCTTTATGGTCATGTTCGGCCCCATGGGTATGGCCTTTGCAACGGCGTCGGCGTCGCCGTAGCTTATGTCCAGCACGCGCGCAACGTCGCGCACGGCAGCGCGCGCCGCCATCGTGCCGAAGGTGACTATCTGCGCAACGTGGTCGTGGCCGTATTTGCGGTTTACGTAGTCGATGACCTCGCCGCGGCGGTTGACGCAGAAGTCGATGTCGATATCGGGCATGCTCACGCGCTCGGGGTTTAGAAATCGCTCGAAATAAAGGCTGTATTTTATGGGATCGACGTCGGTGATGTTCAGCGTGTAGGAAACGACGCTGCCGGCTGCCGAGCCGCGCCCGGGGCCGACGGGGATCTTTTGGCTTTTCGCGTAGGCGATGAAGTCGGAAACGATGAGGAAGTAATCGACAAAGCCCATCTTTTTTATCATGGCAAGCTCATAGTCGAGCTGCTTTGCAACGGTTCCGTCGTCGTTCAGGTATCTGCGCGCAAGTCCTGCGCGGCAGAGCTTTTGCAGATAGTCAAAGCTGTCGCTCTCGCCCTCGGGCAGCTTGAAGCGCGGCAGCTTGTATTTTCCGAACTCGAAGTCGTAGCCGCACATGTCCGCGATCTTCGCGGTGTTGTCGGCGGCCTCGGGATATTCGGGGAAAAGCGCGCGCATCTCGGCCTCGTCCTTGAGGTAAAACTCGTTGGTCTCAAATTTCATGCGCGCAGGGTCGGTTATGGTTTTCTGCATCTGCACGCACATCAGAACGTCCTGATAATACGCGTCGTCTTTTTCGACATAGTGCGCGTCGTTTGTGACGGCAAGGGGAATGCCGGTCTCGCGGTGGATGCGCAAAAGCCCCTCGGCCGCGCGCTTTTCGGCCTCAAGGCCGTGATCCTGAATTTCAAGATAAAAGCCGTCCCTGCCGAAAAGCTCGCTCAGCTCCAGCGCCTTGTTCTTTGCGCCCTCGTAGTTTCCGGCGTTTATCATGCGCGGTATAGCGCCGGCGACGCAGCCGGAAAGGCAGATAAGTCCCTCGGCGTACTCGTGCAGCAGCTCCCAGTCTATGCGCGGCTTGTTGTAAAAGCCCTCGGTGAAGGCCATGGAAACGAGGTAGCACAGATTTTTGTAGCCCGTTTCGTTTTTGCACAGCAGGATAAGGTGCGTGTACTCCGAGTCAACGCCGTGCTCCTTGTCAAAGCGCGATCTCGGCGCAACATAGACCTCGCAGCCGATGATCGGCTTTATACCGGCCGCGCAGCAGGCCTTGTAAAACGCGACGGCGCCGTACATGACGCCGTGGTCGGTGACGGCAAGAGCGGTCTGCCCCAGCTCCTTTGCGCGCGCAACGAGCGGCTCGATGCGGCAGTCGCCGTCGAGCAGCGAATATTCGGTATGAACATGCAGGTGAACAAAGCTCATATTCAGTCTTCCTCGGGTGTGTATGTCAGCAGCTTCTTGAGCCTGTGGCTCAGGCAGCTTTTGGATACCGGCGGATACGAGAGCGTGGCAAGGTCGGCAAGGCTTGCCTCGGGGTTTGCGTAGCGCAGAAGCGCGGCCTCCTGAAGCTTATCCGGCAGCGAATCAAGCCCATAGAGCTTATCTATGCGGCGGATGGCCTCCATCTGCTTTGCCGCGGCCTCAACGACCTTGTCGGCATTTGCAGAATCGCAGTTTACCTTGCGGTTTATGCTGTTTTTCATGTCCTTTTCGACCTTGGCGGACATGATATCCATCGCAGCGACCGGCGCGCCGATCGTCGTCAGCAGGTCTTCTATATGCTCGCTTTTTTTGAAATACAGCAGGTAGTCGCCCTTGCGCTGCGCTGCCTTGGGTGAAAAGCCCATCTCAAGCAGCACCGAGTATGTCTCGCGGCTTACGCTGTAGTGCGTCGTGGCAAGCTCCATGTGATAGCGCTTTGCAGGGTCCGTCACCGAGCCGCCGGCGAGAAACGCGCCGCGGATAAACGAGGCCTTGCAGCACGGCTCCTCGATGACGCCGAAGTTTATGTGCAGCGAGGGGCTGTTCATGTCGTTTCCGACAACGTCGAACACCGCACGCAGCTTGTCCGGGTCGTTTACCCGGAACGAATGCTTCACGCCGCGGCCTTTCTCCGGCTCGTCGAAGTCGATGCCGAAGGCGCGGCGCATCAGATGCGGAAGACGCGCGGCAAGCTCGTCGCTTGCCGTCGTTATGCGTATTTCCTTTGCCGAAAAGCTGTGGGCATACAGCAAAACGCCGTAGGCCTCGGCAACAGCGCAGCATTTGCGCTCGACCCGAGGCTGACACAGCTCTGTTTTAACTTTTTGTGCGAAGGTTTTTTCCATGCTTATTTGTTTATATCGCGGTTTATGCTCACCGTCGGCACGCCGAAGCACTTAAGATGCCCGGCAAGCGCCGAGGCCACGGCGACGGAGCGGTGCCGGCCGCCGGTGCAGCCGATGGCGATCGTAAGGCTGTACTTTCCCTCTTCTATGTACAGCGGCAGCAGATACTCTATCATGTCCGTGAGCTTGTCCATGAAAACGTTCGACTGCTCAAAGCTGAAAACATAGTCCCTGACCGGTGCGTCAAGGCCGCTTAAAAGCTTCAGATCCTCAACGTAAAAGGGATTGGGCAGAAATCTCACGTCGAACACGAGGTCGGCGTCCAGCGGCATGCCGTATTTAAAGCCGAAGGATATGACGTTTACCATGATCGCGCGGTCGGTCGCGGAGTCGGAAAAGTAAGTGTACAGCTCGTTGTGCAGCTGCCCGAGGGTAAGATGTGAGGTGTCGATGATATAATCGGCAATGTCGCGTATCGGGCGCAGCTGCTCGGTCTCCTTGAGTATCGCGTCCTCGATCGAGCCGCCGGACTTTGCCGCCAGCGGATGCGGACGGCGCGACTCCTTATAGCGCTTTACGATGACCGACGGCTTTGCCTCCATGAACAGGATCTTATAGCCGAAGTCCATCTCTCTGAGCGTTTCGAGTGCGTTGAAAATGTCCTTTATTCCGTTTTTTTCGCGGATATCCGTCACCAGAGCGACCTTCTCATAGCGTCCCTTTGTCGCCGCGCAAAGCTCGGCAAACTTCGGAATGAGCGCAACGGGCATGTTATCCACACAGTAGTAATCCAGATCCTCTATTATGTCCGCGGCCTGGCTCTTGCCGCCGCCGGACAGGCCGGTTATGATAAGAAACTCCATATATCTTCTCTCCAAAACGCTCAGCTCGGCCGAACGTCTCTGCTCTCGGCCGCCGAGTCTGCGGCATTCTGCTTTGCCTGTTCGAGCATACCGTCGATTATGGTCTGCTTTCTCTCGCGCCAGTCGTCAACAAGCATCATGCCCTTGGGGTAGATGCGTATCTCCGGCTCGAGGGTGATCTGTGTCTGCGCATAGACCTCGCGGCGGACGTGGTCGAGCAGTTCAACGACATCGTCGTATGTTGCGCTGCCCGTATTGACCGCAAAGCCGGCATGCTTTTGGCTTATCTGCGCACCGCCGACGGTGTAGCCCTTCAGACCGCACCGGTCAATGAGCGCCGCGGCATAGCCGCCCACGGGGCGCTTGAACGCGCTGCCTGCCGAGGGCATATCCAGCGGCTGACTTGCCGTGCGCTTTTCGTTCATTTCCTTCATGCGCGCGCCGATGGCCTCGGGGTCATCGGGAGTAAGCTTGAACACCGCGCCCATGATCGCACAGTTTATCTTTTCAAATGCGCTGCGGCGGTATTCAAAGCCGCAGTCGGAGCCTTTGACCTCGGTCAGCGCCTGCGTCGGAACGTAGTACACGACGACGGATTCGACAACATCCTTCATCTCGCCGCCGTAAGCTCCGGCATTCATCAGAACGCCGCCGCCCACCGAGCCGGGGATGCCGCTTGCAAACTCAAGCCCGGAAAGGCCGTTGTCGCGCGCAAACTGCGCGAGCTTTGCAAGCGATACGCCGGCTTCGGCGTAGATGGTGTTCTCCGTTTCGCCGAGGCGCAGCTTGCGCAGGTTCTCCGTGCTGATGACCATGATGTCAAGCCCCTCCTCGGGGAAGATGACGTTTGTGCACTTGCCGAGCGTCAGCGGCGAAACGCCGTTCATATGCAGATAGAACATGACCTTCGACATCTCGAAAAGATCGCCCGGCACGGCAAACGCGCGCACAGCGCCGCCGACCTTGAACGAGCAGTGATTGCGCATCGGCTCGTTTTCCCTCAGATCGAGCTTGGGCATGTTCTCCTTTATCTGTTCAATTGCTTTTTCAAGACCTTCCATACTATCTCCTATTAAAACGTGCCGTTGTCAACGGCGTGATCTACGTTTGACGCAAGTGTTTCCGCGGCGTTGTAGCCCATCTTCTTCTGGCGGTTGTTCATTGCCGCAAGCTCGAGGATAACGGCAAGGTTCCTGCCGGGACGCACCGGGATCGTCACGCTCGGCACCGTCACACCGAGGATATCCTGCGTTTCGCTTATAAGGCCAAGGCGGTCGTACGCCTTCTGATCGTCCCAGACCTCGAGGTTCACAACGAGGTCGATCGCGCCCTCGGGCTTTACGGCGCCAACGCCGTAAAGGTGCCTGACATCGACAACGCCTATGCCGCGCAGCTCCATGTAATACCGTATAAGCTCCGGCGCCGTGCCGACGAGCCTGTCGCGTCCGATGCGGCGAATGTCCACCGCGTCGTCGGCAATGAGCTTGTGTCCGCGCTTTATAAGCTCAAGCGCAGTTTCGCTTTTGCCTATGCCGGAGTCGCCGGTTAAAAGCACGCCCTCGCCGTGTACCTCAACGAGCACGCCGTGCATCGTCGTGCGCGGCGCAAGGTGCGTGTGCAGCGAGCTTATGACATCGGCCATGAAGTCGGAGGTATCCTCGGGCGTTACGAACAGGTTGCGGTCGTACTTCCCCGCGACCTCGAGGCACTCGGGAAACGCCGACGCACCGTGGCAGATCACCAGCGCAGATATGTCATAGCGCATAAGCTCCTCGAAGCAGCTGCGGCGCTCGGCCTCGGTCTTGAGCTCAAGATATGTGCTCTCGACCCGGCCGATTATCTGGAGCCTGTTGGGGTCAAAGTAGTTATAAAATCCGGCAAGCTGAAGCGCGGGGCGGTTCACGTCCGCCACCGTCAGAAGCCGCGTATCATAATCGCTCGAGGTGTGCAGCGGCTCAAGGCCGTTTTCCTCCACGATCGTCCGCAGCGGAACAGAATATTTACTCGCCATTGCCGATCTCCTTTTAACTATATTATTTCATTATTAATATTAACCTCAAATGCATTATTTTGCAACGATTTTTACAACGGCGAAAATTTTTCTTGCAATTACAGGCTTATTCTGTTATTATTAATAAGCTGTCTGCAAATTGCACGCAGTTAAACACAAGCAAGGAGGTGCTTCAACTTATGGCAAAATGTCAGTTTTGCGACAAGGGCGTTGCCTTTGGCATTCAGGTGTCTCATTCCCACAGGCGTTCCAACCGTACTTGGAAGCCCAATGTGAAGCGCGTCAAGGCGATCGTGGACGGAAGTCCGAAGCATGTTTATGCATGCACTCGCTGCCTGCGCAGCGGTAAGGTCACCCGCGCTGTGTAATAACCTGATATTACCCGAAACAAGCTCGCCATAACGGTGAGCTTTTTTCGTTCTTTTAGTTGCGATTTACCGCACCTACGGATACGCATATCTCTGGTAGCCCGGTTCGAGGGTACCGACAAAACCGGGCGACTGCCGCGCTACATAAGTGCGCTGCTGAATTTTGCACCGCACCCTTGTAGGGAACGGATTTATCCGTTCCGCGCGTTATAGTTTTGTCGGCACCCTCCGGTCGGGCTGACGCAATATATGTATTTGTACAATGTGAATGCGCCTATAAAAAAGCGCCACTGAAAAAACGGATTTATCCGTTCCGCACACCGCGGTTTAGACAGCACGACCGGTGGGTGCCGACGCAATAAATGCGTTGGCAATTATTCATTATTCATTGGGACGGTCATAGACCGTCCCTTTTTGTCTTCCCCTTGCGGAGCTTGAGGGGAAGATGCCGCTTGCGGCAGATGAGGTGTTATTATATCCGCGCCGTAGGTGCTACATTATAACAAACGGGCGAGCAATGCTCGCCCCTTACGATTATATGTTTATATGTTTTGGTGCCGACTTAACTTCAACACACGGAACGGGCGAGCCCGTTCCCTACGAGCGGCCGTTGGCCGCAGTGGAGAGCTGATAGCTGATAGTTAATGGCTGTGGTGTTCAACTTCAACCCCACGGCAGCAAAGCTGCCTGCTCCCCTTGACAGGTGAGCCAATTGGGCGCGGCAAAAAATCCAGCGCTGCACTTGCGTTACGCGAAACGTCACGGTTTATTCCATTGTTCCGAACCGAGATATCGCAAAACTCAGCACCGCACTAACGTATGGCGGCAGTTTCCCGGTTTCGTCGGTACTTTCGATACCGGGCTACCAGAGATAAATGTATTCGTAGGTGCCTCAATTCGCCTCTAAAAGAATCTCGGCGATCTGGACGGCGTTGGTGGCGGCGCCCTTGCGGACCTGGTCGCCGCAGCACCAGATGTTCAGGCCGCGCTCGTCGGTGAGATCCTCACGGATGCGTCCGACAAAAACGAGATCCTGGTTCTGGGTGTCCAGCGGCATGGGGTACTGCAGCGCGTTGAGATCGTCAACGAGCTTCACGCCGGGAGCGGCTGCGATGACCTCGCGCGCACGCTCGACGGAGATTTTTTCTTTGGTTTTCAGGCAGATGGAAACGCTGTGGCTGCGCACGACGGGCACGCGCACGCAGGTGCAGCTGACCTTCAGCTCGGGAAGATGCATGATGCGTCTGCCCTCGTTCTGAAGCTTCATCTCCTCGGAGGTATAGCCGGCAAACTGCTCGCCGCCGATCTGCGGAATGACGTTGTAGGCGATCTGGTACGCAAAAACCTTCGGCTCGTAGCTTTCGCCCTTGGCGAGCGCCTCGACCTCGCCGAAAAGCTCCTTCGGACCGGCAGCACCTGCGCCGGAAACGGCCTGATAGGACGAAACGACCATGCTCTCTATCGGGGAGACCGCGTTGAGCGCGTTGACCGCGGTACAGGAGATGACGGTGGTGCAGTTGGGGTTTGCGATAACGCCCTTGTGCTTTTTAACGTCCTCGGGGTTTATCTCGGGAACGACGAGGGGCACATCGGGACACAGGCGGAACGCGCTGGAGTTGTCGATAAACACCGCGCCCGATGCCTTGATATCATCGACGAAGCGTTCGGCAATATCGTTCTCGGCAGCGCCGAGGATGATGTCCAGACCCTCGAAGTTTTCTCTGCACGCCTCGACAACGACGTGGCCGTTTATCTCCCTGCCCGCAGAGTTGCGGCTTGCAAGCAGCCTCAGCTCGCCGACAGGGAAGCTGCGCTCGGCGAGAATTTTCATCATTTCCTGTCCGACGGCGCCGGTCGCGCCGAGAATACCTATGTTGTATTTTTTCATTTTGACCTTACTCCTTATTTTACAAAGCTATTATATAGTACGCGCACGCAGCTTTCAAAATCATCGTTATTTACGCCGACGATGATGTTCAGCTCGTCCGGTCCCTGGGATATCATGCGGATGTTGATGCCGGCCTTGCCGAGCGCGGCGAAGATGCGGCCGGATGTGCCGGGCTTGAAGGCCATCTGACGGCCGACGGCGGCAACGACGGAAATTCCGCCGGTTATCTGAATGTTGTCGGGGCTGAGCGCATCGCGGATCTCGCCGACGATGGAATAGATGCGGTCCTTTGCCTTATCTGCGGCAACGACGAATGATACGCTGTCGATGCCGGAGGGAGTGTACTCAACGCACACGCCGTGCTTTTCAAAAACCTCGAGCATCTGCCGCAGCGAGCCCATCTGCGAACTCATTCCGGCCTTGGAAACGGTGATGATGGAGAAATTTTTGCGCCCGGCTATGCCGGTGATGAAGCGGTCGCTGATCTCCTCGTCGGCAAAGCGCTCCATGATAAGCGTGCCGGGGTGATCCGGCTCGTTCGTGTTGCGGATGTTGAGCGGAATATTCTTCTCACGCACAGGGAACACCGCGCCCTCATGCAGCACCTGCGCGCCCATGTAGCTCAGCTCGCGCAGCTCGTTGTAGGTTATGCGCTCGATGGTGTCGGGATCGTCAACTATGCGCGGATCGGCCATGAGTATGCCGGAAACGTCTGTCCAGTTTTCGTAAACGTCAGCGTCCAGCGCCGCCGCTGCCA
>ERZ779851.2698-NODE-2698-length-12996-cov-3.804034_pt1 | contig 12996 bp, 8 predicted proteins | sample MGYA00511094_ERZ779851 | MGnify/ENA primary metagenome ERZ779851 (study PRJEB29588, sample SAMEA2155512) | human gut metagenome | biome: human gut; feature: human-associated habitat; material: faeces | place: Denmark | collected 2008/2010 ...
TAAATAAATTTTACGTTGCCTGCTCTAGAACTAAAAATAACCTATTTTTTATTAGTAGAGAGAAATATAATGAGGCTATTTCGTTATGACTCACTTTAACCACAGGGAAATAAAGTTGGAGGAGGCCATTGAGGCGTATTTGTGCTCGCCCGAGGGCGGATTTATCAAGGGAAGCGACAAGAATTTTGACGCCCGCTTGGCATTGGACACCCAAACTTTGCTTTCATTTGTAAAATCTACCCAGCCCAAGGCTTGGGAGCGCTATCAGGTAATTTATGGTTCCGACTGCGAGCGCAGATTCATAAAGCGCTTTTGCGAAGAGGTTGAAGCCGACGGCCTAATTCAGGTTTTGCGCCACGCGTCCGGTGAAAGTCACCTGCAGTTTATAGATGTATCATCGGTGAAAGCCGCCATACGGCTGAACGACTATTTTGAGGAATCATACACGCGTATCCGTTCTTTCGTGGCGAATGACACCTGTGAAGACCCTCCCAAGGTGCTGCTGTCTATGTTGCCTGATACCTTTGATACAAAAACAGCAATAATCATTGGAAAGGAACGGCAGTGCGTCAGCGAGCGGACTGTCATGAATTACCTGAAAGAGTTATGCCACAGCAGGCTTCTCCGGAAATCAAAAGCCGGACATTACGAGAAAATCATGTATGATAAATCTGGAAAATCCAATGAAAACAATAATGAATCATCCCCACGAAACTGCAACGGATGATCCCTTGTTGCAGCCTGCAGTCTTTGCAGTTTTGCAGTTTCGAGGACTGAAAAGGGGAAATTCCTGCAGGACTGCAAGAACTGCAAACTGCAAATGGTGGTATTCATTTGCAGAAACACATAACCGACAACATTATGAACGAATATAGATTCCATCTTCAAAAATACAAACCGGGCAGCAAGACCGTCTGTCCGGGGTGCGGAAGGAAGTCCTGCTTTACCCGTTATATCGACGAGGCGGGAGAGATTTCTTTCCCGGGATACGTGGGTAAATGCGACCACATCCACAGTTGTGGCTATCACTATTCCCCGAAAGAATACTTCCGGGACAATCCGTCAGCAAGGGAAACATCGGCTGGCCATAAAATGAACGGCAGTGCATTCGCGACAGTAAAGTATGTAGCAAAACAACCGCCAACAGAACAAGAACCGGAGATTTCTTATCTTCCCTATGATTGGGTGGAGCAATCCATGCGCGGGTACGACATCAATCCTTTGTACCGTTACTTCACCAAAGTGGCGGGAAAGGAGGAAGCCGGCCGGTTGTTCCATGTTTACAAAGTCGGCACGTCAAGGATGTGGAACGGTTCGACCGTGTTCTGGCAGATAGATGTCAGGGGTAACGTGCGTGCAGGCAAGATTATGGGCTACGATGCCGTAACCGGGCACCGGATTAAAGAGCCTTTCAGTCAAGTCAACTGGGTCCATTCTGTAAGAAAAGTGCCGGATTTCCACATGAAGCAGTGCCTGTTCGGTGAGCATCTGCTTTCGGACACTTCCGCTGCCATGTCAGCCAAGCCTGTAGCCATTGTCGAAAGCGAGAAGACGGCACTGGTTGCCGCCCTGTTCATCCCTGATTTTGTATGGCTTGCCACCGGGGGAATGCACGGCTGTTTCAACAGCGAGGCCATGCAGGTATTGAAAGAACGTGAAGTGATCCTTTTCCCCGATCTCAAGGCAACCGACGAATGGCGGCAACGACTGTCGATGCTGGAGACTATCTGCAGGCGTGTCACCTGTTCCGACCTGCTGGAAAAGATGGCGACCGATGAACAGCGTAGTCGGGGACTGGACATCGCCGACTTCCTGCTGATGGAGGACACGCCACAGATGATTCTCGCGAGGATGATACAACGCAATCCAATGTTGCAGAGCTTCATCGACACCTTCGGACTTGAACTGGTGGATGCAGGGAAGATCGAATGAAGGAGAATCAATGGACAGCTCGCTGTCCCGTGAAAATGGGGTTGTAAAATCCCGTAGCTTATTAGGGCATTTTCACTGTCTCCGCTTCGCGTCCGGCAGTCAAAAAGCCCATAAGCCGGGGAATTCCTCAGGCTCCCGGGTGTGCCTCCGGCTGTCTGGACGGGATTTTACAACAAGAATAACAATAAAATAACGAACAGATATGAGTAATACACAATACGCTGTCTGCCACCTGCAACGTGGCAGCGGTAATGACAGTGGAATGTCATGCCATATAGAAAGAAAGGATGCCAAGGGAAAGATTTATGTGCCGGTTAATGCCGATGCGGACCGGACACATCTCAACCGTGAGTTGGTCAGATTTCCCGATGGCGTGTCCAATCGCACCGAGGCGATACAGTGCCGCATCGAGACAGCCGGGCTACGCCGCAAAGTCAGCAAGAACCAGACAAAGGCAATACGCGTAATGCTGACCGGAACGCATGAGCAGATGATGGAAATTGCCAATGACGGCAAACTGGACAGTTGGATCGATGCCAATCTCAAATGGCTAAAGGAAACCTTTGGTGATGACAACCTTGTGTCCTGCGTGCTGCATATGGACGAGAAGACCCCACACCTGCACGCCACAGTCGTACCCATTGTAACCGGTGAGCGTATCCGCAGGAAGCGGGAGGGCGAAAAGAAATATGAAACGAAGTCCGGACCCCGTCTGTCGGCGGATGACGTGATGCGTCGTACCAAATTGCATGAATACCAGAACAGCTATGCCAAGGCCATGAAACCGTTCGGGTTGCAGCGTGGAATTGTCGGTTCTACCGCCAAGCATCAGGTTAACTCGGAATATTACAGGCAGCAGGTAATCCAGTATGAAGAGGATATAGCCAAGTTGCAGGCCGATGTGGAGAAGGCGCAAGAAGGCAGGAGCACCATCCTCGCATGGTTCGGCAAGGGAGACCTTGCCAGAGCAAAGAAAGAACTCTCGAACAAGGACGAAGAGATTGCCAGGCTCAACAAACGGCTCAAGGAGCTTCAGGCAGAAAAGGCATGGTTGCAGGAACAACATAAATCAGAAATCGGAAAACTACGAAATGGCTATCAAAAAGAAATAGACAAGGCCATTCATCAGGCGGAAGCAGCAGAACGGCAATTCAAGGAGAAGGATGCACTCATAGACAGGCAGCGAAAGCAGATAAGTTTGCTTGACCGCAAGGCCAATCCTCAGCATTACAGCCTCTCATCCGGTGCCAATCTTGTACGTATCAATGTCTCAAACTATCGGAATCCGTCGCTCCATATCTGGACACGGGTCGGAGAGGAACTTTTTGAGAATATCAAATTCCAGATAGACTATGATGTGGCTCAAAGACATTTCAACGGCCAGATCACGGACGAGGAGTTTGTCAATGCTGTATTCGATCCGCAGGAACAGGTAAACGGAAAACAGGCGGAATTGCTGGGCGCTGTTTTCACCCTTGCCGCCGGAGGACCGGCGGAGGTTCATGTCGGGACAGGAACTGGTGGCTCATCGTCTGACCTTCCGTGGAATGATAACGTAGCAAAGAAGCATACTTCGATTAAACGAAGATAGTCGATTTATAGTAAATACATTTATTGCAAATTCATATCTATACATACAAGTATTTGCTATATTTTATGTACTTTTGTAGTCAAAAACTGACAATTCTTAATCGAAAAAGTCAGTACAGAAATAAAGATCATTTAGTTTACATAAATAGCATTGATATTTTGTAATGGGAGGACTTTTAACATTCAGAGTCGGAAACTTTGACACAACAGCAGAACGTGAGCAGTTTCGGTTTCTCTGTGAGCAACTCAAAGCTCACTATGAGGATTCGAATGAATTCTGTGTGTTCGCAGGCAACTATAATATTGGATGTGAGTTAGATGCCCTCTTTATAAAGAAGGACGCTATTATTTCTATAGAATTCAAAAATTATGGAGGTAATGTTGTTGCCAATGAAAATGGAGAATGGACATGCAATGGTAAAATTATTAAGGGAGGTTCGAGAAAGACTGTTCTTCAACAAGCTAGGATAAATCATTCCACGGTAAAGAAAGAACTTAAAGTCTTAGGTGTTGAAAAGAACCAAATCAAGGATGTGCCACACCTTATTATTTTCCATCAACCAATAGAGTTGGAGAACAATTTAAGTGCCACCAACAGGTCTTGGCTTCACATTACTGATAGCGAACATTTCATTGAAAAGTTGGATGACATCACTTGTCCTCACACCGACCTTGCCCCACTCGGAATCGTTAAACTTGCGGAAACTCTCAACCTAAATCCTTTCTACCTGACGGAATTCAGCAATGCTACTTATGATAAACCAGCAGAGCCAATTGAGAAAATAGAGTTGTTCAAAGATATAAAGAAGTACGAGCCCCACACTGAAGAGAAAAAACAAAAGAAAAAAGAGGTAATGTTAAACTTTGATTCTTTTGTTGTCGAGGACGAAAATAGTATTGCACTTTCGAATTTTGTGAAAAGGATAGTAAAATTATCGCTCAAGCTCGACAATTTTACAGTCAAGGTGCTTGACAGCACAAGGGCATCTTCATCTTTTGCAGCACACGGAATAAGGTTAACTCAAGAATATGTTGTGACAATAAATGCAGATGGCATCGGTGAACATTGTGCAAAACTCGCAAAGTTCATTAATCATGCTGTTAAAGCCATTTCACCTTCTACAATCTTTTGGGAAGAAGGCGAGAGAATTGCAACCGAAAGTGACAATTCATCTGGCGTTGTCGAAGAACATCAATCAAAAGAACTATCAAATACTAATTCGAACGTTTGTTTCCGAAAATCAAAAACGGTTCTGCCACATTGGCTTGACAAAAAGATTTTCAATGAACATCAAGCTATTTATGCTCCAGAGCATGAGCGTTATGAGTATAATCTTGATCTCAACGAAGAAGAACTTAAAGTCTATCTTGGTACTTACTTTCCTCGCAGTTATGCAGAGATGTTTTGTATTGCTGATAATCTTTTGCAGAATAAATGCCTGAAGAAAACGTTGGAACAAGATGAGATTAGTGTATTGGATTACGGTTGCGGTACAGGTGGGGAAATTCTTGGCTTGATTACAGCAATTGGAAGACATTTACCTCATACAAAGATAAGCATCACAGCAATAGATGGCAATGATGGTGCTTTAGCCATACTCAAGGATTTAGTAGAGTGTAACCCTAATAAAAATATACAAGTCGAACTAACTACATTTAGCCAAACATTTGGCTCTATTGAAGACGTGGAAAAACTTGCATTCGGAAAGAACGATTATCATTTTATCCTCTGTGACAAGATAGTTTGTGAGTTAATTTCTAAAAAAGTCCTACCAACAAATGCATATGCAATAATGGCAAAGAAACTTACGGCTTTTCTTCATGAAAACGGTTTGCTTATAATGCTTGATGTAACAACTAAAGACGAGCATTCAGGATACTTCTATCCTCAATTGATGAATAATGCAATAAATGACTATGTCCGTAAAAGCAGAACCATTGAGACGCTTTTACCATTGTCGTGTGCTTGTCATGATGGATGTAGAAACTTTTGCTTTATGCAGCAAACATTCAACGTAAGTCATTCTCACAAATCAAATGACGAAAGCAGGGTGTGTTATCGAGTGCTGTGTAAGAAACCTCTTAAGACAGCTATCATGCAAGGGATGGAAACAGCAAACCTTATCCACGTCATACACCCCACCAAATACAAGCAAAATGATGATTGGGCAATTTGCTGCCATTCAAAAAACAATGAAATAATAATTGATAGTTTTAACATAAATCTATAAATCTAATCATGGCTAAGAGAAGTTTTTACGTTAAAGATTCCGAACTTGATGATTACCAGGTAAAGGTGATTAACAAGAAAACAGATAACTCCTACATTGTTAAAGGGTGTGCTGGTAGCGGAAAGTCCATTCTTGCCTTGTGGAAGGCAAAACAAATACAAGATGAGCATAAGGGTACCTATCTTTACATTGTGTTCACTAAAGCACTAATGCAATATATGGCTGATGGCATTTCACAGGTAGGTATTCCACAACGAAATGTTGATTATCATTGGCATTGGCAGAATAGAGCTGGATGTCCAAGTGCTGATTATATTATTGTGGATGAAGCACAAGATTTTTCCAAAGAGGATATAGAACTATTCCGTTCTAAGGCAAAAAAAGCATTATTGTTGTATGGTGATTCGGCTCAACAACTTTATACTTTTATTAAAGATAAGCAAACTGTTTCAATGGAGGATATACAGTATTTTACTAAGTTCCCTGTCGAACAGCTTGTGTTCAATCATCGATTACCCAAAAAGATAGCCCGTCTTGCACAGTATCTAAATTCCGAAAGTGACGAACTTGAAGAGCGTTGTACTGAAGAGGGTGTTGAAAAGCCAAAGATTATCAAGTACAATAACATTACTGAACAGTATGATGCCATCATTTCGCTTATTCAAAACAAAAACATGGAGGATGTCGGCATCCTATTTAGACACAATGATGAAGTAGAGCGTGCATATGAATATTTCAAGAATCATGGTCTTAACGTTGAAGCTAAGTATGGACAGTTTATGGATCTAGATTTTTCTTCAGACAATCCAAAGATGATGACCTACCATAGTTCTAAAGGACTTCAATTTGAACATGTTTTCATTCCTGAATGTACTGTTGAAGACGATGCAAACCGAAATCCACTATATGTGGCCGTAACAAGAACCTATCGTGCTTTGTATATAATGCACTCAGGCAATCTTTCCAGTCTTTTTGATGATGTACCTACTTCGCTTTATGATACGAGTCTTACGAGCGGTCCCAAATTAACACTATGAGGTTTGTCAACTCCTAAAAAACGAGGATAATTATGAAATTATACATACCAACCTGTACTCTGAATTTCAATAACATATTGTCTTCAGAGTCAATTTCGCCCTTAGGATTTTACGCAAGACGCGGCTTTGGTAACAAACGCTTCTATCCTGTCTGCGCGAACGACAAAGACCAAGTAATAATATTGTACAGTAAATATCCAAGGTTCGAGATTGAAGAAAATGACCTTGAGAACTATCCTATGGTTATTGAGATAGAAACTGATGACTATAAAGATGGATTCTTTGAGAAGGCTAAGGAACATGACGGAGTAGAGGCCTATCTCTGCTATCATACCATCAACCTTAACCCTTTTCATTGTCGTATCTATTTTAATAGTTATCAGGAGCGTCAGGGTGTATTGTCAAAGGCAGAACAAAGCCTAGAGAATAAGTTCTATAAGCTTTATGCTCCTAACATAGGTGTTAAACCCAAAGAGAAAAAAACATTTTTTGGCGTTGCCAAAGATTTATTTACTCAATCTGAAAAAGATGATTTCTTATGGAATCCTTTATATGTAAATTTCAAGATCAAGAATGAACCTATAGATGTTAGTAGAGACGTTCTGCTAGACAGAATTAAAGGTTTCATTTATTGCTACCTAATAGGTGCTAATAGTTCGGTCAGCAACGAGATTGGCAGATTGAAAGCTTTATCGCGAAAACTTCGTAACACACTTTCTGCTGTTGTAAATTCTCCTGATAAAAGACCCACTCAGGCACAAGACGATGCTATCTTGAATGGAATCAGAGTGTTTAATGAAATCTATTCTTCAATAGATGAAGATACCATTTGGAACAAAAATTTATTAGAGTTAAAATTGTCTGACAATCCGCAAGGTCTTTCTACAAAAGATGCCAAGAATCTTTTGCACTACTGGGGTGTTTATGACGCATTCTGTAACAAACTTCCTCTTCGTAGAGTCTATGATGCAAACGAATTGTGGAGTTGTTTAGAGTATGTTTCCCCAGAGACGTTTTCTCGTGTCACAGACAATATGAATAGCGCCATTCGTAAATTGGAAGCAAAAGATAATGCTCAACGTGAAAAGTATGCCATTGAGGAATTGCTGAATGTTGATGATAATCTGTCTTTGCATATTTTGGACACATCTTACCAAAGTTCTTTCTATAAGAACCTTATTTGCTCCCAGTTTATGGCAGAGTACAAATCTGTAATGGAAGAAAATGGCGTAGAAGAACCTTTGGCACAGGCATATAATGGAGGTATGATTCTAAGGAACATGCTTGGAGATAAATGGGACTCAAATCCTGCATCTGCTTATGTTGGAGCATTACTTAATCATTTCCAGGAGAACTCCGCCTTTGACTTATTCGCTATTGAAAATGATGTACTTTCATCGTTTGCTGCATTCTGTCAGAAAGGCGATAACATTGATCGCTTGGTAGAGTACCTTGTACAAGTAGGATTCTGTAATTATAAGTTAGCTTATGGCATCTATGGTGCCACAAGAGGTTTTACGTCTCTGCCAAAGACATTTACGTCTGTATTGATAAATGGCAATAAGGATTATTATCAATCATTTGCAAGTAATGTTTGGCGAATGCTTAATGGAATAGAAATAAAGGATGCTGTCTTACCCAAAGCGAGCAATAGTACTTCAGTTATTGTAGAAAGTCAGTTGGGATCTAAGATTATTGAGAATCAAAATAATGTAGAGTCAAAAGTTGTAAAACAGCAGAAAGTTGTTGAGGCGGTAAATAAGGCTGTTAAACTTGAAAATATAGTTCAAAGTCCTAAAGCTTTTATGTATATTTTTAGTAGTTTCTCACGTATTACTACAGCTAAAGCGTACAAAGCTCTTGATGCTGTTAATTTTGCAGGAGATGAGGGCTCTTATACACCAGAACAATTCCGTAGTAAAATTTATTCGATTGTAGGTAAAGAAGGTTTAAAGACCCAAAAAGAAAATATTGATAAAGCTATAGAACTTGAGAGTAAAAGGCAAGATCCAGAAGCGTTCTTGAGCATCCTTGACAACTTCTTGAAACCAACTGATGCTGCGTATAAGAAGATTGAGAAACTGATTTCAAGTATTAAAAGTTTAAATACGACTTCGTATCCACAACCACAAGGAAATAATGTTATTTCGCAGGATGGTGTTGAAAAGCGAAACCTGAAACCAATACATCCAACATCATCTAAATTTGTAGAGGATGCAAATGTTAACTATTTTATCCTTTCAAGAAACTACCTACCTATAAAAATGCGAGAAACGCTTTCCAGAAAGGTAATAACATTTCAAAAAGGTTATGCTCCTGGTGGTAAATACTATTCTAATCCATTGGGCAACCCTATAGATAATAGATCAACCATTGATCATTTTAAGCATTGGTGTTTTTATGATAAAGGTGGTTATCCTCCTATCGTAGAGGGAACTTATGAGAATAAACAGTACTTTGAGCAGTTAATGCAAGATTTATTTAATCGTTATGCCAACAGGTAAAATTATTATCACGAACGATACAGGTGAACAAGTAGAAGCTACAGCTCCTGTCATTGTCTCTGCAAGTCGTTCAACCGATATTCCTGCTTTTTATGCCAAGTGGTTCTTCAACCGCTTGGCTAAAGGGTATTGTGCTTGGTATAACCCGTTCAACCAGCAAAAAATGTATATTTCGTTCAAAAACTGCAAGGTGGTGATTTTCTGGACAAAGAACCCAAAGCCGATCCTCCCATACCTTCATGAGCTTGACGAAAAAGGAATACACTACTACTTTCAGGTTACACTCAACGATTATGTAAAAGAAGGTTTTGAGCCTAATGTTTCGTCTGTCGAAAACAGAGTTGAGACATTCAAGAAACTTTCTGATATGATTGGTAAGGAGAAAGTAATCTGGCGTTTTGATCCTTTAATAATTACGCCAAACATTGCTCCTCGTGACCTCTTGACGCGCATTTGGCACATTGGAAATAAACTGAAAGGTTACACAAATAAGCTTGTATTCAGTTTCGTTGATGTAAAAGCATATCGCAAGGTTCAAAACAATCTTGTTAAGGAAAGTATGCTCTTTACAAAGGAGAATGTGGAGAATGCCGAAGCCAACCTTGCTCAACGAATAGAAATTGTAGAAGGTCTTCAAAAGATTCGTGAAGCTTGGCACAAAGATGGTTGGGATGTTGAAATCGCCACTTGTGCTGAAAATATTGACCTTGAAAAATACGGGATAGAACACAATCGTTGCATTGATGGCGAATTGATGAAACGCATTTTTGCTGACGATAAGGAACTTGTCTATTATCTACATACATTGAAATTACCAGAAAAAGACTTGTTTGGTAATTTGCCACCAATACCAGAGAAGGTGCGTAATGTAAAGGATACAGGGCAACGTAAGGTATGTGGATGTATGGTCAGCAAGGACATCGGCATGTATAATACTTGTCGTCATTTCTGTGTCTACTGCTATGCCAATACAAGTAAAGAATGCGTCATCCGAAATGCTGAGAAACATAATGATGAAAGTGAAAGTATAATTGGGTAATTATGCAAGAGTCAGAACTACAACAATATCTCCTTCGCAACTATCCACAAGAGAATGCTCGTTGCGAATGGAAGGAATTCAAGAATTTGAAGAACTCATTCTGTGGGGATGAGAAAAACGATATCATCTCATATGTGTCGGCTATTGCCAATATGGGAGGAGGACATTTAGTGATAGGGGTACATGACAGTTCTTTGGAAATTGTCGGGACTGATACCTATAACTATGACCGGCAAAAGGCAATTCTTCGTTTAACGGAACGATGTGTTAATCTTTCGACAGAAGGTCTCGATATTGAAGAGTTTGTTACCGATGACACTAACAAGAAGGTTTGGGTAGTCCATATTCCCAAGCATCGTCCCAAATTGCCTGTTTACGCTCATAACAAAGCATGGCAGCGAATTGAAGATTCTCTTGTAGAGTTGACCACAGAACGCATGAATGTCATTCTTGATGAGCCAATATTTGGCGAAACAGATTGGTCTGCACAGATTGTTCCTGATGCAACGATAGATGACCTTGACGAAGTTGCTATAGCTAAAGCCCGCAAAATGTTTAAGAAGGTACATAGCCGTATTCCCGAATCCGAGGTAAATGCTTGGGATATTCAGACATTTCTTGGCAAATGCGGACTGACAAGAAATGGAAGCATCACTCGTGCCGCTATCATATTGTTGGGCAAATACGAATCAGCCTTTAAACTGCGTCCTGTTGTCGCTCAGGTAACTTGGACACGCAGGGATGCAAATCAAGATGTGGTTGACTACGAACATTTCACTGTTCCATTCATACTGACAGTAGATGAAATTCTCTCAAAGATTGAAAATCTGACTTTGCGTGAAATGCCTGGTGGTACGCTTTTCCCAGATACAATGAAGCAGTATGATGACTACACTATACGCGAAGCACTTCATAACTGTATTGCTCATCAAGATTACACGATGCAACAGCGTGTCAATTTCGTTGAGAATCCCGGCTATCTATATTATTCCAACGCCGGTACTTTCATCCCCGGAACTTTGGAAAATGCTTTGAGAAATGAGGAATCTCAGACCTATTTCCGCAATGAATGCCTATGCAAGGCAATGGTGGACTTCAATATGATTGATACCGTAAGTCGTGGCATCAAGAAAATGTTTAATGAACAATGGCGCAGACACTTTCCGATGCCGGACTACGAGATTGATGCGGCGAAAAAGAAGGTTTGTAGTACGCATATATGGTAACGAGATCAATAAGCGATATACGGATTTATTGAAGACCGACAACACTCTGTCATTATGGGATTGCATATCTCTCGACGCTGTACAGAAAGGCAGATTCATACATGAAGATGTTGCAAAAGACTTGCTGAACAGGGGACTTATTGAGGGCGATGCTCCCAATTATACAATTTCTTTAGGAGTTGCTAAAGCTACTCGTCAATTGCAAGGTTACACCAAGCAAAAAGGACTTGATAAGGACAAAATTAAACAAATGGTTTTGCAATATCTTAAGAATGCAGGATCAGATGGCGCCAAACGTGATGGCATCTACGAATACATCAAAGATGTAATGCCGCAAGCTAAAACACGGGAACAGCAATTGAGGATATTAGGAGACATTCTTAATGCTCTAAGTGTAGATAAACTTATTTTTGCTAATGGGCGAACTTGGTTCTTGAAAGAATAACCACAACAGATATAGCGGTTTTCGCTAATTATAGCGGAATTTATAACGGATTCCGTCATATTATAGCGGATAATGACAGCCTATTCCGTCAAAAATGTTTAAATCCATCGAATTTCGACGAAAATACATACTGAACTGAAAAGAATAAAGACCATGTTATTAGGAGACAAAATAAAAGAGTTGAGAGAAGAACACGGTGTGCTACAAAGGCAATTGGCAGCTTTGCTTGATATAGACACTCCAATGTTTAGCAAAATAGAACGTGGCGATAGATATGCCAAACGGAGACAAGTAATACAATTAGCTGAGTATTTCAAGATTGATAAAAATGAACTTCTTACACTATGGCTGGCAGACAAAGTATTGGATGCTATAGAAGATGAAGACGAATTAAAGCGAAAAGCCATTGAGGTTGCACAAGAAAGAATAGGCTAATCCTCACAAATATTGGGAACTATATGGTATCATTACCACACAATTCCCAATATTAATATTTGATAATCAGATTGATGTTTTACAATATTCGGTTCAAGTGTGGTGCTGAATACTTATTTTTGAATTGCAGGTCGTAGGAAACCTTGAGGATAAAATAAGCAACAGCCCCACGCCGATATCCCAAATACGGATATGACGCGGCAAGATGTCTGCTCTTCTCTCCTCATTCGAATTTCCTACGTTCGCAATTCGAGAACAAGCAACACTTTCCGTGTTAAGTATGTCGTCACAAATATAACGACATTGAACGAAACGTGCAAGGCTCTTGGACCTGTTGCCGGCTGTTGGTGTTGTGGCGCATAACAAAATTGCAAATTTTTTTTATATTGTATCCCTTGGTATTAATAAATGTGGGGGGGGGAGGAATTACTAAAGTCTTATAGTTGGCTTGTTTCTCCTTTTTTGTATCTTTGTACCGTGTTCCTTTAGTAACACGGTGCAAAGATAAGCATTTTGAATCTATCTGCAAAGAAAATGAGCAAAACATTTCGCACAAT
>ERZ779851.2700-NODE-2700-length-12982-cov-3.923726_pt1 | contig 12982 bp, 10 predicted proteins | sample MGYA00511094_ERZ779851 | MGnify/ENA primary metagenome ERZ779851 (study PRJEB29588, sample SAMEA2155512) | human gut metagenome | biome: human gut; feature: human-associated habitat; material: faeces | place: Denmark | collected 2008/2010 ...
CGGGAGCCGATGTGAACCTGGCTTACCCACAGGCGGAAATAGCCGTCATGGGTGCAGAAGGGGCAGTGAATATCCTTTACCGCAAGTCTGCTCCGGAAGAGAAAGCTGAGATCATCAAGGAATACGAAGATAAATTCTCCAATCCTTATCGTGCGGCAGAACGTGGTCTGATTGATGAGGTGATTATGCCCCGTGACACTCGTTACAAACTTATTCAAGCTTTGGAAATGTGTCACAATAAAAACCAAAGCAATCCGCCTAAGAAACATGGCAATATGCCTTTATGATAAAATCAAGATTCCGTCACAGATTGATCAGATTGACATCGGTTCAATTTAAGCAGTGGGTCCTCAATGGAAATAACCGGTGACAATCTGCGTAACCTGTGGCGGAAAAGCTTTTTATCTCGTCTCTTTGCTATTCTTTATTCAGCCATGCATTGATCTGTGTCTTGATTTCTTCTTGTGTGTCGGTGTCAAAGCTGCCGATACGGGTGGGATGGCTGCCGCCGGGTAACACATAAACTTTTATGTTTTTCTTGTTCTTCAGCCAAGTGACACCCGAAGCTGTCCAAGGATCATCGCCGCCATAAATATAGATCATTTCGGGATCATTCTCTTTCAGGAATTTTACTACCTTATTATATAGTGTCTTGTCAAATTTGAGATTTGACAGTTCGGGCGGTAACATTACCTTATGAAGATAGTCACGGCTGCTCTTTATCGTCAGATACTTTTTGAAAGGTTTGATGTCATATCCGTAATACCCCAGTTCTTTGGCTGCTTGCACATTGAAAGAAGGGTAGGGAGATTGTTCGGAGAAATAATCCGGTTCACAAATAGCCATGAAATGCTTGAATAGCGTGTGGTCATCGGCATTTGTTTCCGGAATCTTATTTACAGGAGTTCCCCATTGCCATAGGGCAAATGAGTATTCCAATACATTGAAGTCGTATACTTCGGCTATAGGAATGCGGAAGGTATATCCTTTATCTGAGCAATATTTTTCGAACATCGGCAACAGCTGGTTTTTGCGTTTAAGTACTTCCAGTTGAAAGTTTTCAACTCGTTTCCGGTTTTCGGGAGTCGAAACTTTATTGGCAATGAACGGTTCGTGACGGCCGTCCTCCAATGATTGGTTGAGGGGGGCTACGTAAGGTACGGAGATATCCACATCATCGGGAAAGTAAGTGCGGTAGAACATCGTAGTCTGTCCGCCTTTGCTGATTCCGGTAGCTATCCATTTCTCATCGTATAGTTGTTTCAAGGTCGTGGTTACATGATGCAAATCATACAGTGAATTTTCAACCGTGAGATAATCCCAGTTGCAGGGCTTCGGCATGGACTCACCAAAGTAACGGTATTCCACGAATACCAGATTGGCGTTGAATAATTTGGATAACTCTTCTTGATAACGCGGATGGGTGGCATAATGGGCGGCATAGCCTTCGGTAACCAGTACAGTGGGGCGGTCAAAACCTACATGCGAGAGAATAACCCTTTGCTTGAAATTCCCTGCTTCGGGGTGATGCGGATCCAATAGTTGATTAATGAAGAATACATATTTCTCCGGATAGGCATCACTTTGCATTGGTTTAATGTCACTGATGTCCGGAAGATTTTGAAGTCTTTTCTGTAATTCAGTGGGAGGAGCTGCGGCCTGGGCTATTTGTAAAGGCAATAAGATAGCCAGTATTGCCCATACCATAAAAGAGAGTGTGTGTTTCATCGTTTATAAATGGTTTAATAACTAATGGGCAACAAAAATAGTATTTTATTTCGATATTGTCGGGTAATCTTTTATCTTTGTGTTACTTAATAAAGCTGAGAAATATGTTTTTTCTTCATCGTATATGGAATTGGTGCAGTCGCTTCCGTCACCGTTGTGGTTACGGAGTACACTCTCCGTCTGATTTTTTTCTGATTACTTCTGTCGTTTATGAAAAATATCACTATTATGCTTATCGGGTATTGAAGGAAAGAGGATTTCCTGCTTATTTGCCACATTATCGAAGAAAAGTGAACCGTTTACTATTCCGGTTGGTTAATTATTTCAGACCAAAGTCATTGATTGAAGTGGGAATTGGTAATGGGGCATCCATAGGATATATGCGGGCTGCGTGTCATACCATGGATTCCGTCACCTTGAAAGGCAGGGATTGGACAAAGACTTCTCGACAACTGGAGGAGAAACTGTCGGAGGTGCATACATTAGATTGTCTGCATATAGGGCATACTCCTTTTTATAAAGAAGTTTTTGAACTGGTACTTCCTTATGCCGGACCTCGTAGTTGTTTTATTGTCGGAGGAATTCATGAATCGAGGGAAAAACGGAAATGGTGGGAGCAAATTGTAACCAGTGAGTCGACGGGTATCACTTTTGATTTGTATGACATAGGATTGGTCTTTTTTGATAAAGCAAGATATAAACAGCATTATATTGTAAATTTTTTATAACCAGAACCATGAAGAAAAGCATGATATACACCAAAACAGGTGATAAGGGAACCACATCATTGGTAGGTGGTACCCGGGTGCCGAAAACGCATATACGGCTTGAAGCCTATGGCACAGTGGATGAATTGAACTCCTATTTGGGATTGTTGCAAACGTATTTGACGGATGAGGAGGATAAGCAAATCATTTTTCGTGTACAAAATAAATTATTCTCTGTCGGTTCGTATCTGGCAACGGATCAGACACAAATCGATTTGCGTATGGAAAGTCGTATAGAGGATGAAGACATCCGGATGTTGGAGCAGGCAATTGACGTAATTGACAATGAGCTTCCTCCTTTGAATGCTTTTATTCTGCCGGGAGGTGACCGTGGAGCAGCCGTTGGACATATTTGCCGGACGGTGTGTCGCCGTGCCGAGCGACGTATTCTTGCATTGGCTGAAGAATGTGACATAGATGCCCGTGTAACAGCATTTGTCAACCGTTTATCTGATTATTTATTCATTTTGACCCGAAAGTTAAATCATTTAACTAAAACAGATGAAATTTTTTGGGATAAAAGTTGCAAATGAAATAATTTATTATACTTTTGCGGCTAATTAGAGAACAAAAGAAAAGTATTTACTTAAAAAATAAGAAAACTATGTACTGGACATTAGAATTGGCCTCGAAGTTAGAGGATGCTCCCTGGCCTGCTACAAAGGATGAGTTGATTGACTATGCAATGCGTTCGGGCGCTCCGTTGGAAGTAATCGAAAACTTGCAGGAGATGGAAGATGAAGGCGAAATCTATGAAAGTATAGAAGATATTTGGCCGGATTATCCGAGCAAAGAGGATTTCTTTTTCAACGAAGAAGAATATTAGAAAGAGAACATAGCGGACAGAATAAAAAATTCTGTCCGTTTTTTGTTTGATATTTCTTCTTGGAAGGGGGTATTGGAAAGCGTAATGTAACTTTCCTGAGAGATTGAACATTATACATGGAAAAAGTGTTTATCTTTGTGGCGTAAACTAAAAATAGACAAACATGAAAAAGATTATTAGTGTATTAATGGTAGCTGTATGTTTGATGATGGCTGCTCCTGCTCAGGCTCAGTTGCACTTTGGAGTAAAAGGTGGCTTGAACCTGTCAAAGGTTAGTTTCTCGAAATCAGATTTAAAAGGAGATAATAAAACCGGTTGGTTCATTGGTCCGATGGCTGAATTCACCCTGCCCATTATTGGGATTGGTGCGGATGTTGCGGCTTTGTATTCACAGACAGAACTGGCTGCAAAGGGATATTCCACCGATGCAAAACTGAAAACGATTGAGATTCCGGTAAATTTGAAATGGTCTTTCGGACTTGGAAGTATGTTGGGTGCTTATATTGCTGCAGGTCCCCAGTTTGATTTTAATATTGGCAATAAAACATGGACGCGTGAATTGTCATTGAAAAAATCTACAACCAGTTTCAATGTAGGAGCAGGTCTTAAATTGATACGTCATTTACAGTTAGGGGTTAATTATAATTTTGCTCTGAGCAAGACTGGTACTTATGAATATTATACAGAGGGTGGATCGGGTGATGGACACCATTCTGTTAATATAAAGAACAACACTTGGCAAGTTTCTTTGGCATACTTGTTCTAGACAACCTTATTTAATAAAAGATAAAAAGGAGGCATTCAGTAAAGAATGCCTCCTTTTTTGTAATTTTGCACCATGAAAAAATTCGTAGATGTCATAGTTCCATTACCTATTGCCAACCAATACACTTATTCCCTTCCTCAGGAGATGGAAGAGATGGTACAGATTGGTTGTCGGGTGATTGTTCCGTTTGGAAAGAAAAAGTTCTATACGGCAATAGTGACAAATGTACATTATGCGGCCCCGGAGGGGTATGAAACGAAGGATATAGCTGAAGTGCTAGATTCATCTCCGGTACTGTTACCGAAACAATATGAGTTCTGGCAATGGCTGGCGGAATATTATCTTTGTACATTAGGAGATGTGTACAAGGCGGCTATCCCTTCGGGTATGAAACTGGAAAGCGAAACGTTGGTGGAATATAATCCCGATTTTGAGACCACCGCACCGTTACCGGAGAAAGAGCAGAAAATTCTAGATTTGTTGAGTCGGGATACAGAACAGTGTGTAACCCAGTTGGAAAAAAACAGCGGACTGAAAAATGTGTTGACTGTCATCAAGTCTTTGTTGGACAAAGAGGCCATCTTTGTCAAGGAGGAACTGAAACGTAATTACAAACCGCGTACAGAGGCAAGGGTGAGGTTGGTGAACGGAGAAGCGGATGAGGCTTACTTACAACGGCTGTTCAATGAATTGTCACGTGCTCCTAAACAATTGATGATATTAATGAAGTATGTGGAATTGTCCGGTTGGGTAACCAAAGGGTATGCTTTAAAGGAAGTAACAAAGAAAGAGCTGCTTGAAAAGTCTGGAGGGTCTGCGGCCGTTTTTAACGGATTGGTCGAAAAGAAAGTCTTTGAGGTCTATCATCAGGAGATAGGACGTTTGGATAAAGGAATTTCGGATACCGGTGATATTAATCCGCTGAATATTGCGCAGCAACAGGCCTATAGCAACATTCTTCAATGCTTCAGAGAGAAAAATGTGTGTCTTCTGCATGGTGTTACATCCAGTGGCAAGACGGAAATTTATATCCACCTCATTCAGGAGGTGCTGAAAACAGGAAAGCAAGTCTTATATTTGCTTCCGGAAATTGCACTGACCACTCAGATAACTGAGCGTTTGAAAAGGGTGTTCGGACATCGGCTGGGTATTTATCATTCCAAGTTTCCGGACGCTGAGCGGGTGGAGATATGGCAGAAACAGTTGGGAGAGAAGAGCTATGACGTGATTCTCGGAGTCCGTTCCTCTATTTTTCTACCTTTCCACAACTTGGGGCTGGTCATCATAGACGAGGAGCACGAGAATACATATAAACAGCAAGACCCCGCCCCACGTTACCATGCCCGTAGCTCAGCCATCATGCTGGCCTCTATGTTCAAGGCGAAAGTGCTGCTGGGGACGGCTACTCCTGGTGTGGAAACTTACTTTAATGCTACCTCGGGAAAGTATGGCTTGGTAGAATTGAAAGAAAGATATAAAGATATCCGGCTTCCTCATATAGAACTGGTTGACATTAAGGAACTGGCGCATCAAAAGCGGATGCAGGGGCCTTTCTCACCGGTGCTGGTCAAGCAGATAAAAGAGGCATTGGAGTGTAAGGAGCAGGTTATCCTGTTTCAGAACCGTCGCGGTTTCGCTCCAATGATAGAATGTCATACCTGCGGCTGGGTTCCTAAATGCAAGAACTGTGATGTGAGTCTGACGTATCATAAGGGGCTGAACCAGCTGACTTGCCATTACTGCGGATATACCTATCAAGTTCCCCGTTCCTGCCCGGCGTGCGGTGGAGTGGAATTGATGCATCGCGGTTTCGGTACAGAGCGTATAGAAGATGATATAAAACTGATATTCCCCGAGGCGAAAGTCGCCCGGATGGACTTGGATACCACCCGTACCCGTACCGCATACGAGAAAATTATCACGAATTTTGAACTGGGCAAGACGGACATTCTGATTGGTACTCAGATGGTATCCAAAGGATTGGACTTTGATCATGTCAGTGTGGTGGGGATTCTGAATGCGGATACGATGTTGAACTTCCCGGACTTCCGGAGCTATGAGCGTGCTTTCCAACTGATGGCCCAAGTAGCAGGACGTGCCGGGCGTAAAAATAAGCAAGGACTGGTTATCCTTCAGACCAAATCGCCCGATTTACCCGTTATTCATCAAGTGATGCATAATGACTATGAGCAGTTATATTATGACCAATTGGCAGAACGGCAGATGTTTAAGTATCCGCCTTACTATCGTTTGATTTATGTATATTTGAAACATCGCAAAGAAGATGTTCTGGATCTGGCGGCGGATACCATGGCAGCACAGCTCCGTTCCGGATTGGGCGACAGGGTATTGGGCCCGGACAAACCGCCGGTGGCCCGTATCCAGACCTTATTTATAAAAAAAATGATTGTGAAAGTGGAGCAGAATGCTTCTATAAAGAAAGTGCGTGATTATCTGCTTGCCGTACAGCGTGCCATATTGGAAGATGAACGTTTCCGTTCGTTGTTAGTTTATTATGATGTAGATCCACAGTAACCGGTCCATGCACTGGACGATAATAGAAAAGATAAACGAAAATAAAGATGAAGATAGAATTAGACGTACATACCCATACCATTGCCAGCGGGCATGCATTCAGTACTTTACAAGAAATGGCGCAAGCTGCCGCCGATAAGGGATTGAAGGTTTTAGGGATAACGGAACATTCGCCCGGTGTTCCCGGTACTTGCCATCCTATTTATTTTAGAAACTTGCATGTGGTTCCCCGCCGGATGTATGGGGTGGAGCTGTTGTTGGGGGCTGAGATTAATATTCTGGATGGTAAAGGAAACCTCGATTTGGACGAGGACTATATGAAGATGCTTGATATCCGTATTGCGGGTATCCACTCTTTATGTTATGAATATGGAACGATAGAAGAAAACACCCATGGAATGGTACAGGTTATCAGCAATCCTTTTATTCATATTATCAGTCACCCCGGAGACGGTACGGCGGCGTTACATTTTGAACCGATGGTATTGGCAGCCAAAGAACACCATACTTTATTGGAAATAAATAACAGTTCTTTAAAACCCACCCGTAACAAACCCAATGCCCGTGAGAACAACCTCACCATTCTCCGTTTATGCAAGAAATATGAAGTTCCGGTCATTTTGGGAAGTGACGCGCATATTTCGTTTGATATAGCCCGTTACGATAATTTGTATGAATTGTTGCAGCTTACCGGGTTTCCTGAAGAGCTGATCATGAACCGTGATGTGAAATCATTTAAAGAATACCTTCATTTGTAGATTATATATGAAAAGAATACTTTTTGTCTGCCTTGGTAATATTTGCAGGTCTTCTTCGGCAGAAGAAGTGATGCGTACTCTCATAAAGAAAAAAGGACTGGAACACGAGATAGAGGTGGATTCTGCCGGAATCCTGAGTTATCATAGAGGGGAATTGCCCGACAGCCGTATGCGGATGCATGCTTCCCGCCGCGGTTACAATCTGACCCATCGTTCCCGTCCTGTCTGTACGGAGGATTTCTATCATTTTGATATGATCATTGGTATGGACGACCGTAATATAGAGGACTTGATGGAACGTGCCCCCGACCTGGAAACGGAAAAGAAAATCCATCGCATGACGGATTATTGCCGCACCAAGGTGGCAGACTATGTTCCCGACCCTTACTATGGCGGTGCGCAAGGGTTCGAGAACGTGCTTGATATATTGGAAGATGCTTGTGCTGGATTACTTACTTCTTTAGTTCCGGATAACTGATACGAGTATGATACATCGTTTTCAGCTTTTCTTTAAACAGCGCTTTAACTGTTGCTATATCCTTGAACGTAATAGGGCATTCTTTGAAATACCCCTCAGATACCTGTGTGTCAATAATCTTATCTACCAGTGTGCTGATGCTTTCTTCCGTGTACTCCGGCAGGCTGCGTGAAGCCGCTTCTACAGAGTCTGCCATCATCAGGACGGCCTGTTCTTTGGTGAACGGGTTCGGACCGGGGTAGCGGAACTTTTCCTGGTCCACTTCTTCGTCAGGATGTTCGTTTTTATATGAAATGTAGAAATACTTCGTCAGTCCCCGTCCATGATGGGTACTGATAAAGTCTTTGATCACTTTGGGCAGATTATGCTTCTCCGCCAGTTTCAGTCCGTCGGTAATATGACTGATGATAACCTGGGCGCTTTGTTCATAACTTAAACTCTTGTGCGGGTTGACTCCCGACTGGTTTTCTGTGAAAAAAGCCGGATTCACCATTTTACCGATATCATGATATAATGCTCCTGTACGTACCAGCTGGCTTTTACCTCCAATCTTGTTTGCCGCCGCAGCAGCCAGGTTTGCCATCTGCAATGAGTGTTGGAAAGTGCCCGGAGCTACTTCGGACATTTCCCGAAGCAAGCTATTGTTGATATTTGACAGTTCCACCAAAGTCACATCTGAAGTAAAACCGAATATTTTCTCCAAAAGGAATAGTAACGGATAGGCGAACAGCAGTAAAATACCGTTGATCATAAAATAGATGTACATGCGCGTATTCAGCTTGGTCAAATCATCTTCATGAATCAGCTCGAAAGCAAAATATAATAAAGCGTAACTGATAAATACAACCAAAGCCGTCCGTAACAATTGCGACCGTTGGGACAATTCTCTCAAACTATAGATCGCCACCATTCCTGCCACTACCTGTAACAAGATAAACTCATGTGGAAAACGTAAAGTGATGGAGCAAAGCAAAATGATAGTGACATGTGCCATGAATGCCGTTCTTGAGTCAAGGAAAACACGGACTATAATCGGAATCATGGCAAATGGAACCACGTAAATACTTGACAAGTTCTGTTCCACCATAATGGAAGACAGGACGGGGAAGAATACAATCAGCGCAAATAGCAAGGTGAGTGTTCCTTTTCGTTCATAATAATCTGCCCGGAACAACTCCAGATAGGCCATGAAGCAGAACAGGAAGATTCCTACATATAATATTTGTCCGGCCAATGTCAGTCTTTTCTCTTGTACCGAGTCGCTGCGTTTTTCCCATTCCTTGCGTAAGGATTCCAATATATTGTAAGTTTGCTCATCAACAATTTCTCCACGGTCAATAATCTTTTGTCCGTTCAGCACAAAGCCGTTTGCCCATGAAATATTAGAGAGCAGATCTTTTTGCGCGGCTTCGGACTTTTCTTCATCATAAACCAGATTAGGTGTAATGTAATCATTCAGATTACATTGTTGTAATATCTTCTTTTTGTAGTGGGCGGTATCCGCATTCAGCAAATATTCATAGGCTTCCTTCACGGTGTACAATTGGTCGATAAAACGGCTCGTAGCTACATTCTTGTCTCCCAGCCGTATGGCAATGATACTGTCTTCCTCCATACGCTTCAAGTCATTTCCGGCAATGATTCCGTCCTCATACAGTGCCTTTAATGTGCGTTCAATATAACGCACATAGTCCGTGCCCGGCAGTGAATGGCGTAAGGTCTTGTTGTAATCCTCCCTTAATTTGGAAAGGACATTTTTTTCGGCTTCCTTGTCTATTTGGAAATAAGGTTGATAGTCTGCCAGGATGCTGTCCTGTTCCTTTTGTACTTGTATGTCGTTTTTGTAAATCGGAAAATCAAATGATGCCTGTAACAGTCCGTATTTCCAAGGCTTGTTTATATCAAATTGATAGTTGAACTTTCCTTCATTGGGCAAAAAGTAGACTATTACCGATACTGTGGCAATGAAAATAAGGCTTTTATAAATCAAATTTTTATATGAAAACCGTTTGCTGGTCTTGAAACTTCTCATAATCGTATATTTTTGCGCGCAAAATACGAAAAAATCGGGAAATTTAGATTAATTTTGCAGCGTATTTTATATAAAACAACAATGTCAGAAAGAAAAGTAAGAGTTCGTTTTGCTCCGAGCCCGACGGGAGCGTTGCATATCGGCGGTGTGCGCACAGCCTTGTATAACTATCTGTTTGCTCGCCAGCATGGTGGAGATTTAATTTTCCGTATAGAAGATACCGACTCAAATCGCTTTGTTCCGGGTGCGGAAGAATATATCATTGAGTCGTTTAAGTGGTTGGGGATAAACTTTGACGAAGGAGTCAGCTTTGGTGGTAACTACGGCCCCTACCGTCAGTCTGAACGTCGTGATATTTATAAGAAATATGTACAGGTGTTGCTTGACAGCGATAAGGCGTATATTGCTTTCGATACTCCGGCAGAGTTGGATGCCAAACGTCAGGAAATCTCTAATTTCCAGTACGATGCTTCTACCCGTATGTCTATGCGTAACTCTTTGACTCTGCCGAAAGAAGAAGTGGATGCACTGATTGCCGATGGGAAGCAATATGTGGTACGTTTCAAGATTGAACCGAATGAAGATGTACACGTACATGATATTATCCGTGGCGAGGTAGTGATCAATTCTTCCATTTTAGATGATAAAGTTTTATATAAATCGGCGGATGAACTGCCTACTTATCATTTGGCAAACATTGTGGACGACCATTTGATGGAAGTTTCCCATGTAATCCGTGGTGAGGAATGGTTGCCTTCCGCTCCGTTGCATGTCCTGCTGTACCGGGCTTTCGGCTGGGCGGATACCATGCCCGAGTTCGCACATCTTCCCTTGTTGTTGAAACCGGATGGTAACGGTAAACTGAGCAAGCGTGATGGTGACCGTCTTGGCTTCCCTGTTTTCCCGTTGGAATGGCACGACCCCAAGACCGGTGAGGTGTCTTCCGGTTATCGTGAGTCGGGTTACCTGCCCGAAGCTGTTATCAATTTCCTTGCCCTGTTGGGATGGAATCCGGGCAATGACCAGGAACTGATGTCTTTGGATGAACTGGTGAAGCTTTTCGACCTGCACCGTTGCAGCAAAGCCGGAGCGAAATTCGACTTTGAAAAAGGAAAATGGTTTAACCATGAATATATATTGAAGAAAAGCAATGAGGAAGTAGCCGGGCTTTTCATGCCGATCTTGAAAGAGCACGGCATTGAAGCTCCTATGGATAAAGTAGTGACCGTGGTAGGTTTGATGAAAGATCGTGTAAGTTTTATCAAGGATTTGTGGGAAACTTGCAAATTCTTCTTCGTCGCTCCTACGGAATATGATGAGAAGACCCGTAAAAAACGTTGGAAAGAGGACTCTCCCGAACGTATGCTGGAGTTGGCGGACGTATTGGAGGCCTTGGACGACTTCTCGCTGGAAAACCAGGAAGCTGTGGTCATGAAATGGATAGAAGATAAAGGTTATCACTTGGGTAATATAATGAATGCTTTCCGTTTAACCTTGGTAGGTGAGGGTAAAGGCCCGCATATGTTTGATATTTCAGCCGTTTTAGGGAAAGAAGAAACATTGCGACGCATTCGTCGGGCTGTGGAAGTGCTCAAGTAATAGCCGGTAGTTATGATTTATAACCTAGTCATCTATATTTATCTATTCGGGGTGAAGGTTGCCGGCCTGTTCAGTGCCAAGCCTGCCAAAATGGTAAAAGGACACTGGGAGGTATTTGATATCTTGCGTAACAAGATAGACAAAAACGCCCGTTATATTTGGTTTCATGCAGCTTCATTGGGTGAGTTCGAACAGGGACGCCCTTTGATAGAACGTATCCGTAAGGAGCATCCCGAATATAAAATATTGCAGACTTTCTTTTCTCCCTCAGGGTATGAAGTGAGAAAGAACTACCAGGGGGCAGACCTTGTCTGCTATCTGCCTTTCGACACTCCGCGTAATGTCCGTCGGTTTGTAGAATTGGCTAATCCCTGTATGGTGTTTTTTATCAAGTATGAATTTTGGCAGAATTACTTGAATGAGTTGCATAGGAGAGGTATTCCCACCTATAGCGTATCTTCCATTTTCCGTCCCAATCAGATTTTTTTCCGTTGGTATGGGAAGAGATATAGTGAGGTGCTGAGGACTTTTGCTCATTTGTTTGTACAGAATGAAGTTTCCAAAAAATTACTGGCAACAATTGGTGTGACCGATGTGACAGTTGTGGGCGATACTCGTTTTGACCGCGTGCTGGATATCTGCCATCAAGCCAAGCAGCTTCCGCTGGTGGAGAAGTTCAAAGGTGATTCGTTGACTTTTGTTGCAGGCAGCTCATGGGGACCGGATGAGGATATTTTTATCAAATATTTCAATGAGCATCCTGAGATGAAACTGGTTATTGCTCCTCATGTGGTGAGCGACAGTCATTTGAAAGAGATTTTAGATAAGGTGAAACGTCCGTGCATCCGCTATACCGAGGCTACGGAAGAAAATGTGACACAGGCCGATTGTTTGATTATCGACTGTTACGGATTGCTGTCCTCCATTTACCGATATGGTGAGATTTCGTATATTGGGGGTGGTTTCGGAGTTGGAATTCATAATGTGCTGGAAGCGGCTGTATATGGTATTCCTGTGATATTCGGACCTAACAACAAGAAATTCCGCGAGGCGCAACATTTGTTGGAGCAGAAAGGCGGTTTTGAAGTAACCGGTTATGATGATTTTAAACGGTTGATGGACAAATTCCTGTCGGATGAGGCTTATTTGCAACAAGCAGGGAAAGCTGCCGGAAATTATGTGAACCATAATGCCGGAGCATTAGAAAAGATAATGAAAGATATCACTCTCTGAATGTTTCAAGGTGATTTGAGTATATGCAGGTTATAGAGAAGATTTGGCTCTATAACCTGTTTTTTTTCCTTCAAATCCTTCATTGTAAGGTAATATATTGTTACTCAGTTGTTTATGATGAACCATTTTTACTTTATTTCCTTCATCCGGATATAAATCCTTCAGCCTGCTGAAATGAGGGCTTGTCCGGCTTTGGGGTCAGCAGAAATTTAGTGGGGATTTATTTCATGCGATTGTTTGTGATACCCTGTACGAGCGTT